>OLRU01002305.1_pt1 | contig 13717 bp, 12 predicted proteins | sample 1672961 | NCBI WGS metagenome assembly OLRU01 (sample SAMEA3136741, study PRJEB25190) | human gut metagenome | biome: human gut; feature: human-associated habitat; material: faeces | place: Austria | collected 2013 | reverse complement strand
GGCTGTGCTCGCTCTCGTTTTTCAGGACGGCGATCTCGCTCTCGCTGCCGGCGTTTGCTTCGGTGATGGCGCGGATGTCGGCGTTGGCCTGCTCGACGGCCAGCACCAGCTGCTGTGCCTCGGCACGCAGGGACGCGCTTTTTTCGTCAAACTCGTCCAGCTGGCGGCTCAGGCGGTCATAGTCGGCCTGGGCGGCCTCGTACTTGCGCTGCTGGTCGCGCAGCGAGTCGTTGGCGCGGCGGATGGCATCGACCCAGAGTGTGATCTCCAGCGTCTTGCGCTTCTCGCTCAATTCCAGAAACTGCTGGGCCTTCTCGCTGTCGCGTTTCAGGGGGCCGACGCGCTTTTCCAGCTCACCCAGAATGTCCCGCAGGCGCTCTAAATTGCCCTCGGCGGCTTCCAGGCGGCGCTCGGCCTCGTTTTTGCGGTAGCGGTACTTGGCGATGCCGGACGCTTCCTCAAAAATTTCGCGGCGCTCCGCGGATTTTGCACCGACGATCTCGGCAATGCGGCCCTGCCCGACGATGGCATAGCCGTCGCGGCCAATGCCGGTGTCGAGCAGCAGCTCGTACACGTCCTTTAAGCGGACGTTCTGGCCGTTGATGGAGTATTCACTCTCGCCGCTGCGGTAGTACCGGCGGCCGATCGTGACCTCGTCGGCGTCCATGTCCAGACCGTGGTCGCTGTTGTCGATGGTCAGCGCAACGGAGGCATAGCCCATGGCACCGCGGGACTGGGTGCCGCCGAAGATGACGTCCTCCATCTTGCCGCTGCCGCGCAGCTGCTTGGAGCTGGTCTCGCCCAGAACCCAGCGGATGGAGTCGGAGATGTTCGACTTGCCCGAGCCGTTCGGCCCGACAACGCCGGTAATGCCCTCGCCGATCTCGATCTTTGTCTTATCGGGGAAGGATTTGAAGCCTTGGATTTCCAGTTCTTTCAGGCGCATTCCATGGGTACCTTTCAAAATTCTTAAATGGTCGTAGGGGCCGGGCATGCCCGGCCCTCAACCTCGCCTTATGTACCCGTAAACGGGTCGCGATTTTTATGCCGCGGGCCGGGCATGCCCGGCCCCTACAGGGCGTCACTTATTGCAGCTTTTCCAGCGCCACCTTTGCTGCGTGCTGCTCGGCGGCTTTTTTGCTGCGGCCACGGCCCTCGGCCAGCAGCTCGCCGTTGCGCCAAACGCAGACCGTAAACTGCTTGTTGTGGTCGGGGCCGGTCTCGCCGGTGACCTCGTATTTCAGCACGGCGGACGGGTCCTGCTGGACGACCTCCTGCAGACGGGTCTTGTAGTCGTCCTCGGCGGTCTTGCCCTCGGTGATGAAGGGCAGGATGAAATTGCGCGCGGCCTCCATGCCGCCGTCCAGATACAGCGCGGCAATGACCGCCTCGAACGCATCGGAGACAACGCTCGGGCGGCTGCGTCCGCCGCCAAGGTCCTCGCCGTGGCCAAGGCGCAGATACTCACCCAGCTGAATTTCCTGTGCGAACTGGAACAATGCGTCCTCGCTGACGAGGCTGGCGCGCATACGGGTCAGCTCGCCCTCGGGGCGGCCCGACTGGTGGAACAGGTAGTCCGCTACAACGACGGACAGCACGCTGTCGCCCAGAAATTCCAGCCGCTCGTTGTGGGTCGTGGCGACCTTGCTCTCGTTGGCATAGCTGGTATGGGTCAGCGCAATGCGCAGCAGAGCAGGATTTTTGAATGTATAGTGCAGGACCTCCTGCAGTTCTTCCGGTTTGTGAGCCATATTCTTTCACCTTTCCGGCTAGTCCGTAGGGGCCGGGCATACCCGGCCCTCAACCTTATCTCGATTGCCCTTTTACGGGCGGTATTTTTTATACCGTGGGCCGGACATGTCCGGCCCCTACAGGGCAGCTTACCTTTTAAGCGTCTGCCTCTTCCTTCTGTGCGGCCACCTCTGCCAGCGCCTTCTCCATCGTGCCGCACAGGTCGTTGGCGACGCAGAGCTTGGCCTGACGGATGGCGTTCTTGATGCCCTTGGCGTGGCTGGAACCGTGCGCCTTGATGACTGGCTTCGCGGCGCCCAGCAGCGGTGCGCCGCCGACCTCCTCGGAGTCCATCATACGTTTCAGCTCGCCCAGACCGCCCTTGATGCCCAGATAGCTGAGCTTGGTGATCAAATTCTGCAAGAAGATTTTTTTCAGCATCCCCAGCAGCGTTTTGGCGACGCCCTCGGTCAATTTCAGCACGACGTTGCCGACAAAGCCGTCGCAGACGACGACGTCCACGTCACCGTCCATGATGTAGCGCGGCTCGATGTTGCCCGCAAAGTGGATGCAGGGGTTTGCCTTCAGCAGCTTGTGGGCCTCGCGGTAGGTCGGCGTGCCCTTCGTGTCCTCCGCGCCGTTGTTGACAAGCGCGACCTTCGGCGTTTCGCGGCCCATGACCTTCTCGGCGTATACGCTGCCCATCGTGCCGAAGGCGTTCAGCATTTCGGGGCGGCACTCGACGTTCGCACCGCAGTCCAGCAGCAGGAAATTCTGCTTGGCGCCGGGCATCGGGGTGGCCAGCGCCGGGCGCTTGACACCCTTGACCGTGCGCACGATGAGACTGGTGCCGACGTGCAGCGCACCGGTGGAGCCGGCACTGACAAAGGCATCGGCCTCGCCGTTCTTCAGCATGGTCAGACCCTTCACAAGGCTGGAATCCTTTTTGTGGCGCACAGCCTTGACCGGGTCATCGTGCATGTCGATGGTCTCGGTGCAGTTGAGGATCTCAAACGGTGCAAGGTCGATTTTATTCTCTTTTGCGCAGTCGCGGATGGCTTTTTCCTCACCCAGCAGCACCAGCGCCATGCCGTCGCCGAACTCCGCCGCGGCCTGGCTCACGCCCTGCAAAACGCACAGCGGGGCGTTGTCGCCGCCCATGGCATCCACTAAAATTTTCATGCTTCGCACTCCTTTACCCACGCCTGCATGGCGTCCTGCGCGGCCTGCGAAAGCGCCATGTAGCGCTCGCGCTTGTCGCGGATGGTGTTGATCTCCTCGGTGCGGGGCAGGATGCCCATGTTCGCACCCATCGGCTGGAAGTCCTTGTTCGGCGTCGTGATGTAGTCCAGCAGCGCGCCGCACATCGTTGCTGCCGGGGGCGGCGGCAGCTCACGGCCCTTGAGCCGTGCAAGCATCTGGTGCGCCGCCAGCAAGCCGGACGCCGCGCTCTCCATATAGCCCTCAAAGCCGGTGATCTGCCCTGCAAAAAACACGTTGGGATGTTCTTTCAAGAACTGCTGCTTCGTCAAAACTTTCGGGCTCTCCAAAAAGGTGTTGCGGTGCATGACGCCGTACCGCACAAATTCGGCGTGTTCCAGGCCGGGGATCATGCTGAACACCCGTTTCTGTTCGCCCCATTTCAGGTTGGTCTGGAAACCGACGAGGTTATAGAGCGTGCGGGCCGTGTTCTCGGCGCGCAGCTGGACGGCGGCCCAGGGGCGGTGGCCGGTGCGCGGGTCGCGCAGACCGACGGGGCGCAGGGGGCCGAATCGGATCGTATCCGCGCCGCGGGCGGCCATGACCTCAATGGGCATACAGCCCTCGTAGACGGTCAGGTCGCCGTCAAAGTCGTGGAGCGGTGCGCGCTCGGAGGCAATGAGCGCCGCGTGGAACGCCTCGTATTCCTCCTTATTGAACGGGCAGTTCAGGTAGTCCGCCTCGCCGCGGCCATAGCGGGACGCGGCAAAAACCTTGTCATAGTCAAGGCTCTCGGCGGTCACAATGGGCGCGACAGCGTCATAAAAGCTCAGCCGATGGTCGCCGGTCAGCGCGGCGACGGCCTGTGCCAGTGCGCCCTCGGTCAGCGGGCCGCTGGCGACGAGCACGGGTGCGCTCTCGTCCAGCGCCGTGACCTCCTCGCGCCGGACCGTGATGTTGGGATGGTTTTCCACCATTTCGGTCACGGCGGTGGAAAACACATCGCGGTCCACGGCCAGCGCACCGCCCGCCGCCACGCGGGCGGTCTCGGCGGCGTCCAACAGATGGCTGCCCATCATCTTCATCTCAATTTTCAAAAGTCCCGACGCGGAGTCGGGGCGCTCGGCCTTGAGCGAGTTGGAGCAGATCAGCTCCGCGAAGCCCGCGCTTTTATGGGCCGGGGAATATTTTGCGGGCTTCTGCTCGTACAGCTCGACCTGCACGCCGCGGTCCGCCAGCCAAAGCGCCGCCTCGCAGCCGGCCAGACCGGCACCGATGATTTTCACTTGCATAGTTTCTCCGTAACGTCTCTGTTTTCCGCAGGTTGTAGGGGCGGATACGCGCATCCGCCCGCAAGTCGGCAGCCTGTCCGCGGGTCGATGCAAGCATCGACCCCTACAGAAGTGCCGAAAGCGGTCATTTCTTCTCAATCGCCTTCACAAACCCGCACCCCTCTTTGGCGCAGTACAGCTGGCCCTTCTTTTTAAAGAGGGTGCTGCCGCACTGGGGGCACTTTTCGGGCACCGGCTCGTCCCAGGTCATATAGTTGCACTTGGGGTAGTTGCTGCAGCCGTAGTAGACGCGGCCCTTGGCGCTCTTGCGCACCAGCATGTGGCCGCCGTCCAGCGGGCAGAGGCCGCCCGTGTCCTTGACCAGCGGGTGGGCGTTGCGGCACTCTGGGAAGCCCGAGCACGCCACAAACTTGCCATAGCGGCCAGATTTGATGACCATGGGCCGCCCGCATTTTTCGCAGATCTCATCCGTGGGGATGTCCTCGACCTTGATGCGCTTGCCCTCCATGTTCTTCTCGGCCTGCTCCAGGCTCTTTTCAAAGCCCTGGTAAAAGTCGTCGATGGTCTTGACCCAGTCCGCCTGGCCGGCTTCGACAACGTCGAGCTTTTTCTCCATGTCAGCGCTGAATTTTACGTTGACGATGTCGGGGAACTGCTCCATCATGACCGTGTTGACAGCCTGGCCGAGCGGGGTGGTTTTCAGCTTCTTCTGGTCCTTCTCCACATAGCCGCGATCCACGATGGTCGTGATGATAGGCGCATAGGTGGACGGGCGTCCGATGCCGTTTTCCTCCAGCGCGTGGATCAGCGTGGCCTCGGTGTAAAGCGGCGGCGGCTGGGTGAACTTCTGGTCCGCCGTCAGCTTTTTGAGTTTGAGGGTCTGGCCCTCCTCCAGCGGGGGCAGGGCGGTCTCCTTCTTTTTGGCATCGTCGGTGGATTCCTCGTACAGCGCGGTGAAGCCGTCGAACGAGACGCGGAAACCCGACGCACGGAACAGGTAGTCCCCTGCCGTGATGGACGCGGAGACGGTGTCCTGAATGCAGTCGGCCATCTGGCTGGCCATAAAGCGGCTCCAGATCAGGCGGTAGAGCTTTGCGGTGTCGCCGCTGATGCTCTGCTCGACCTCGTCGGGGGTCAGCTCGGGCATAGACGGGCGGATGGCCTCGTGGGCGTCCTGCGCGGCGGTGGCGGAGCGGCTTTTCCACTTGCGGGCGGTCTTGCAGACGTAGTTGTCGCCCCAGCGCTCCGCAATAAAGGTCTTGGCCGCGGCCTGAGCCTCGGCGGCAATGCGCAGCGAGTCGGTACGCATATAGGTGATAAGACCCACCGTGCCGTGGCCCGCAATGTCCACGCCTTCATACAGCGTCTGGGCGGCGCGCATCGTGCGGGTGGCCGAGAAGCCGAACGCGCGGCTCGCGTCCTGCTGCAAGGTGGACGTGATGAAGGGCGGCGAGGGCTGGCGGCGGCGCTTGCCCTTTTCGATCTTCGTGATGGTATAGTCCCTGCCGTCCAGCGCGGCCAGAATGCCGTCGGCCTGCTGCTTATTGGTGACGGTCAGCTTTTTGCCGTCGGCGGTGGCGGCCAGGCGGGCCGTGAACTCGCCCTTCTCGCCCTGCGGGTTCAGCAGCGCGTCGATGTTCCAGTATTCGTCGGGCTTGAAGTTTTCAATTTCCAGCTCACGGTCCCGGATCAGCCGCACGGCCACGCTCTGCACGCGGCCTGCGGACAGGCCGCGGCGGACCTTCTTCCACAGGAACGGGCTCAATTTGTAGCCGACCAGACGGTCCAGCTCGCGTCGGGCCTGCTGGGCGTTGAACAGGTCGATATTGATGGCGCGCGGGTGGGCCATGCCCTCCTTGACGCCCTTCTTCGTGATCTCGTCAAAGGTCACGCGGTTGGGTGCGCTGGGGTCCAGCCCCAGAATGTTCGCCAGATGCCAGCTGATGGCCTCGCCCTCGCGGTCCGGGTCGGTTGCCAGCAGGACGCCGTCGCACTTTTTGGCCTCGGCCTTCAGCTCCTTGACGAGCTTCTGCTTGCCCTTGATGGTGATATATTTCGGTGTATAGCCATTTTCGACATCAATGCCCAGCGTGCTGGCGGGCAGGTCGCGCACATGGCCCATACTGGCCGTGACCTTGTAGCCGCGGCCCAGATACTTGCCAATGGTCTTGGCCTTGGCAGGGGATTCCACGATGACTAATTTTGGCATAAGTTACCTCAATGTGTTAGTTTTTTAAATAATAGATAATAAATAATAAATAATAAATTTGGTGTGCCGCCCACGGCGGCACGTTTTTAATAATCGACGATCCCGTTTTAAACGGTTGTAGGGGGCGGCGTCCCCGACGCCCCGTTTTGTTTGCGCCCCGGGCGCAAACTCCACCTTATTTATTATTTATTATTTATTCTTTATTATTTGGCAATATATCTCCGCCCCGGCTGCGCCTCCGCTCCGCCCATCAGCTCCAGCTCGGTACACGCCGCCAGCACCCGTCCGGCGGGCAGGCTTGCGGCGGCGCACAGGGCGTCGATGCTTTGAGGCGTGGGCTTTAACACGGCGTAGACGGCCTGCGCATCGGCGCTGACCGTGGCCGGGTCAAACCGCTGCTGCGCCGGGGCGGCGGTCTCCGCGCCAATACCCAGTATATCCAGCGCGTCCGCGGCTTTGCAGAGCGGCTCGGCGCGATGGGTGCGCAGCAGCTCGTTTGTGCCCTCGCTCAAAGCGCTGTAGATGCTGCCCGGCACGGCCAGCACGGGGCGGCCCAGCCGCTCGGCGTGGCCGACGGTGTTCAGCGTGCCGCTGCGGGTGCGGGCCTCGGCGACGCAGAGCGCCTCGCTCTGCGCGGCAATGAGCCGGTTGCGGGCCAGAAAAGTGCCGGTCGTGCGCCCGCTGTAGCCGGGCGGATACTCGCTGCAGACCGCGCCGCCGCCCTTCTCAATGGCGGTGCGCAGCTTCGCGTTGGACGCGGGGTAGGTCTTGTCGATGGCCGTGCCCAGAAAGGCAACCGTCGGCACATCAGCCTGCACGGCGGCGCGGTGTGCCTCGCTGTCCAGCCCGTCGGCCAGGCCGCTGACGATCACGACGCCCGCCCGCGCCATCGCCAGTGACAGGTCAAACGCGGCCTGCCGCCCGTAGGTGCTGGGCCGCCGCGTGCCCACCATGCCCGCGTACCGCCGCCCGTTCAGGCAGGCGATGTCGCCGGTCACGTAGAGCGCAAGCGGCAGGTCGGGCAGGTCCCGCAAACGGTCCGGGTATACGCCCTCGTCGGGCGTCAGCACGTCGATGCCCGACAGCAGGCAGTGGTCGAGTCGTTCCTCATAATCAAAGGGCGTCGTGTCCCGCAGCTGTGCCAGCGCGTGGGGCGTCAGGCAGGCGGGCGGGGCCTCGGTCCCGGCACGCAGGGCATCGTACAGCTCCGCCGGGTCGGGGTAGAGCGTCAGCAGCTCCTGCGCATATTGGCAGCCCGAGCCAACGGCATCCGCCAGCCAGAGCCAGGCAAGTGTTTTGTCCATGGGCAACTCCTTGGCTCCCTCTGCGAGGGAGCTGTCGCCCGCAGGCGACTGAGGGAGAGAACTTCATCTCAACCCGAAATTTTCCGGCAATGGCAAGGTCCTCTCACCCTCCCGGAGGGGCCGGGAATGCGTTACACACCCCTGAAATGCCACAGCAGCACGCTGCCCGCCACTGCCGCGTTCAAACTCTCGACGCGGTCTGTCATCGGGATGCGGACGGCCATGTCGCAGGCCTCGACGGTCCTGTCCGTCAGGCCCTGCCCCTCGCTGCCGATGACGACGCACAGCCCGCCCGGGAAATCGTTCCCGGCCTCGTCCAGCGGACGCGAACGGTAGAGCGCCGTCGCCAGCGTCGTCACGCCGCGGGCACGCAGGGCGGCCAGCGCGGCGGGCAGATCGTCGCTGTGCAGCGTCGGCAGCCGCCCCGCCGCGCCCATCGAGGACCGCAGCGTCTTGGGCGACAGCGGCGACGCGCAGCCCGGCCCCAGCACGACGGCATCAAAGCCGAACGCGGCAGCGCTGCGCAGCAGCGTACCCACGTTGCCGGGGTCCTGCACGCCCTCCAGCATCAAAATGCGGCGGGCCGTGTCCAGCGTGTCCGCGGGCGGCACGGGCGTTTCAAACAGGGCAAACACGCCCTGATTGGATTTGGTGCCGCTTAATTTTTCGGCCACATGGGGCGCGATCTCGGCGGGGTCGAATTGGGCCAGCTCGGGCGTTTTGGCCAGCGCCGCCGCCGTGGCGTACATCGCACGCGGCGTGCAGCTTTTGGCCAGCTCCAGGCAGAGCTTCGGCCCCTCGGCAAAGAAAAGCCCGTCGGCGGCGCGCTGCTTTTCTGAGTCGCGCACCGCGCAGGCGTATTTGATCTTAGCGTTTTCGCGGCTTGTGATCGTTTCCATTGTAGCGCCCCTTTTGGATAAAATCAACTGATTTGTATGAATAAAGGGAAACGGCAGTCTGCCGGAAGGCCGTCCCTCATCCGTCGGCGGTCGGGGCCGCCGACACCTTCCCCCGAAGGGGAAGGCTCCACAGCCTCAAGCCTTCTCCCCTTGGGGGAGAAGGTGGCCCGCAGGCCGGATGAGGGGAGAGCTTTCCTTGGTTGCCCGCTTTTTTGCCATTTCCCCCTTTAAACACAAAAGGACTCGCGCGTGTGCGCGAGTCTTTTATGCAAGCTATTACAGAGCCTTCTTGGCGGTCTCGACCAGAGCGTTGAAGCTGGCGGGATCGTGGATGGCCATCTCAGACAGCATCTTGCGGTTCAGCTCGACGCCGGCCTTCTTCAGGCCGTTCATGAAGGTGGAGTAGTTCATACCCTGAGCACGAACAGCGTTGTTGATGCGGGTGATCCACAGGTTGCGGAACTGGCGCTTCTTCTGCTTACGGCCGACGAAAGCGTAGTTGCCGCTCTTCATAACGGCCTGCTTGGCCATGCGGAAGTGCTTGGACTTAGCACCGTAGTAACCCTTTGCGAGCTTGAGAGTCTTAGCACGACGCTTGTGCGTCATGGTAGCGCCTTTAATACGAGCCATGTTTTATATCTCCTTTGTCTGTAACTGGTAGTAACTGACCTTTAAATGTCTTAGTGATTAGCCACCGTAGGGCATCATTTTCTTGACGGCAGCCTCGTTGGTCTTGTCGACGTACTTGGGCATACGCAGGCCGCGGGTGAGCTTGGTGGTCTTTTTGGTCAGGATGTGACGGCGCTTGGACGCATTGCGCTTGATCTTGCCGGAAGCAGTCATCTTGAAGCGCTTCTTGGCGCCGGAAAGGGTCTTGAGCTTCATTTTAGCCATTGTTGTTTCCTCCTAGAGAGTTTACTTTCTTACTTGTTGGGAACGGGGGACATGAACATCATCATGCTGCGGCCCTCAAGCTTGGGCTGCTTGTCGATGACGGCCTTGCCCTCCAACGCCTCGGCAAAACGCTTGTGGACATCCAGACCCAGGCTGGTATGTGCCATCTCACGGCCGCGGAACCGGATGCTCACCTTGAGCTTGTGACCCTGCTGCAGGAACTTGGCAGCCTGGTTCACCTTGGTGTTGAAGTCGTTGGTGTCGATGTTCAGGGAAAGGCGGATCTCCTTGAGTTCAACCACTTTCTGGTTCTTCTTGGCTTCCTTTTCCTTTTTCTGCATCTCGAACCGGTATTTACCGTAATCAAGAATTTTGCACACCGGCGGCTTGGCCTGCGGCGCGACCTTGACGAGGTCAAGGTCCTTGTCGATAGCCATCTTCAGTGCGTCGCGCGGGCTCATAATGCCCATCTGCGCGCCATCTGCCCCGATCAAGCGGATTTCTTTGTCGCGGATCTGCTCATTGATCTCCAGTTCGTTGGATTTGCTGTTGCTGGCGATTGTAACACACCTCCCACAAGTGTATGATAATGACAAAAGCGGCTGCCATTGAAAGCAGCCGCCGAACATACGAAGTTGCGCACCTGTTGTGCGTAATCATGGTATGACCCGGGGCTTTTGCAAACCCTCAAGGTGAGCCGACGGCCTACTGCCGGTTGCTGCTTTTTTTACAAGGGATAGTTTATCATAAAAACAAGGGCGTGTCAATAGGGTTTTTGCAGATTTTTCCGTCGAGCGGCTTCCCCCTTGGGGGAAGCTGTCAGCGGCCCCGACCGCTGACTGATGAGGGGTGGGCTTGCCGATATGACCCGTACACGGGCTGCCGCGGCAAGCTCTCCCCCTCATCCGGGCCTGCGGGGCCACCTTCCCCCTCGGGGGAAGGCTTGGGGGTTCACATCCTCGCCAGATCAATTTTTTTGCAATCGCGTCGGCTTCCCCCGCGGGGGAAGGCTTTGGGGTTCACATCCTCGCCAGATCAAACAGAATTTTTGCAATCATCATCCAGCTGTACCCGGCGCGGCGCAGCATGGCGGGCAAAGCCTCCGGTACGCCTTTGCATTTGGCTACCCACAGCTCCGCGTCGGCCTCACCGGCGGGGGCGATCTTCCCCCACTCCCCCGCCGGGTCGGGGTCGTCGGCGGGGCCGCGGCGGTCATTCATGCCGAGCCAGCCGTCCTGCAGATAGCGCTGCACCCAGCGGTAGATCTGGTGGTAGGCTATCGCGTATTTCTGCGCCATAGCGCCGTAATTTTTCCGGTTTTCCAGACAGTCCAGCACCATGACCATCCGCTGCATCGGCGGCACGGTGCGGGCGCGGCCCTTGGCGCGGCTTGTGCCCTCGCTGCTATGGCGGGCGTCGTGCAGGGCCGCGCCCGCACGGTACTGCCCCACCCAATGCACCAGCGCCTTGTAATCGACGTCATATTTTAACGCAGCTGCGCCGTAATCGCAGCCGTCGGCCAGGCATTCACGCACGATCTTTTCCCGGTCCGCGGCGGTGGTGTACGCGCCGCCCCTGTGGCGGGACGCGCCGTGGTAGCCGCGCAGCTCGCCGCCCGCCTGGGCCTTTTCCACGAGCTTTTGCAGGTTTTGCGGGCTGCGGATGCCGTACTTTTTGCAGACGTCAAACAGCGAGACCCCGCCCGCGAGGTACTCCGCCACGGCGGCCTGCTTTTCCTCGGCAGTAAGGTGGCGGGACTTTTCCCGGGGTGCAAGGCCGTCTGCACCCTCGGATTCATAGATGCGCAGCCATTGGCGCACGGTGGTGTTGCTGACGCCGACGCTTTGCGCCGCGGCCTGGCGGCTGATCTCGCCTGCTTTGATTTTTTCCACAAGCGCGACCTTTTGTTGTGGAGACAGCTTTGGAGTTTGGGGCATGGTGAGCACCTGAAAAGAGTGAGGAGTTTAGGAGATAGGAGTGAAAGGCGTTAAGGCATACAGAGGCGTAGGGGCCGGGCCTTGCGGGGTTGTGAGCGTGGAGCGAACAATGTTTGCCCCTGCGGGGCAAACAACCGCACGAGCGAGTTTGCTTGCAAACTGGCGGCGCTCGTTGTGCGCCGCCAAGCGCCCGGCCCGCAGCTTTGCCGTTATTGCAGCTTTGCCTCTTGTGCGCAGGGGCGGGATTTATCTCTCCCGGGCACGTTTCCTTTGATGCGGATTTTTCCTTTTGCTCTGTAGGGAGGGGTCTTGCCCCCTCCGCGGAACTGCCGAAAAACGCTTGTAGGGGCGAGCTTTGCTCGCCCGTGCCCGTTTGCCTTGCAAGAAAACCGTCCCGGAAAATGCGTTGCGGCGGTAAGTGGGCGGGCGACCAATGGTCGCCCCTACACACGCAATAAGGCAGGGATGCAATTTTTTGACGGCCTGCGGAGCGGTCAAGACCGCTCCCTACAAATCTCCCGGCAGCGCTGCGGCGGGTATAATAAGGTAGGCGGCAATAAAAAATCCCACCACGGGAGGTGGTGGGAGAATACAGCTATACCTTTTGTTTAAGCTTTCGCTTTCCAGTTATAGGTCTTGTCGTAGTAATAGCAAGTATACTTGCCATCCTTGCTAGTATAGGTCAACTGTGTAACAGCACCCTTGTACTCACTTCCAGTGGTCTTGTCAATGACAATAGAGTCAGCCACAATAGTGCCCGGCACCTCTGCAAGGTTCTTAATGGCAGTGTAGTCGTCAGTCGTCAATGTAACATCGTCCTTCGTCGTGCCGTACTTTTCAGACACAATAGTCTGTGCGGCCATAACCGCCGAGCGAGTCTCTGCAACAACAGATTCCTTGCGAGCCTTGTCAATGTAGCCGGTCAGAGCGGGGATGAGCAGAGCGGCCAGGATGGCCAGGATTACCAGAACGACTATAAGCTCTACAAGGGTGAAGCCTTTTTGTCTTTCAGTTTTTTGAACATCTTCTTTTCCTCCAGTTTTTTGTCTTTGTGCCGACACTTCAAGACCTCATCGGCATTTCATATTGTCATTTTATAACACAGTTCGTGTTTTGTCAAGCCAAAACGTGCTGTAAAAACCCGTTTTGTGTTTTTTTGCTATTCTCTAGCTTAGAATTTATAGGAAATCGGGCACTTTTTATGAACTTTAACGAAAGATTACGCTATCTAATTGATTGCGAGGAAATCAAGCTCAAAGACCTTGCACCCAAGCTGTGCCTTAGTGCGTCCACGTTGAGCAACTACACACAGGGCATCCGTGAGCCGGACTATGACACGCTGCGGCGGATCGCGGATTATTTTGGCGTGAGCATTGACTACCTGCTGGGGCACGAGACCCCCGCCGTCGATGACGAGCGCCAGCTTTTGACGTGTTACCGCAGCTTCACCCCCAGCCAGAAGCGTTTTTTGCTGGACCAGGCCGCATTGATCAAGCGTTATAAAATCAGGTTGGACGACTGACCGACCCGCCGGGTGTGGCGGGCCGGTTTTTTGTTTTTGGGGGAGAGTTGCGGCGTGGTGAGGCCTCCCCCCGCCCTGCGAACTGTGATAAAGTGGGATGTAGGGCGGCCTGCCCCCAGGCCGCCGGGGAGGTTTGCGGCAATGTGAAGCCTTACGGATCGCCGCTGTAGGGGGCGGCGTCCCCGACGCCCCGCGGAGGTGATAAAAGATAAATGGGTGGCAACGGCCAGGCTGCGGGCCGGGCATGCCCGGCCCCTACGGAATATGGTAATGTGGGATGTAGGGCGGCCTGCCCCCAGGCCGCCGGGGAGGTTGGCGGCAATGAGAAGCCTTACGGGTTGCCGCTGTAGGGGGCGGCGTCCCCGACGCCCCGCGGAGGTGAGCGGCGGCGGAAGGTGCGCGGGAGGGATGAATTTCTCCCCTACGGGTTATCCGTTAGCGGTAGTTTGCCGGGAGGCGGCGGAGGGGTCAAGACCCCTCCCTACGGGGCAAAAGATAAACGGGCGGTAATGGCAAGGCTGCGGGCCGGGCATGCCCGGCCCCTACGGACTGCCACAAATGGGTTGTGCACGAGAGGGGCAAGGGAGGGCGGCAGCCCGCCCCTTCAAGTTGGCGGGTGATTGACCGGGAACGGGTGGTGGCGCAAGGCCCGTCGGAATCCCCCAGGCCGCTAGCGCGGCCAGCCCTTCGGGCCCGGGCCCCTCTGTCGCTCCGCGACATCTCCCCGCG
>OLRU01002301.1_pt1 | contig 13741 bp, 13 predicted proteins | sample 1672961 | NCBI WGS metagenome assembly OLRU01 (sample SAMEA3136741, study PRJEB25190) | human gut metagenome | biome: human gut; feature: human-associated habitat; material: faeces | place: Austria | collected 2013 | reverse complement strand
AGGCGACCAGGGGAGGCAAAGGCATGGGGACGGACCGCGGCCAGCTGCTGGTGAATACGGCCCGCGACATCCAGGCGCAAGAAAAGGCAGCCGGGCGTCTTTGCTCGTTTTGGAAAGCGAAGAACCTGGCCAAGATCCGGCTGGGGCAGAAGTAAACCGCTCCTGGCATTTGCTTTTAACTATTCATAACCAGAAAACAACATGGCAATTATCCATCAACAGGCCGTCATGAGGGCGGAAAGCGGCAGGGACCTCCGCAAATGCGAAGGCTGCTTCGTGAAGAAAGACACATCGGGCAAGTTGGTCTTGTGCGGTAAATCCGACATCCCCCTGGGCGTGGTCCACGTCGGCGGAGACGAAGGAGAAGACACGGATTACATCCTGCCCGCCCATCAGGGGATCGTGGGGGTGCGGTTGAGCGAATCCCCCGGCAGCGTGGAAGAGGGAACCAGGCTTGTCCTGGACGACGGAGGCACCGCTACGGCCGGAGATACTGGCACCCAGGTGGCCGTGGCCTGCGAGCCGGGAACCGGGGGGCAGCTGTTGGAATCCTACTTGACCCTCCCAACCGTGCAGGCGGCCCCTGCCGGAGACTGACGCACTCAACAACCAACAATAAGCAATAGATACTAACATTATATGTTTCAGAATGCTGCAAGCTACAACGGTTATTTGACCGAGCTGTGCCAGGCCGCTTATGCGGACGAGGCGGACAGTATCAGCCGCAAATTGTTCCCAACCGTGGGGGTGAAAACCGCCGTGGGAAGTTACAAGAAGCGGGACATCGACAACGCGTTCCGCGTTTATAAAACGGCTCTGTCCAGGGGGAATTCTCCTACGCGGATAGACACCAATGCCACGGACGATTTTTACAACTGCAAGCCCCACGCATTGGAGGTCGGCAGTTGGAAATTCGACATGGAACAAGACGGAGGAGGAGACGATGAGCGGGAAAGCAATCTTCAGGATTTGATCAGTTCCCAGCTGGTCACGAGGGAAGTTGAAGCCGTCACCATCTGGAAAGCAGGGGTGCCCGTTACGGCTGGAAGCGGCAACTGGACCAGCACCGCCGGACAGAAAGCCAACATCATCCAGGAACTGGATAACCTGGCCCTGACGATCCAGGCGGCTATCGGGCGCAAGCCGACGCATTTGATCCTGGGGCTGAAAGCCTGGGTGATCATGAAGAATCATCCGTTCTTCCTTAATCGCCTTCAGGGGTTGGAACTGACTGCCAGCCTGGACATCCTGAAGAACATGCTGGTGTTCCCGGACATTGACGTGTCCCTGGCATCCATGCCCTACCAGCCCGCAGCACGCGGGAAGTCCGGCAAGATGCAGGGCATTATGGGATCGGACATTTTCATGTTCTACTCCCAGGACGCGCCGACGCGCAACGACATGTCAGCAGCCAAGGATTTCACGCTGGAACCTTCCGGCCCGGAAATCCTGTCCGAAGAACGGACGCTGGAAGTGGTGGACATGATGTACTGGTCCACTCACCGGAAAGTGACCAATCCGGCAGCCGCCGCACGTATCGAAGTATCGTAACCAGGAATGGCAGATTGACGAGGACTGTTCCGGGGGCGCAACGCCGCCCCCGGAACTTACCGGAAGGAAAAACCATGTGGAACCCATTAACTGAAGATGTGCTGAACCAGGTACTGAACGCCGGGGAACTGGCCAGCGTAACGCGCGACCGCGCCCAGGTGCAGCCCGATCCCATCCCCGGCATCCTGGCCGAGACGGCGGCCACCATCCGCAGCCGCATTGCCTCCGGAGGCCGCACCAGGTTACAGGGAAGCCCTGACTGCATCCCCGCGGAACTGATGGCGGAAGCCGGGGCCATTGTCCGTTACCGCGTCCTGGTCCGGTTTGCCCTGGCCATGACGGACGAGCGGAAAGCGGAGTGGCAGCACGCCAATGACGTGCTGAAGGAACTATCCTCCGGCAGCTACGTGATCACCGATGACGCCAGCGACAAGACCCCCAGCCCGCACTATTCCGGAAGGCCGATCCGGTGGGGCATGAGCCGCCACGGCGGGGTGATGTAAGGCCCGCGCATGCGGGCAGTGAACAGTTAAAAGCGAATAGTTAATAGGATGCCAAGCGCCGAAGAAACACTGATGGGAAAGCGGCTGATGCCGACCAACTTGAATTCCGCCCAGCTGGAACAAATGGGCCGGGAATTCACGCAGCGTGCTGTTTTTTCGGCTGGCTGCAACCATCTTCAGACGGTTCAGGCAATCCGGGACGGATCCCGGAAAATTTTGAACGGCGAATGGCTGAATGCTTCCGCCCGCGAGTTTTTGCAGGCGGTACTTAAATTTTACAATTATGAGGCCCCGGAGGATGCCGAGGGGACGATCCGGGACATGACGACACCCGGACGCCAGAATTTGATTTTTGACCAGACCGTGGCGCAAGCTAGAAATTTTGCGTGGAAGGAAAACCTGCTGGCCGACGACAGGCCCCACGCCTGGCAGCTGGTCCGGGTGGGAACCAGGAAAGAACCGCGGGACTGGGACACGCGCTGGAAAGATGCGTATGCGCAGCTTTCCCCCGCGGAACGGCTGGGCGTGGATGCCGAAGGAAAACGTGCCCTGGTGTCCAGCCGGATTTGGCAGCTGCTGTCCCGGTGGGGGACGGGCTACCCGCCTTTTGACTTTAATAGCGGGATGGGGGTTAAATCCGTATCGGCGGACGGTTTGCAGGACGCGGCATCCGGACGGGAAGATTTTAACAGAGCCGAGGCGAGTATGAAAGGAGTGGATCAGGATTTGCGCGACTGGATCAGCCGCAACCTGGATGTGCAAGTGAGCATCCGCGGGGACAAGGCAATCATGGAAGGAGGCCGGGCATGATTAGTCTGCAAGTGAACCTGGATATGTCCGTGGCCCTGGCCAGGATGGTCACGCCGGAGGATTTGCAGGCCATGACCCGGCACGCCGGGGACGATTTGCGCGACCTGCTGAAGAATCATTTTATCGACCGATCCCAGCAGACCGGATCGCGGAACTACTGGGCCGGGGCGGCGGAAGCCACGGAAAGCCACATGGAGGGCCGCACGGCCCGCGTGACGGTAAGCCATACGGGGGTGCGCCTGCACCTGCTGGGCGGCACGGTCCGGGCGACTGGCCGCATCTCCCCCGTGACGGGCCGCCCCACCAAAAGCCTGCTTGTCCCAGGGCCGGATTCTCCGCTCCGCAAGCGGCGGATCACGCTGGCCGAGGCCGGAATTCCCCAGGAGGAAATCATGGTCTTGTACAGCGTCAAAAGCCGCATGCCCTACCTGGCCCGCGTCCAGGAACGCAAGCGCATGTACAAGGGCTGGAAGCAGAAAATAACGCCGCTGGGGCTGCTCCTTAAATCCGTAACGCACGACCCCGACCGCACCGTTCTGCCGTCGGATCAGGAACTGACCGACACCGTGAAATCCTCCGCCGTGGACACCCTGGCAACTAGAATTTCCAACCGATTGAACAAGCATGAATGATGAACTACCAGACGGCCCCGAATACGTGTTTGCCCAGGCGGTGATCGACCGCCTGGCCGGAAAAAAAGAACTGGCCAATTATGTGATTCCGGACCCGTTTGACGCCAGCGACCAAGTGAACAACCTTGCCCTGGCCGTGGCGCAGTATGATGCGGCCATCGCGGTCATGCCCCAGGCACCCCAGCCGCCGCCCTGGAAGGGTGTGGACATGCCGGACCCCGGCGTGGTTGTCGCCACGGCAGCCATCCTGGTCATGACGACCGGGCAAGTGGGGGCTGACCCCACGATCCGCCGCTTGTCCGCCCTGACCGCCGCCGTGCTGCGGCGGCTGCGCAAATGGTCCCCGCACAATGACGAGCTGGCCGGGACAGCCCCCTGGGTGGCGGAAATTACAGAACTAAGCACGGAACAAGTGCCGGAACTGAAGAACGTGGACGGCAGAGTGATTTTCCTCTCGATCCGAGAAAACCTGAACCCATAGCAACAACATGGCAAAGACAGAAAAAGAACAGACGGCCCCGGCATCCGCCGCGGGGGAAGCAGGCGTCAGCGGCCAGGCCAAGCCGCAACTGGTGAAAGTGCGCGTGACCAGGACGGGCACCAACATCAGCGGCATGACCTACCTGGCCGGAGTGGTGGTGAACGTCACGCCCGACCAGGCTGCGGCGCTCGAACAGGCAAAAGCCGGCTGCCGGGTATTTTAACGGACCGGAGCCGGAACGACGAACCATTAACAATTAACTATTAACCAAACCAAGCACATGGCATACGAAAAAAGATTTGTCGATAATTTGATCGGAGGCATGATCATCCGCATTGCAAAATTCGGGGAAACCGTCACCGCAGGAAACACGGTGGGAGAAGGGGCCAAGCCCGACGCTCCCACCCCGGAAAAGCCTGGCCCGTGGCTGACCCTGGGCAAGATCAAGACGGCTACCAGCGAACGCCAGAAGAAGACGGCGACGGTGGAAGGTGTGAACGACGCGGGATTTTATGAAATGCGCGATTTGTCGATCGCCCAGCAGTCCAAGCTGAAGTTCACGACGCAGGAGGTGACGCCCGAAGCGATCCAGCTGGCGTTCGGCGTGGCGGACAACCTGGAAGATGACCAGGAAGCCGCGCCGTTTTCATCCTCCGGCAACATCCGTTGCTGGGTGTATGGAGAACTGCGCAACTCCGGCAATAACGCCGAAAAGCTGGCCCATTTCTGCGTGATGGGGGATTTATCCCTCACCAACAGCCCGAATTTCGCGTCCGATCCGGTGACGTGCGAGTTTGAGCTATCCATCAAGAATTCCCCCCTGGCTACGTTCACGAGCCTGGCGCTGGCCAAGCTGGCGGCGGATTAACCCTGCGCCCATCCAGGAGCCGTCCGGGTACGGCGGCTCCGCTTTCCCCCTTCCATCTTTCCAATCATGATTATATACATAGATGCTAACACGCTGGCCCTGACGACGGCGGGCCAGGTGCCGCTGACTGACATGGCCCTGGTGCGGGGCGACAAGATGCCGCTACGCATCGTCCTGACGGACGGCCCCGGCAACCCCTCGAATTCTGACGAGGTGCCCGTGCTGGCCGTGAAAAAATCCCTGGGGGACGATTCCCTGGTGCTGGCCGCCACGGGGCTGGAACATGTGGAGGATGCCCTGGGCACTGCCTATGTCGGCAGCCTGTCCGTTAATACGGTGCAGCTGGCGGAGGTCATGGGGGATCAATCCCGGATTGACCTGATCGGCGAGGTGGTGCTGGTGGATCCGGACGGGGCGCAGCGCACGTCCCGCCTGATCCGGGTGACGGTCCGGGCGGACTTGCTGCCCGGGGATTACGCGCCGCCTGACGAGGTGCTGGCCGACTGGTCCGAACTGGTAGCCGACGCCCTGGCCGCACAACTGCCGGACGCGCTCAAGGATGCGGGCGTGGAATTGGAAGCGGTGACCGGGCAATCCACCTTGTCCAGCGGAGATGCCGCCGACACCTGGACCATCGTCGGAGGCTACGCGATGACCTGGGGAGACGAGATACTGGCGGGGCATCTGCCTGACAGCTGCCGCCTGACGAGTATTTCCACTGTGTATTTTTTCACCGACCCCGCCCTGAATCAGTATTGCCTGCGGATTTGGAAGCTGGTAAACGGTGCGTACAGCCTGATTGGCACCTCCGCCTATGTGTCCAACCTGTCCAGCGGCCAGACGGCCACGTGGGTATTTACGCCGGGCGTTACGTTGCAACGCGGGGACAAGATCATTATCCAGGTATGCGAAGGGACCGAGATGACGCCCTATGCCTTGGGTATGCACGCCGTGCTTACTCCGTCCGTCCCCGGACGCGGTTTGATCACAGAAGTGGTAAACCCTCCCACCGTGAACGGCACGATGGCCCCGCTGATGACCGTGGTGGTGGACTATGACGACGGCATCACCCTGGGAGGGATGGAACTGGCTACCGCGCGGCAACTGGATAGCCTGGGGAGGGATGTGCGGCAATCTTCCGCGACTGCCGAGGCTGCGGCGCGGACGGCTGGCCAGAACGCCGCCACGGCATCCACGGCTGCCGATAACGCCGCAACATCCGCCACCAGCGCGGCCAACTCCGCCACAGAAGCCCAGCAGGCCCTTGCCGCCATCCCGCAGGTAGATGCTGCTGGTAACATGACGCTCGCTGGCGGTCTGACTGCGAACGGCACCGTCAATGCCAACGGCGGCGTCAACATCCCGCTGGCCGTGGGAGCGCCGACGGATACGGCAGCGGTCAACCGCCTGCATGCCGCAGGCTTGGCCGGAGTGACGGACATTTTTTCCCAGCACGCCTACCTCAACACGGGCAGCATTACGGCGACAGGGACGGCGGCAACTACCGCTCTCATTCCCGGCCAGTATGCGCAGGTTAGAGTGCCTGCCGGGACTCACAGCACGATTGTCTTTCCCTTCACAGGGCCTAACGGTCAACATAATTATTCCAACTTTGCGGGATTCTCCATTCCGTGGCGCATACTCGGCGCAGGCAAAATTACCATAGGCATCGGACGAGGCAGCAAAACGACAAGATCTGATTTAACCCAGGGATCGTACAGTATTATCCCTGGCAATAATCTGGCCCACAACAGCGGCGAAATTCTGGACATCACATTTGATAATGTACGGGATGCGACCCGCGGGGGCTACGTGGTCAAGGTGCGTGAGATTTACGCTCTTTCCGCGGCGGCAGGGTGGAGGGTGAAAACTACTACAAGTTTTGTGCCCGCGACGCATAACGAGCCTATACCTTCAATCGTTAATAAAATTATCTATCATCAACGAACCCAGTACAAATTCGAGAGCGAATATATTTCGTACGGCAGCCTCTATTTGCTGACGGGCGGAGGGCAGACGGTGCAGCTGCATAAAATCGCGGCGGTGCGCGGCGTTAATGCCTTTGAAACGGGCTTGGGGATTAGTTCGATAGTTACTGATTTGCCGGGGAACGCGAGCGGGGATGTGTACATGCATGTTGGGTCTGCGGTGCGCACCCTCTACCAGCCCGGCAACATCAATCCCGTTTATTACGCGCTGGAAGCATTGGCAAGAAACGATATTGAAGCCGAAGAAACGGCTGATTTTGTGGACATTAACATACCTCTCTAATGATGAACGACGCAGAAATACAAATTCAGTTCCCGCAGCCCGGCAACTGGCAGGAATTCACTCTGACAGCTGTCTATCAGGACGCGGACGGGTACACCCGCATAGACCGCTATACGCAGGACGAAATTCCGGCGAACCAGACCCCGGCCATGGCCGCCGTCGTTGCCGCTCTGGTGGAACTGGGCGAGGACTGGCAAGCCGTCCAGGTATGGGCAAGGCTGGGAAAAGATGTCCTGACCCTTGCGGAGGATGGTGCCTATACAATGATTGATGCGGTGTCTTTGACCGTTGAGGCCGTCCATGCGGAGACCAAAGGCCGCAGGATTTTTACAGTCTCGGACTACCCGGCTTTTGTGATCACGGATTCCGCCTCCGTGGCGTTTTTCCGCTATTTCACTCAATCCTGATTCCTGATGATGGCCTATGAATCCACAGACACGGTGATTTACCGTCCGGACGGCCTGGATGCGGTCACGCTCTGCAAACAGGGGGATCTTATGGCGGCTCCGGTGGACGTTACGGCCTCCGTCCAGGTGCAACGGGACGGCGTGCTGGGCAGTTCCTGGATGCTTCAGCGGGCGCGGGGCAACGCCCTGATGCAGCTGTCTTTCACAGTGGCCCATCCGTTCCCGACAGCGGCGGCGGCCCGTGCCTGGGGCCTGGACGTCCAGGAATTGTTCACGCTGCACCCGCTGGGGCGCGTCACCTGGCTGACCTGCTATTACCAGGGCCGCCCCCAGCGCGTGAGGGAATACGCCGCCACCGTGGACCCTCCCCGCCCGTACCCCCTGACCAGTGAACACTGGTACGGGGTGGACTTGCGCGGGGCGGCCTGGCAGGCCGTAGAATTCAAATTTGCCCTGACCGGAGAAATCAACTGATGAACAACAATATTGACATATCCCTGACGCTTGGCACCCGGGCGGACATGAGCGGGATTAACCAGGTGCGCAAGGGGGTGGACGATCTTTCCACGGCAGCCAGGGGGCTGCCGCGGGAACTTATTTCCGGAGGGGAGGGAACCGTGGCGGATGCCCGGGCATTCTCCGGGGCATCCGCCCCCGGCAAGATGACCATACAAGTGGAGGGCCTGGACCGTCTGGCCGGAACGATTGCCCATGCGGAAGGAGTGGCGGCCAACGGCACACCCGCCCAGGGACGGACGGACAAGGCCCTGGAAGAAATGCAGTCCGGAATTGCCCGGGTGTCCAAAGCCGTGGAAGAGGTAGCCCGCGGGGCTGCTGCCCCGGATCATTCCCCCTTTCCTGTCCCCTCCGCCCGGGAAGGCGGGAATGAATGGATGATGGCGCGGCTGGACCAGATTGCCGCGCTGCTGGCCAGGATGGACGCCACGCTGGCCAAGAGCCTGGCCGCATCTACCAAGCCGGAGGGGACGCTGGACCAGGTACGCAAGGGCATGGATGAATTGTCCCGGGCGGTCAAGTCTGTTCCGGCGCTGGCATCCGGAGGCGTGGGGGGGCAGACGGGGGCCGTGCCCGCTTATCCGGAGACACAGGCGGCAACGCCTAATGACTGGACTGTGAGGATTGACGGACTGGACGCGCTGGGCGCCACGGTCCAGGGCGCGGACAAGACGGTGGGCCATGCTGCGGATGCCGTCAAGCAGCAGTCCGGATGGCTACAGCGCAGCATTGACGCCTTATCCAAATTTCCCGGACAGGTTCAAACCTGGGCGGGTGATAAAATGCAGGAATGGCGCAAGTTCAAAGGCGGCCTGCAAAACGCCACCAATGTCCTCAACCTGGGAAAGGAAGCCTGGGGGCTGGGCCGGGCTGCCGGAAATGCCCTTATTGACGCGTTTGGCCTGGACGCTAAAAAAGTTTCCGCGCAACTTGCGGACGTGCTGGCAAAAGGAAAGGCGAAGGTGGAGGCCTGGCAGGCCGGAATGAGCGCCGAACTGGGGAGATTGAACCAGGAACAGGCGCTGAAGAAGGAACATGCCCTGGTCAAACAGATCAATGACGCTTACGACGCCCGCAAAAGGACGATCGAAGCCCTGGACGAAAAGGCGAGCCGGAACCTGGAAATGCAGGCCCAGCTGCTGGCCATCGAAAACGAAAAGAACCGGAGCATCATCAGGCAAAAACAGATCCGCGGGGAAATGACGGAGAGCCAGGCCCGGGATGCCCTGGCGGCCATCGACGCCAAAGACGCCGGAGAACGCCGGGCTATCGAACGGCAGCAGGCGGAAAATGCCGTGAAAAAAGCCGAAGCACTGGCCGAAGCCAAGGCGGAACAGATCAGGCGCATGCAGGAGCTTACCCAATCCAGCCCGGCAGCGGCAGGCGTGCGTGACCTGAAGACGGAGGATTTTTACAAGCAGGCGGACGCTTTCAAGAACGCGGAAGCGGCCCTGAAACAATGGCAGGAACTGGCAGCCAAAAAGAAGAAGCTGGAAAAGGAAATTGCAGACGCGCCGAAAGAAATGGCTAAAGCGGCCATGCTGGGCGGCGTGGGCATCCCGCTGGTGGCCGGATTACAGCAGAAAAAGAATCAGGACGAAGAAACCCTGAAGCATGTACAAGCCTTAATGGATGGCATGCGGAAAGATGCCAGCATGCCATCCGCCACCAATGGAGAAATGATGGCCCGGCTGATTGCAGAAAAACAGCAGCAGGAAGCCGCCTTGAACAATATGATGGAAGGCATCAAAAATACGGGGTTGCTGGGCGACGTGCGCGGCAAGTCCGGGGATGCCTTGTATATGGCTTATGCGGATGCGTTAAAAGTCGCCAGAGAGGTAATCAAAAACAGAACAGCATCTTTGGCTGATTTATTCAAAGAGCAGGAAGCTTTAGATGAAGCTGTGACGACGGCCAAAGAACGGCTGAATAACGTTCTGGCCGTGCAGGGCGTCCAGGCAAAAGCTGATCAGGATGTTCAGGTGGAGACGAAAAAGACAGAGGCCTGGCAGGATAACCAGCGGCGTGATTCCACTGTTTCCCGGACAGCGGCGGATGCTCTTTCCAAGGCTGCCGAGGCGCGCAAGAAAGAACTGGATGCTAACAAGAAAGCAATGGACACCGCCGCAGATGTGATGAATGCAAGCGTGGATTCCTTTTCCGGTTTTGCTGCTAAATACGCGGAGGGAAATGAAAAGGCCCAGGAGCGCGTTACCAAGTTCCTGGACACGGTTGGCCGCCTCCGGAATAAGGACCGGGAGCTATGGGACAAGCGGGACAAGGATGATGCCAAATGGGTTGATGAATTCTTAAAAGCCCTGAAAGAAAAATTCGGCAATGCTTACAATTCCGACGCCGACCGGGGCATGGTGAAAGCCGCGGAACAAGCCTGGAAGTCCATGAATGACATCCTGACCGCTAAAAAGACACAGGAAAACCAGGAACAGAAAATCAAGGGCCTGGAAGAAGCCGCCCGGAAAGTAACCGCCCTGCCTGAAGACATCCAGGCCAAAAGCATGGCAGCAATGGAACTGACGGAATGGATGCGGAAATACCGGGAGGGGGCTGTTCAGAAAGCGGGGGATCTGGCCGGAAGTTCCGACTATGAAATCCTTTACCAGGTGGAGGACGTTGTGCGCAAGGCGTTACAGGACGGACAGGTGGACAAGGGCGAGCGTGCCCAGCTGGCCAGCCAGCTGAAAATGCTTCTTGGCAACGACCGCGGCCAGGACGAAACGCCCGCGATTCACGGCATGGTGGAGCTGGTGCGGGAGATACTAGGCAGGTATTCCAGGAGCCAGGAAACGGCGCAAAAGCTGAATGCGGAAGTGGCGGAGCTGAAAAGCCGCCTGAACAAGATTGATTCACAGCGGGGGTATGGACATTAGAACAGTAGAATTGACGGGACTGGCCAGCCAGTCATGCAGCTGGCAATGGCGGAATTTTACGGCGGCCCAGGTGTCTTTCCAGCTGGGCCGGAAAATGATGGATGCCGCCCCCTTCTCTTATAAAGAGCGCGTGCGGGTGGCGTGGGACGGCGTGACGGTGCTGGACGGCACCGTGCGCAAGTGTGATGCCGCCTTGTCCGCGTCCGGCTACGTGTGGCAGGTGGAAATTTGCGACCACTGGAAGCCGATGGAGGGCACGACGTTTTTCGGCTCCGGCATCGGGGCGGGCAGGATTGCTTTCTCGTTTGCGGCGTTTTCCGGCCTATCCTCCGGGGCGTCGGTCAAACGGCGCATCAAGATCGCGGCGGCCCTCCGGACGGTGCTGGACAACGCCCGCAAACATGGGGCGCTGGTGACGGATTATGTGCTGGATGTGGATGATTCCGCCTGGATATGGGACACGGATGTCGCCTGTGACAAGCACGCCTCCCTGCTGCGCAAATTCCTAAGTTCCCGGCCCGGCATGGTGGCCTGGTTTGATTATTCCGGAGCCAGCCCCGTGCTGCACATTGCGGACGGGGACCGCCTGGACCCGGTGACGCTGGACCGGATCGCGCACAGATTGTCAAAAATCCAGCTGACGGAACGGGTGGACCTGGTGCCCCCCGCGGTGGGGGTGGTGATGACGCGGGGCAAGTACGCCACGTCCACGGTTGTTCACCCAGCCGGGGCGGACTTGCACCAGGAAGGCTGCACGATCGTGCAACTGTCCGACCCGCGAACGGGGGATGACCCGGACGACACCGACGAGGATGGCGTGGATGGTCCCCAATACAATTTTGCCAAACCGGAAATGATGGTTCTGGGCGAAAAGATGCCGACCGGGCCGGAGGACGCCCGGGAATGGTGGACAAAAAAGATTCCGGAACTGGCGAAGGTGCCCGGGGCACAGTTCGGGACGATCCAGCGGGAGACGCCCGCCGTGGAAGGGCAGGATGCCAGGAACTACAGCACGACCGCCACCAGGTACGAACTTGTTTCCGGCTCATTAAGCGAAGCCTGCACAACCATCAAATGGTGTGAGGTGATTTTCAAGCAATACGTTTACATAGATTCCCCTCCAAAAAAAGGTTTTGAGCTGCTCTTTCCGCGTAAAAAAACCGTGACGATTAACGGGGACAAGGTGACGAGGTATTACAACTGGCTGACCTGGCGCGGCGTTACCACCAACACCCGGAAACGGCATTACAAGGTGGACCGCCAGGGGACAATCGGCCCGGAGGACGGTTCTGCATTCCCGCCTCCGTCCGGAGGCAGCGGGAGCGGCGAAGCGGACTGGCCAAATTACAGGCCCGTCCTGGCCGCCTATTACCAAATGACCCGCGTGGCACCTTGGGCCGGAAGCGTGGACGCCCTGGCGGCCATCCGTCCGGACCTGCTGCTGGGGCGGCGCTTGTCGATTGCAGGGGCCAACCCGGCCTGGCTGGACATGCGGACGGTCATTCAGGGCGTCACGGTGGATTTATCCGCAGGCAACACGTATATATCCACGGGAGTTCCCGACCATTTGAGCCTGCAAAGCATGATTGACCGACAGCAGCAGCTTTACAGCAACCAGGCCGCTATGGATGACCGGGACAACCAGGATCAGGTGCAGGACAATCCCGCCCTGTCCCTGACTTACGATTCCAACGCCCGCATCAGCCCCAAGGCCCCGACCGTCAGCCCCCGCGGAGAGGTTATCTGGTCATCCGCGACGCCGGAGCCGAATGACTACGGATTCCGCGTTCAGCTGGAATACGATGAAGACGGCCAGAAGACGGGAGCCACCATCACGCCCGGGAAAATCATGCTGAATGGCCGCGTGCTGGGAGATGCCCCGGCAAGCAAGGATTTGCCGATGATGGAAGGGGAAGTCTGGCTGAATTTGATTCTGAATGAAAACGAGGAAATCACGGGCATGGCCGTCATTTCCTCCGCGGGGACGGTGGACCCCTTCATGCTTACATCCATAGACGGAGCAAGGCCGTCCCGGCTGTTTTATTATTCCTTCCCTCTGGCCGTCATTAAAGGCGACGATGTAATCCAGTACGCCCTGGGCACCATTCAGCTTCCCGTAGGGGGCGGCACGTATTATCCGTGGGGACCGTAGTTTTTTATGATCAGAATTCACATATTCACGTATAAGGAAGACGCCCCGGAAGCCGTAGCGGCGGCCAGGTGCGCCCGGATGGCCTGCCCGTCTGCCCTGGTTCGGGTGCTGGATGATTGCCACGCTCCGGTGGATGCCGGAACGGTGGAGGCCCTGGAAGAGCTGGGAGCCGTCTATGATCAGACATCCTGGATGCGCGGCGGCAATTTACGCGGCCCCGGCGCCATTGTGGGAGTGCTGCGCTCCATGACGGCAGGGGCAGCCCCTGAAGATATACTCGTCAAGCTGGATGCTGACACGGCGCTTTTAGATGGGGACTGGCTGCACTGGATGACGGACCATCCGGAGTGCCTGTGGTACTCTTCCGGGGATGATCGGCATTTAACCTATGGGTGCTGCTATGCCGTGCGTGCCCATGTGGCCGTCCATTTGGCCGATGTTCTTCAGGAGCGGCATTTACCGGATTCAGCCCCGGAGGATTTAACGTATGCCTTAACCATGATTGAAGAATACGGACGGGAGGCATGCCGGATTGAAGCGCCCTGGCGGCGCGGGGAATCGGAGAATTCCCGCTGGTCCTGCTGGTGCTGGCACAGTGCCGAGGCTTCCCCTGATTTATACGCCCGGATGTTCCGGATGGTGACGACAGGCAATCCCCGGCC
>OLRU01002288.1_pt1 | contig 13813 bp, 11 predicted proteins | sample 1672961 | NCBI WGS metagenome assembly OLRU01 (sample SAMEA3136741, study PRJEB25190) | human gut metagenome | biome: human gut; feature: human-associated habitat; material: faeces | place: Austria | collected 2013 | reverse complement strand
TACAGAAGTTTTTGGGCAGCAGACGGCCCGGGACCAAAGCCGGGGCCGCCGAAACCGGGGCCGCGCGGCGGGGGAGGGGGCGGCGGGCGGCGCGGGCGCCGGGACGCACGGCCCATGCTGTACCAGAACATATTGTTGCCGAAGCTGCTGCCGCCGCCACCGCCGCGCGGGGGACGCGGGCCGCGGGGGCGCATCAGGTAGGTGATGAGCCAGATGACCAGCAGCACCGCCACAACCAGCAGAACAAAGCCCATAACATTGGGCCCTCCTTTATCGGGGGCGCTGGTATCGGTATAGCTGCTGTTCAGCGTTACGCCGTAGATGCTGCACAGCCGGTTGGCCAGCGCCTGCACGGTCTTTTGGGTGCCGGTGTCGTAATCACCGTTGACCCAATAGGGTTCCATGTACTCGTCCAGCAGCGACCCCAGCGTGCTGAACGACAGCTGGCTTTCCAGCCCGTCGCCGCGCATGATGTAGTAATCGCCGCCGTCGGCCTCGTTGGGGGCCAGCAACAGCAGCACGCCGTTGTCCAGGTCGTCTGAGCCCAGCCCCCAGGCGTTAAAAACGTCGTAGGCAAAGCCCTCCATCGTCGTGCTGCCCAGCAGTTCATCCAGCGTGTAGACGCCGATCTGCGCACCGCAGGCATCGGACAGCTTGATTGAAACGTCATTGACATACTGTTCTGTCTCGTCGGACAGGATGTCCGCATGGTCGGCCACGGCGTTTGTCGTGTCGACCTGCACCTTGGGCGCGGCCAGCGCGGGCAGCGCCGCCAGCGTCAGTGCGGCCAGCACCGCACCGGCAGCCGCCGCGCGTCTGGTAAATGTTTTCAGTTTCATAATTTCCCCTTGTTATCGTGGTTTATTTGGTAGCAAAGCGTTCCGGTGCCTGCGCACCCCACAAACCGGAGATCAGATTGGCCGGGAACTGCGAGACAGTTTTCTCGTAGTCCTCCACCCAGAGGTTGTATACATTGGCGGCGCGTTCTATCGTCGCCTGCGCCGAAACAAACGCATTGTACTGGTCATCCAGCGCCCGCTGGGTGCTGTCATCGACCTTGTTGTTCAGCGACGCATACAGCGTATCCACCGCATTGTACAGCCGACGGTTGGCCGCGTACTGCACCGCAGGGGAATCGTCCGTATCATTCCACGCGGCCAGCGCGTCCTCGGCTTCCTGTAAAGCAGCCGCCGGAGTGCTGTCCACATAGCCCGCCTGTTTGATGAGGTTCGCCGCCGCGTCAGCCTGCGTCTCAAAATCTCCCTGAATGCTGTGGCCGTACTCGTCCTGCGCGGAGGTGTAAATTTCCGCCGTTTCCCTGTACACGCCCTTCAGCTTTGCACCGCCGATGCCCAGCACCGACACCAGCGCCAGTGCAACGAGCACAATCGACGCTGTGCCGCGCTTTTTGGCAGGTGCAGGCAGCTTTGTCTCGACCTCGCCGAGGATTTCCAGCTGCGGGCCATGAATGGTAAAGTTTTCCTGTTGTTCAAGCTGCATAGCAAATACCTATATTGTGCTGTAGGGGCGGATGCAGGCATCGACCCCTACAACGGCAATCAGTTGTTAATCTCCAGCATCTTCTGGCGGAGCTCGCCCTCGATGCGGCCCAGCTCCTGCTCGGCGTTGGCGCGCTTGGCCTTGCCGTCGGCGCGGATCTTATTCAGCTCATCCAGCGTCTCGATCAGCTGCTTGTTCGTCTGCTGCAGCGTCTCGATGTCCACAATGCCGCGCTCGGACTCCTTTGCAATTTCAATCGTGCCCTGCTTGAGCGTAGCAGCGTTCTTTTTCAGCAGCTCGTTCGTGGCGTCGGTCACGGCGCGTTCGGCCTGCATAGCCTGCTGGCTGTGGGCGATGCCCAGCGCCAGCACCATCTGGTTCTTCCACAGCGGGATCGTGTTCACGATGGTCGTCTGGATCTTCTCAGCCATCATCGTGTCGTTGGACTGGATCAGGCGGATCTGCGGGCCCATCTGGATGGACACATTGCGGGTCAGCTCCAGATCGTAGAGCTTCTTCTCAAAGCGGTCACACAGGTCGGCCAGATCGCGGGCGGCCTGGGCATCCTCGGGCAGCTGGGTGCGCTGGGCCTTCTCCTGCGCGGCCTTCAGATCGTTGGCGCGAACCTCGGCCAGCTTCTTCTTGCCGGCCAGGATGTACATCGTCAGCTCCTTGAAGTAGACAAGGTTCAGCTCATACATCTTATCCAGCATCGTGATGTCCTTCATCAGGGTGACCTGGTGGTCCTCCAGCTGGGCCTTGATGCGCTCGACGTTCTTGTCGGCGCTGTCGTAGCGGGTCTTGAGCTGCTCAATGCTGTTGGACGTCTTTTTGAAGAAGCCGAAGATGCCCTTGGGCTGCTCGGTGGTGGCGTCAAAGCCCTGCAATTCAGAAATCAGGCTCGTGATGAGCTCGCCGGTCTCGCCCATGTCCTTGGTCTTGACGCGGGAGAGCGCGGTCTCGGAGAAGTCGCTCAGCTTCTTCTGGCTGGCAGCGCCGTACTGCAAGACCATCTGGGAGTTCGTGATGTCGATTTTTTCGGCAAAGTCGTTGACCATCTTCTGCTCCTCGGGGGAGAGGGGCGTGTCCTCGACCTGCACGGGGGTCGCTTTTTTGCTTTCCGCGATGACTTTCTCATCGGCGGCGGGGTCCAGTGTCAGCGTCGGGGCCGCGGGGGCGGCATCCAGCGTCAGAGAGGGTGCGGCGGGTACGTTCAGGTCCAGTTCGTTGCTCAGGTCAGCCATAGTGATCTTCCTTTCTTGTATCCTCTATTTACTTGGCAAGGTTCTGGCTTTTCAGGATACTGTCCAGCACCTCAATATCGGTAGAAATATCCATTGCCTCGGCGCTGTAGAGCGCATCCAGCTGGTTTTCAAAGGCTGTCGCCGTCGTCTCGGCGTTGCGGCGCAGCTCGGCCTCGATCTGGGCGGCGTTCTCGCCCCTGACGCCGTTCTGCTCCAGCGCCGCGTAGGTGCCCATCAGCTTGACGACCTCGGGCAGGTAGTAGCGGGCAAAGCGGTCCACGCTGCGCGCCTTGTCGGGGGTTTTCTCCACAACGGCGGCAATGCTGTGGCCTGCCTTCTCCATGCGGTCCATGGCGCGGGAAAGCTGCGGATCGGGGATGGCCTCGTTCAGTTTATGCAGTGCATCGAGGTTTGCGGCAATGCCGTTCAGCATGGCGTCCACGTTCTCACTGCCTGTGGCATAGGGCACGTAGGTGCGCACAACGCGGGTGGGGCAGAGCTTTGTGCCCGCAAAGTAGGCACCCGCGCTGACCGCGGCGGTCAGCACCAGCCCGCCCAGCGTGTAGATGGGCACCAGCAGGGCCATAATAGGCCACACCAGTGCCGCCATATAGACCGGCAGCACCGGGCGTTTGGTTCTTTCCTGCCATTTGCTCATGCAGGCACCTCCCTGTTTTTCTTGCTCTGTAGGGGCCGGACATGTCCGGCCCGCGGCCTTACGGTCAACCGCCTTCCATGGGAAGGTTGCGGGCGGGGCATGCCCCGCCCCTACCGGCAGACAATATTAGAATTATACCTTTTATTATAGAACAAAATCCGTTCACTTGCAACCATCCGCGCGCAAAAACGGTGCTAAAGCAGCGCCCCATACCGCCTGCAGCCGCGCGGGGGACCAGGCGGCGTTGGCGGGGCTGGTGCTGGGCAGCACGACGGCGGGCAGGTGGGTCAGGGGTTCTGCATATTTCGCGTAGATACGCCCCGACGCCGCGCCGTTGCAGAACACGGCCCGCACGCCCAGCTTTTGTATCAGCGCGGCCACATCGTTCGGCACGGCGTTGCGGATCGACGCATCCGACGCGCCTTTGATGTCGCACGCGCCGATCGTGTCCCACACGGCCAGCCCGTGCTTTAAAATTATGGCCTTTTTCGCCTCGATGTCGGCCCAATCGGGTACCGGCTCACCGGTCACGGCGGCGATCATCGGCCAGAAGCGGTTCTGCTTGTGGCCGTAGAAAAAGCCCTGCTCCCGGCTCTTGGGGCTGGGAAAGCTGCCTAAGATCAGCGCGTTGGCCCGCGCACCGTGCAGCGGCGGCAGACCGGGGCCGACATGGGTGTACTCGGCCATTTAAAACGCCTCCGGCCAGAGCGCACGGCAGAGCTCGGCAATGCCGTGGGGCTCGGCGTCGGGGCCGATGCGGTCCGCGGCAGCCTTGGCGGCAGCGCTGCCGTTGCCCATGGCAATGCCGAGGCCCGCCGCTTTCAGCATCGCAGCGTCGTTATCGCCGTCGCCCACGGCCACGCAGTCCGCCGGGTCGATGCCCGCCAGCTTCGCCAGTTCCCGCAGACCTGCGCCCTTGTCAACGCCCTGCTGCAAAATATCGCAGCCGTCGCTGCCGGGGTAGGAGAACAGGAAATTCAGCCCCAGATAGCCGTATTTTTCCTGAAATCTGTCGGCCATCTCCTGCGACAGAAAGCCGAACGCGCCGAAGGGCATCTCCTCCAGATGCTTGTCCTGATCCTCGCCGTCCACGATGTTCAGCGCCAGATTTTTTTCCCGCTCGCGGCGGGCGAACTCCTCATAGCCGAGGTAGGCGTAGTTCGCGTCGTGGTAGGTAAAGCGCAGCGGCAGGTCGTAATCCTCAAAAAAGTCCACCAGCGCGTACATTTCCTCGGTGGTCAGGCGGTGCAGGGCCAGGTCTGCGCCCTTGTAGTCCACCAGCTGTGCACCGCCCGCGCAGACCCAGTAATCGGGCCGGATGCTGCGCAGCAGGCCCTTGCCCACGCCGATGCGCCCGCGGCCCGTGGCAATCGCGATCTTGACGCCGGCCTTCTGCACGGCGCAGACGGCCTCGGCGTTTTCCTTCGGCACACGCTCACAGCTGCCGGGCCGCAGCGTGCCGTCTATATCGAGTAACAGGAGCTTGTATTTCATAAAAGTTGACCTTTCTTAATTTGTAGGGGCGAACATGGTTCGCACGCGGTCACGCTGTAGAGGTCGATGCTCGTCATCGGCCCGGGAACTTTGCGGCTGCCACTTCGTTCCGCGGGCGAGCCATGCGCGCCCCTACATGCGCTGTCTTCTTTCTGTATTATACCAAAGTCTAACCCCGTCCCGCAAGGCATATTCTGCCTTGGGGTGATGTTTGTGCAGCTGGATCTTTCTTGCCGCCGCAGGCGGCGTTGGCGCTGGGCCGTGCCGTTGGTGCTGGCCGCGCTTTTGCTGGCCCTGCCGCAGCTGGCGGCACTCCGGCCCGCCGTGCGGGCTCGGGTAGACCGCATTGTCGGCAGGCACTACATGACCCGGCTGGACGCCCTGCAGCAGGAAAATTTCACGCTGCATCAACAGCTGGCGCAGTCTGCCGACGCGCTGGCCGAGAACGCCGCCCTGCGGCAGCTTGTCGGCTGCGGGCGGGGCATCACCGACGTCACCCCGGCGCGGGTCGTGGCTCGGGACGTCGGCGGTTTCACGCTGACCTGCCCGGACACCGCGCCGGGGAATGCCGTCCTCGACGCGGGCGGGCGGTACGCGGGGGTCGTTACCCGCACGGACGGCGACACCTGCACTGTGGAATTTTCCGCCGTTGCCGGGCTTTGCGGCAGCTATGCCGGGTTGGTCACGCCGGGGCAGTGGGTCCTGACCGGCCTGCCCGCCGACTGCGCACTGACGGCAGGGGACATCGTGACCACCGCGGGCGGGGACTGGCTGGGCGCACTGGCCGCCGCGCCCGCCCCCGACGCCGACGGCCTGACCGCGCAGGTCCCGCTGACCGACACCGCCGATTTGTGGGGCACGGTCTATTTCGTGAAAAAGTAATTGCTTTTTCGTCGAATTTTGGGTACAATAAATAGGCAGCGCGGTTTGTAGGGGTCGATGCCCGCCATCGGCCCGCGCAGTGAATGGCTGCCGCAAGCCCCTACATGTCCCATTTCCTGACAAACAAATCCATTTTTTACCGAGGTGATCCCATGGCCAACCGCAAAAACTCCCACCGCCGCCGCGTCCGCGTGGCGGTGCTGATGGTGCTGTGCGGCGCGGTGTTTGCGGCGTTCTTCGCGCGGCTGGCCTGGATGCAGTTCGTCCGCGCCGACTACTACGCCGACAAGGCCGCCGAGGCCAGCTCCGCCAGCTACACCGTGACCCAGCACGCCGCGCGCGGGGCCATCGTGGACAGCGCCGGGGTCGTTCTGGCCCGCGACACCACCGTGTATGACGTCTACCTGCGCATCCCGGCGCCGCCGGACACCGACCTGCGCGAGACCGTAAAAGCCATAGAGAGCCTGACAGGCAGCAAGGATGTGGAAACACAGCTTGCTGCCTTTTTTGCTGCCGCGTCGGCGGGGGAGCTGCCCGTGGCGCAGGGCGTCGGCAGTGACGTTCTGACGTCGTTTTACAAGGCCGATCTTGTGCAGAGCGGCGCAGTGCGGGCTGCCGCCCGTGGCGTGCGCACCTGGCCGAACGGCACGCTGCTGCCCCATGCGCTGGGCTTCACCGGGCCGATCACGGCAGAGCAGTGGCCCACTGCCCGGCGGCGCGGCCTTGCGATGGATGCTGTCATCGGGCAGAGCGGGTTGGAGGCCGCCTATGACGACCTGCTCCGCGGGCAGGACGGGCGAGTGCTCGTGAACACCGGCTTTGACGGCGCTGTGCGCCGCACCGTGCCCCTGCGGGAGGCTACGCCCGGGGCCACGCTGGTGCTGACTGTGGACAGCGCCCTGCAAAAAGAACTGCAAAACGCGCTTTTATCCCAAATCGAGGTTCTGCGCACCACCAAGGCTGCCGGGGCCGGGCGGGAGTGCCGTGCCGGGGCGGCGGTGGTCGTGGATGTGCAGACCGGCGGCATCCTGGCCGCCGCCAGCGTGCCGGGCTTCGATCTGAACCGCTACCGCGCAGACTACGCGGCGCTCTCCGCCGATGCTGCCGCGCCGCTGCTGGACCGCGTCTGCCAGGGGCTGTACGCGCCGGGGTCGGCCTTCAAGCCCGCCGTGGCCGCGGCGGCGCTGACCGCGGGCATCGACCCCGCCGCCACGGTCAACTGCACTGGGCGGTACGGGTTTTACAGCGGCTACCAGCCAGGCTGCCTGCAATACGGCCACGGCGGGCCGGTAGACCTGCGCACAGCGCTGGAGTACAGCTGCAACATCTTCTTTTACGATGTCGGGCGGCGGCTGGGCGTGGATGTGTTTTCCGCGATGGCACGCCAGTTAGGACTGGCCACGCCCACCGGCGTTGAAATCACCGAGGCACAGGGCCGCCTGACGTGGAGCAGCGACGAAAACTACCAGGCCGGGCTGACTCTGATGGCCGCCATCGGGCAGGGCAACACCGCCGTGACGCCGCTGCAGCTGGCGGCCTACGCGGCCACGCTGGCCAACTGCGGGCAGCGGCCCGCCCTGCATTTTGCGGACCGCGCCGTGAACGCCGCCACCGGCGAGACCGTCTGGCAGTACGCCCCGACGTTCACCACGGTTCCGGGCGGCGAGGGCGTGTTCGGCCCCATCCGCGACGGCATGAAGCGGATGGCCCGGACGACCCGCGTCCTGCGCGAGGCCCCCGTGGCCTGCGCAGCCAAGACCGGCAGTCCCCAGCTGGCGGACACCCTGCCCGGCGGCGGGCACTATGTCAACTCGGTGCTGATCGGCTATGCGCCCGCGGACGACCCGCAAATCGCCATGGCCGTCGTGCTGGAATACGGCGGTGGCGGGTCCAACGCCGCGCCCATCCTGCGCACTGTGCTGGATGCCGTCTTTGGCGGATGACTGCGGAGCGCCGCTCAACCCCCATCGGGTGCGCTTGGGCATTCTGCCGATTTAGTGCATCAAAAAGTTTTCCTTATCGTGATTTTCTTCAAAAAGAACATGTCACATTTTGACAAAAAGCCAGTTGCAGTCCAGCCGGAAGTGTGATAGAATATATGCGAGATAGTGTTAATGCAACTGTGGAGAGGAGCCGACATGAACGCACAGTGTATCATGGTCTGCTCCGGCAAGGGCGGTACCGGAAAAAGTACCGTCTCGGTACTGCTGGGGGCCTGTCTGGCACGGCTGGGCCGCAAGACCCTGCTGGTGGAGCTGGACTCCGGTCTGCGCAGCGTGGACATTATCGCAGGCGTCTATGGCCGCACCGTTTACGACATTGAGGATGTTTTGTGCGGCAGATGCGAGGGGGCCAAGGCCGTTGTGCCCAGCCCACTATACCCCGGGCTGTCCGTCATCAGCGCCCCGTATGAGGGCGGCGCGGTGGAGGCGGCCCCGCTGGGACGTCTGCTGACCGCTATGCGGCCTTATTTTGATTTTATCCTGCTGGACACCGCTGCCGGCATGGGCGCGCCGTTCACAGCGGCCTCCACCGTGGCGGACAAGGCCCTGCTGGTGCTGACGCCCGACCCCGTGGCCCTGCGCGACGGCAAGATCGTGGCGGACCGGCTGCTGGCGGGTGGCCGCCCGCAGAGCGCCGTGCGCCTGGTGATGAACCGCGTCCGGCGCGAGAGCTTCGGCAAAAACGCTGCCGTGGCTGATCTGGACGAGTGCATCGACACCGTCGGCGTGCAGCTTTTGGCGGTCATCCCCGAAAGCCGCGTTCTGCAGCTGGCCGGGGCCAACGGCACGGTACCGCCCGCTGCGGATCCCGCTGTTGTGGCCGGACAGGCCATGGCAAAGCGTTTGTGCGGGCAGCGCGTCCCGCTTACCTTTTAATATATTGTACTCTGCTGCGAAGGATGGTGGCATTTACCTATGACGATTGCATTGATAGCCCATGACTCCAAAAAGGAGTTGATGGTGCAGTTTTGTATGGCGTATCGCCATATTTTGGAGCAGCACCGTCTGCTGGCAACCGGCACGACCGGCCGCTTGGTGGAGGAAAACGCCGGGCTGAAGGTCACAAAGTTCCTGCCCGGCGGCCACGGCGGTGCCGAGCAGATCGTGGCGCGCATCGCCTGTGAGGAAGTGGACATGCTGCTCTTCTTCCGCGACCCCATCAGCGCCAAGCCCAGCGAGCCGAACGAGATGAACCTGCTGCGCATCTGTGACGTGCACAACGTTCCCGTTGCCACAAACATCGCCACCGCCGAGGTCCTCATCCACGGCCTGGAGCACGGCGACCTCGATTGGCGCACGATCATCAATCCGCAGCGGTGAGAATTGTACAGTTTGTATAAATTTACAGCAAATATATAACCCCCGATTTCAGGCAATCGGGGGTTGTTTTTATTGCGGCCAGTCTGCGCTCTGGCTCGTGGTCTCGTCAGGGTGCATCCAGAGGACGGCATAGTGGTTTTGCGCGGCCAGGGCTTGGCCGGTCTCCTCGGGCAGACAGAACAGCCCGGTGGAAAGCGCGTCGGCCAGACCTCCGGTGTCGGCGCGGGCCAGCACGGCCACGCTGCTGACGTAGCGGGCAGGGTAGCCCGTCGTCAGATCGATCAGGTGGGCGTACCGCACGCCGTCGTACTCAAAGTAGCGCTGGTAGTCGCCGCTGATGACCAGGCTGTCGCCGTCGGCCAGCTCGACGGCCTGTATGTACGCGGGGTCATCGCCCCAGGGATTCTCGACACCCGCGGTCCAGGGCTTGCCGCCGGGCTTTGTGCCGATAGCGCGCACGTTGCCGCCGATGTTCAGCAGGGCACTGGTCAGCCCGCGGGCCTGTGCGGCCCGGGCGGTCTGCTCCACAGCGTAGCCCTTGCCCACCGCACCGACGTCGAGCGCCATCTCCGGGTCAGCAAAATAGACGGTTTGTGCTACATCGTCCAGAACCAGATCTTCTATGTCGATATGCGCCAGCGCCGCCGCGATGGCGTCCGCGTCGGGCGGGGCAGGGGAGTCGCTCTCCCGCGCGTCGTGCCACAGGCGCAGCACCGCACCTGCGGCGATGTTCGTCGCGCCGTTGGCGGCAGGGTAAGCGGTGTCTTTGCACCAGCGCAAAAATGCGTACAGCTCGTCGCTGACCTGCACCGGCGCAGCGGCGGCCCGGGCGTTGACATCATACAGGTTGATGACGCCATCATAGTGGTGGTAGATGTCAAACAATTCGTTATAGCGCTGTAAATCGCTGTACACGGCCTGTGCCTGGGCGTTCCAGCTGTCCTGGCTGTCGGCATAACCCTGCACGATGGCAACAGTGTCAAACAGGTCAAACCAGGTGGCACTGTACAAATTTTGCTGCTTTTTGCAGGCGGTCAGCGGCAGACAAAGCAGTACCAGCAGCAGCGCGGTCAGGCGGCGCTTCATGCGTTGCCGCCCTGCACGGTCTCGTGCTCAGTGTTTAATTCCAGCAGCAGGTTTGCCAGCGTCCAGCCCTTGCTGGTGGGCGTGACCATGCTGCGCACCGGAATGGACGCGCCGCCCATTTTGATAAGGTCAAGGAACGCGCCCAACTCGCCGTTGTCATGGCGCAGTCCGCTGACGATGATGGCCGGGCGGTCCGGTACCGCGATAAGCGGCGCAAACGCCGGGGCCGGCTTGCCCACGCAGAGGTCCCCGACGATGCCGCCGAGGTCGCCGTCCGCGACGGGGCGGAGCTTGACGTCATAGCGCCTGGCCGCGCGGGCGATGGCGGCATAGTTGGGGTAGCTTTCGTCAATGCGCCAAAGTAAGGCGCAGCGGGGTTCGCGGATGATTCGGGCTTTCATGATGTTACCTCGTTAAAAGGGAAAGTGGTGAACGGACGGGCGAACCATGTTCGCCCCTACGGAGACGCTGCCACCGTAGGGGCCGGGCATGCCCGGCCCGCGGCATAAAAATAAGCGGTCGTTTGCGGGAAAGCTGCGGGCCGCACATGTGCGGCCCCTACAACTCTACCCATTCAAAAAAGCATTGTAGGGGAGGGGTCTTGACCCCTCCGCGGGCGGATATTGAATCCGCCCCTACGGAGAGAGCCGTCCTGTAGGGGCCGCAAGCGGACGTTTGCGGGGCGTCTAAGACGCCCCCCCTACAACAAAGGCGCCGCCTTATCCCGGGCAGCGCCTTTTGTATTGCTTACAGGTCGGGGTGGTACTCCTTGCAGGTGCACTTTTTCCACTTCAGGCCGCTGCCGCAGGGGCAGGGATCGTTGCGGCCGATCTTCGTCACGCGGACGGGGGCCGGGGCCTTGGCACCGGTATCACCGGGCGCATTATCGCCGGTGGGCTTAGCGATCTGCTCACGCTTCGGCTCGGCGTTCTGCTGGCGGATCTCAATCGTCAGCAGCATGTGGACGGCATCCTCGCGGATCGACGCGATCATCTCATCGAACATCGCGAAGCCCTCGATGCGGTACTCGACCACGGGGTCATGCTGGCCGTAGCCGCGCAGGCCCATGCCCTGCTTGAGCTGGTCCATGTTGTCGATGTGCTCCATCCACTTGCTGTCAACATTGCGCAGCAGGCAGATGCGCTCAAGCTCGCGCATCGTCTTGGCACCGTAGCGCTTCTCCTTGGCGGTCAGGATGTCCATGCCGCGCTTGTACAGCTCGTCGGCAATGCCCTCCTTCGTCAGGTCGCCCAGCTGCTCGGTGGTGTAGTTGAAGTCGGTGGGCAGGCACAGCCAGTTCATGAAGTGGCGGCGCAGCCCGGCAAAATCCCAGTCGTCGGCGGTCTCGCCGTTCAGGTAGTTCGTGCAGGCATCGTCGATGGCCTGGCGCATCATCTCGTGCAGCTTGCCGGAGATGTCCTCGCCGTCCAGCACCATCTGGCGCTGCTTGTAGATGATCTCGCGCTGCTGGTTCATGACGTCGTCATACTGCAGCACCTGCTTACGAATTGCAAAGTTCGACGCTTCGAGCTTCTTCTGGGCGCTCTCGATGGTGTTGGTGATGAGCTTGTTCTCGATGGGCACATCCTCGTCGAGGCCCAGGGAATCCATGAGGCTCTGGACGCGGTCACCGCCGAAAATGCGCATCAGATCGTCCTCCAGGCTCAGGAAGAAGCGGGATGCACCCGGGTCGCCCTGACGGCCTGCACGGCCGCGCAGCTGGTTGTCGATACGGCGGCTCTCGTGGCGCTCGGTGCCGATGATGAACAGGCCGCCCGCATTGCGGACAACCTCCGCCTCGCGCTTGACCTCGGGGGTAAATTCCTCGCACAGTTCCTCAAAACGCTTGCGGGCATGGAGAATTTCGGCGTCCTCGGTCTCGGCGTGGCCGTCGCACTCGGTCATCAGCATCTCGAGTTTGGCATCAATACCGGCCTCCGGCGGGGTAGGCAGCTCGGTGCCGCTGGCCTTGGCACGGGCCTTCTCATGCTCGTAGGCATCCTTCAGCTCTGCCAGGTTGGCGGTCAGCTCCTTGGACAGCTCCTTTTTAAGGGCCGCCTTGGCCATGTAGGTCACGTTGCCGCCCAGCATAATATCGGTACCGCGGCCCGCCATGTTGGTGGCGATGGTGACCGCGCCCTGCTTGCCGGCCTGCGCAACGATCTCGGCCTCTCGCTCATGCTGCTTCGCGTTCAGGACGTTGTGCTCGATGCCTTTCTTTTTCAGCAGCTTGGACAGCGCCTCGCTCTTTTCGACGCTGACGGTGCCGACCAGAACAGGCTGACCCTTGGCGTGGCACTCGGCGACCTGCTCAATGACGGCGTTGTACTTGCCGTTGACGGTCTTGTAGACGCTGTCGGGCAGGTCCTTGCGGGCGCGGGGCTTGTTAGTGGGGATGCTGACGATGTTCAGGCCGTAAATTTCGCTGAACTCGTCGGCCTCGGTGGAGGCTGTACCGGTCATGCCGGACAGCTTTTTGTACATGCGGAAGTAGTTCTGGAAGGTGACGGTGGCCAGCGTCTTGCTCTCGGCGGCAACGGTCACGCCTTCTTTGGCCTCGATGGCCTGATGCAGGCCGTCGTTGAAGCGGCGGCCATACATCAGACGGCCCGTGAACTCGTCAACGATGATGACCTCACCGTCTTTGACGATATAGTCGGTATCGCGGTGCATAACGCCGCGGGCCTTGATCGCACCGTCAATGTAATGGCGCAGCGACATATTGTCGGCGTCGGCCAGGTTCTCGACGTGGAAGAACGCCTCGGCCTTTTTGACGCCGGACTCGGTCAGGGTAGCGGTCTTGCGCTTTTCGTCCACAACGTAATCGCCGTCTACCTGCTCCTCGGCCTCGACCTTGTCGTCCAGCTCAACGATAACACTCTTTTTCAGCGTCTTGGCAAAGTCGTCCGCGCGCTTGTACATCACGCTGGAATCCTCGCCCTTGCCGCTGATGATCAGCGGGGTACGGGCCTCGTCGATCAGGATGGAGTCGACCTCGTCCACGATGGCAAACGCATGGCCGCGCTGCACCATGTTGGCCTTGTAGACGACCATGTTGTCGCGCAGGTAGTCAAAGCCGAACTCGTTGTTCGTGCCGTAGGTGACGTCGGCCTCGTAGGCTTTCTTGCGGTCCCCGGCCTCGACGCCGTGGACGACCAGACCGACGGTCAGACCCAGGAAGCGGTAGACCTTGCCCATCCACTCGGAGTCGCGGCGGGCCAGGTAATCGTTGACGGTGACAACATGCACGCCCTCGCCGGTCAGGGCGTTCAGGTAGGTGGGCATGGTAGCGACCAGCGTCTTGCCTTCACCGGTCTGCATCTCGGCGATGCAGGCGCGGTGCAGCACGATGCCGCCGATGATCTGCACGGGGTAGGGCTTCATGCCCAGCACGCGCCAGTCGGCCTCGCGGCAGACGGCGAACGCCTCGGGCAGCAAGTCGTCGAGGGTCTCGCCTTTGGCGAGGCGCTCTTTGAACTCGGTGGTCTTGGCCTGCAGTTCCTCGTCGGTCAGCTTGGCCATCTCCGGCTCCAAAGCAAGGACCTTGTCCTTGAGCGGGTTGATGCGCTTGAGTTCCTTGTCCGAGAAAGAGCCGAACAGTTTTTCAAAAAAAGACATAACAGTTC
>OLRU01002287.1_pt1 | contig 13814 bp, 16 predicted proteins | sample 1672961 | NCBI WGS metagenome assembly OLRU01 (sample SAMEA3136741, study PRJEB25190) | human gut metagenome | biome: human gut; feature: human-associated habitat; material: faeces | place: Austria | collected 2013 | reverse complement strand
TGCCCGCGTCTTGGACGCATTGTCGGATTCGGCGGTTGCGTTCTACACGCCACTTATCCAAGCCGTCAAGGTTGCGGTGCAGCAAAACATTTTCGCGGAAGGACTTCTCGTCCATGCGCTGGCTGACAATGCAGATTTTCAGCCAGCAGTCAGAAGGCACACCCATATACACCTTGCCGAGCAGGTTAAGGATTTTTGCTTTATTGTCCTCATCGCTCATTGTAAAGTTGATGTCCGGCATGGACCACATCTGGCTGTACACATTGCCGCAGCGCCATGTCCCGTCCTCGTAAATTTGGTCGATGGGGATGCTCTGCTGCACACTGCGCGGCACCTTGCGGCTGCCGTAGGTTCTTTGGGTGGACGCATACTCACTTAAACGCAATCTTCTTCACCTTGCCTTTACTCTTATGTTTGGGGTGCAGTTCGGTTTTCCATACCCGCCAACCGCTGCACAGAATCGTGCTTTCCAACACGATGATAACAAACTTTTCAAACGGCAGCCCGTCATAGCTTAAAAATCCCGCGGCGGCAATGGGTGCCGCGGCAAGGATACACAGCCAGCTGGCGGTTTCCTGCCCCAACAGCGGTTTTGCCCATAAATAAATCAGCACCGCCAACCCAATGGCGATGCCGGAACAAAGTAACTGGCGCAGGGTCAGCCCCATAAAAATTTCCTCTTGGTAGCGCCGGATATCTTTATTGATCGGTATCTGCATACTTTTACAACCCCATCATTTCGTGGATTATGCGGTCAGAGCCTTTGATCAGCCCGACCAGCACAAGCATATTGAAGATAATTTCGGTCAGATAACTCCACACCATTGTGGTTGCCTCGCCGCCTGAAACTGTGGGCGTGCTGACAAAAGCGGCATAGATGACACACGCCAGCACGATGACAGCACCCTCCAAGCAGACGCCGACATAGCTCTTAATAAAGGAAATGCCGACCGACTGTGTGCTTTCCCCGGCAAAGCTCGCCAGCGGCAAGGGAGCCAGCGCCGTGTACATATACAGGCGAAAGAACCGCCCGTACACGGTGAGGATCATCACGAACGACAGCACGGTGATGAACAGACTGCCCAGAATCGTGACGAGCCACAAAGGGATGCTGGCTAAGAAGCCGACATTTTCAATGGCAGACTGCACCTCACCGGGCAGTGCGACCATCGCCTGCGAAATGCCGCCCATACCGGCAGCCATATCGGAAACAATGCCGTTGCAGACGGAAAAGATATTAAGCATGATGTCCATGCCGTATCCCACCAAGGTTTTGGCTGCCACAAAGCGAATAAGGTAATGCACAGCAGCCTCCGGGCGTTTGAGTTCATGGAAGTTGGCAGTGTTTTTGAACAGCGATATGGCGAAGAACAGCACGATCAGTGCATAGCCGATGCCGATCATCGCATTGTGCAGGCTTTGCATTACGCCCCATACCGCACCGCCCTTAAAAGTTTGAGGGCTGGTTGTCACCAGCCCCCAAAGTTCTGTCAATTTGCCGTTCCAAGTGGAAAAGGCATTGTTCAGGTTTTCTACGATCCAGTTTTGATTCAAGGTTTCACCTTCTTTCTGTGATTGATTCCTTCGCTGATTATGAATTCAAACTACCAGCTGTCGAAGAGAATCGCTGCTTTGCAAAGTTAATTGTCATATTTCATATATGTTATTCACAAATGCAGCAGCAATATTGACATAATGCATCTTTTGATGTACGCTTATTAGTAATAAAGTCCTATCAGAAAAGGAGACGATTGTAATGAAAATTCGCGCGGCTGTCACTTATGATACGGGTGCCCCGTACAAAATCGAAGAGGTTGAACTTGATGCGCCAAAGTTTGGTGAAATCTTGGTTCGCATTACTGCAAGCGGAATTTGCCATACGGATGAAGCTGTGCAGAACCAGTTTATTCCCACCCCTCTTCCTGCAGTACTGGGGCATGAAGGTGCCGGTATTGTTGAGGCAGTTGGTCCCGGCGTGACAGAATTCAAAATCGGTGACCATGTCGGCATTTCCTTTGGCTTTTGCAACAGTTGCTGCAACTGCCGTAAGGCCCGCCCGTTTGTCTGCAAAAAGCTGAACGCCATCAATTTTGGCGGTATCCAACCGGATGGTACAACTCGTCTGCATACATTGGATGGAAAGAAGCTTTCTACCTTCTTCGGGCAGTCCTCCTTTGCAAACTATGCTGTTGTCAATCAGAATCACGCAGTTAAGGTACCCTATGATGATATGGACCTTGCTTTGGTTGCGCCTATGGGCTGCGGCATTCAAACCGGTGCAGGTGCTGTATTGAATCGTCTGCGTCCGGAATTTGGTTCTTCTATTGCAGTTTTTGGCTGCGGTACTGTCGGCATGAGCGCCATTATGGCTGCTAAAATTGCAGGCTGCCAACAGATCATTGCCGTTGGCGGCAATCCCAAGAGTTTGGAGCTGGCAAAAGAGCTGGGTGCGACGGATACGGTAAACCGCAAAGAGGTCGATGACCTTGTACAGCGGGGATTCGTACAGGATATACAAAATCAGCGATGCCAGAAACATAACAGCGCTCTTGTCCCAGAACTCGTTTTCCCCGCCGGAGGCTGCCGGGTTCTTTTTGGTGTTGAACACCAGCGCATAGGCAAGCTTCATAGCGTCCTCATCGGTTTTCAGGTACGCTACCGGATTGTAATGTCCGCAGAAATGCACAAAGTCAATGACCGTTACGGTGACGCCGTTTCTCTCCATAGCACCGCCGAGGGAATAGGTCAGTTCCCCCTTGGGGTCCAAAAAGAAGTAGGAACCGCTGCATTGCAGGGCATTCGGTTTTACAAAGAAGCGGGTCTTACCGCTGCCGGAACCGCCAATCACAACAACGTGCAGATTCCGCTGGTGCCGATAGGAATCATTGCTGAGGCGGATATTCTGGGAAAGAATGATTTCCTGCCACGGGTCCTTGCGGTTGCAGTAGCGTTCGTTCAACTCTTTGGCAATGCCCCAATGGGCAGAGCCGTGTTCCTCGCCGGGGCGGCGGTCCGCCTGATCGAGCAGATAGCAATACACCCCCAGCGGGTACAGCACCAAGACCGCCAGCAGAAATTTCGGGGTGCTGCTGCACCAACGCAGGTTCAGCGGGTCGTTCAACAGCGCGGTAAGCCCTGCCGCCAAAGCGGACAGCCCGTGCGCCTGTTCGGTGATTTGCGCCAACCCTGCCGCCAGCCAGAGCAGCGGCAGCAGCAAGGCAGCCCAGAGCCAGAGGTTCTGCCGATCCTTATTCGGGCGCATGGCGGTCAGCGTTCCTCTGCGCGCTGAAAATCACTGCGCGGGCGCTGCAAGTCCAATTCCTTGCAAACGGTATCGCCAAACACCTTGGCCATCTCGCGCACTTCCTCCAACGCGCGGCGCTCCTCCCCGGCAGGAATATGTGCCCGCAAGCCGTTCAGCCTGTCGGCGGCATCGGCGGGCGGTGAAATGCCGAGCCGACCACAAACTTCAACAGACACAGCCAACGCCATCTGGTGCAGGTATTCTTCATTACCGACCTCTGCATAGCACTGCGCTGCTGTGGCAAGAACAATATCCGCGGGCAGACGCGCAAGGACTTCTTCATTGCTTGCACCGCTTGGATAGAGAATAAGATTTTCGTCAGCAAGAAAACCGGTGGGTTGCTTATCATCAAACTGCACCTCCACCGGTGACAAGGCGGTCAATACCGCAATGGCTTTGCCAAGCTGTTCACCCTGAAGTTCTACCGTCGGGCAGGGCTTGTTGCCGTAGGTCGCAGAACGGTCATACACCTTGCCCACCGTAAAATAGCCGCCGGACCGCACCAACTGCGAAATACCAACGGCACCCTTGCTGACCCTGCGCCCAAATTGGTTCCATCCGTCAAAGGACATCACAGCAGTCGCCTGCGGGCAGGCTTTCAACACCAGCGCGGCATTGCCGGAGGTGATCCCGCTGCCCAGCCTGCCGCGCCCCAGCAGGTAGGCGGTCAGATCCGCGCCGTCCTGCAAAACCTCCTGCAGCGCCTGCTTTTGGTCGGTCATCACGGCATCGCGGTCGTTCTTCTTTTTGGCTTTCCAATCCTCAATGTTCATACGCTCATACATTTAGCGTTCCTCCTTTCGGGTCGCATTGACCGCGCGCTCCGCACTGCGGGCTGCCGCTTTGCGCAGCTGTGCCGCCACCGTCTTGAACGAGGGGCGGGGGTCAATATCCTCCATCGTCTTCCCGCGCGTCAGCATCGGATCGGGTGTCTGGCGGCGGGTTTCTGCGTTTTTTCGGTCAGCCGAGATCTTCTTGGGTACGGTATATCCAAGCTGCTCATAAATGCGGTTGAGCTTGGATACATCCTCTGCCTTAAACATAATGTCGATTTTCTCGCCCTGTGCGCCCTTGTCCTTAATGGACGCAAACAGCACACCGTACTGTTTGGCATACGCCTTGAACTGGGCAAGATCCTTGGTCTGCAAAGGAATGATCTTCATCTCCTTGCCCTCGCGCAGCAACCGATCAAGGCTTGTCTTGCCGCGCACTTTGGGGTTCTCCTTGGCGTAGGCAAGCGCAATCGCCAGCGAGTTCTTAAAGCCCAGCGCTGTCAGTTTGATAGCAACCTCAGAAAATTGCAGTGCTTCCCGCACCATCTGGTCAGCGGCTTCTCCGCCGTTGTTCATTTTCGTTCACCTCGCGTTCTTCTTTTTCAGCCTGCCGCACCTCCTGCCATTTCAGTTGCAAAGCGGCCGCATCGGTTTCAATGTCTGCGCAGGTATTCAGCTCCCTGCGCACGGTCCGCATCCGGGCAGACAGTTCCTCCAGCCGTCGGCTGCGGACATCCGGCGTCAGGACTTCCTTGTGGTTATACAGGTATTTGCGTTTTTGAGTAAGCACCTCCAGTTCGTGGGTCAGCTTTGCCTTGTAGGTCCGCAGTTCCTCGGTGGATTCGATTTTTTGCTCCCACAGCAAATCGCATTGCCTCCGATAGCGGTTGAATTTGCTGAAATCCTCGCGCAGCAGATAGTAGCAGCGCCGTCCGCTTTTGCCGCGGTAGCTTCTGCGCAGCAAGGCGCAGTAATGGTAGTAACAAGCCATAATGCCGCCTACCTTTTTATACGGGCGGTTCAGTCTGCTGCGGCAGCGCGCGCGGCGCACAACCGGCAGTGCCGGTGCCGTCTGCCAACCTTGCTGCACAGGCTGGTTTTCTGCCTGATATTCCTGCTGCATTTCGGGCGGAAGTTTTTTTAATTGCGTGAAAAACTCTCTCAATTCCGATTCGGAAAACTGCGGCGCTACACCGTCCAGCCGCACAAACCTTTTGCTGTCTTGGTGCCGAACCGCCATGTGCTTGACGCGGGGACCGTACTTGACCTCATAGCCCATCTTTTGCAGCCTGTAGACAAAATCGTCAAAGTCGGAGCTTTCGGCAAGCGCCATTTCCACATCAGCTTTGACCATACCGCGCAGTGTCGGTTTGCCCTCGCGGCGGTTGCGCCATTCTCCGTAGGAGATGCCGCGTCCGTCTGTTTCTATGACCGACAACTGGTTTTGCCGGCACAGGTTATCGGAAATTTGCCGTATGCCCTGATAGTAGGTTTTGAAATCGTTGCGGAACATTTTGCCGTCCATAAAGGAAACCGAATTGACAACTATATGGTTATGCAGATGCCCCTTGTCCAGATGGGTGGACACCGTACACTCAAACCGATCTGCCAGACAGCGTCTGGCTAATTCGCAGCCGATTTGATGCACTTGGTCCGGGCTGGCTTCACCGGGCTTAAAGCTCTGAATAATATGGTAGCCGACATTGCCGTGTCCGATGTCTTTATGCCAGCGGCGTTTGGTTGCCTCCATAATCAGGCAGGCGTTTTGCGGGTCACAGTTAAAGCCGGTGACATAGAGCTGGTGTTCCGTCTTGTCCTCGTTTTGGGTGTAGTGCATCAGCCGGTCCAGCGCATCGCCGCGAAAGATCTCGGTCTTTTTCGGGTTTGCAGCATAGTCCAGGCAGTCTTTCAGGCGCTTGCGCACCGGCAGGATTTTTGTTGTCGCCATTATAGCTGCTCCTTCATAAGCAGCCAGATGCGGGTCATGATCTGCTGCGCTTCCTGCAGATAAGCATCCTCCGCCTTGCCGTTGAAGTTGGCAATGCGCGCTAACTGGTTCAGGTTGTTGCCGACCGCCGCCACCTGCCTTGCCAGCGCCTTGCAGCTGTCCGGTGCGCGGGGGTGAATGGTAATGCCCATCAACGCGCAGCGGATATATTTCTCTCTGCAAATGCCGGCGATCTGAACATTCCGGTTCAGTTCTTCCAGTTCCTTGTCGTTCATATGGAATGTGATGCGATTGTTTCGTTCTCTGATTGTCTATTCCTCCCCAACAAAAAAGCCGACTGCATCGTACAATGCAATCGGCAAAAGTTCTTATTCCGCCCCGGCAGACAGACGGGTTATGTTTGGCAGGATGCTGCCTTTATTAGAAAGCTCCGGCAAAGCCGGTCAGCTTTCCTCTGCGTAAATATCCTTTCCGTTCAGGTAAGTGTAGGGGCTTTCTTCTTCTGCAAAACCGTTGATGGCAATGAACCCCAGCTGCTTCACCTTGAGTTCCCTGATTGCCTCCACCTGCCGAACCTCCCGATGAATCTCATCCAATGTCATAGGCTGTGCATAGTATTTGGCTTCGTAGATTTCGTATCCGTCAGCATATTCCAAAACGACATCGAACTCACCGTTTTTGCGGTGAACCGGGTCATCATAGTAATAACTGCCGATATTTCTCACACCCCTGCGCTTTCCGGCGCGAACCTGTAAGCTGAAATAATCGCGGCAGATCCCCTCAAACCGGCGAGAGATGAACTCCGTCAAAACGGGTGCTATATACTCGTTGTAGAAAGCCTCCGCCCCCAGCATCTGTAAGGCACTGGCGTTTTTGTATAGAAAGGTGAAATAAAAGCGCAGCAGGTTGTCATTGATTTCAAAGCCGGACTTCTTGTTGTCGCCGAGCTTGTTGATGGGATTGTTGCGGGTGATAATTTCAAGGTCGATCAAGGGCTTCATCTGCTTGGCAAGGTTGCCTGTTTTCTTTGCGTCCAGTTTGTCCTCAATTTCGGTGTAGCGTTTTTTGCTGTTGCCCAGAACCGCAAAGATGCGCTCTGCATTGATTTTGACGGCGTAATCGGACAGCAGCAGCTGGCTGGCATAGAGGTACACCGGGCTTACGGGGTTGAGAATCGTATGGATAATATTCTCTCGCAATGTAGCAGTGGGGCACAGCATTTGGTTTACAAAAGGCGAACCGCCGAAAACAGCAAAGTATGCCGCTTTCTCATAAGGGGGCTTGTCCGGATAGAATTTTGCAGCATCCAGATAGCTCAACTCATTGAGCTTGATGGTGGCGGCGAAACGACCATACAGGGCATTCTTCTCCTGCAGGGTTTCCTTCATCATGCCAATATGCGAACCGGAGATAATAAGCGCAATATTGGCGATACGGTTGTCAATAATGCTCTGAAAGATGGAGTCAACCGTTGCAGACTCGTTCATCGCCTTCAGGTAAGGGTATTCATCGATTACAACCACCATCTTTTGAGGCAGCGTATTGAGGTAGGTGAACACATCCTGCAATGCCGTAAACTGCAAAGGCACGGGCAGAATTTGCGCCCGAACCAGCTCCTGCACAAGCCCGTCAATATTGTCCTGCAGTGTGCCCTTCAGGCACTCAAAATAGACTTTTGGGCAGTTGAAGCTTTCCAACGCTTTTTGAATCAGCGTGGTCTTTCCGACACGGCGTTTCCCGTAGACCATTACGGCCTTGCCATAATAATCCTGCTGCAAAAGCGCTAGTTCTTTCTCGCGACCAATGAACATAGGGTGCCTCCCATAACGCTGAATTTGTTTTCACTGAATATGCTTTCAGCGTTATTGTACCATCTGCCGTGCAAAAAATCAAGCGGTTCTCCTATGTAGCTGAAATAATTCTGTCAAGAATTATTCCCGCAAGAATTATCGTCTTAAGTCCATCGCCGAAATAGGGGTCTTAGGGTTTTTCCCCTAACAAGTTGTCGTTTGGTGTACCAAATGACGTGCTTGCCACGGCGTTGCTAACGCAATGCCGTTCCGAGCTTTCTGAAACAAACCAAGGTCGCTCCCACCCCTTGCGGGCGCAGATTTCATCAATTACCGTGCCCATATGGTAGGCGGGCACCTTCAGATTCAGGGCATACTCGGTTGCAATGACATTGACCTTGTACCGCATCAGCCGCCTGAAAAAGGAAATCAGGTGCCGTTCCGTGCCGCTGATCTGGCTCATACGGCAGATATAAATTCTCTCGATATTTCCCGCCTTTGCCTCGCGCATCATCCTGCGGTAAGCAGGGCGGCGCAGCCAGCCGTGATGAATGTCATATCCCCACCCAACTACTTCGGCACCATCGCGCTGTGCCTGCAGCATCAAAACATTCAGGGTGTTTTGCTTTCTACATAGTTGCCGGGTACGCGCGCATACAACCATGCGCGCTGGGGTTCCTTTGTTGTTTTCATGGATTTTTGTTTCCTCTATTCTGTTTCGGTTTGATTAGCAATCACAAGCAATCTGCCGTCATCGGTGATGTTGTCGCAGGTGGAAAGCGTGAGCAGCTTGTCGCCGTACTCGGCGGAAATACCTGTATCGTACAGCGCCCGCGCTTGGCAGGCTGACACATAATCGGCAAAATCTTCCGGAGATGCTGCGTCCACAAACCAATAGAACGGGAACGCATCGACATCATCTACCTGCACGGTCGTGTGGATCACGGCAAAAATTTCATAGGCGCAGCTGCCCAGCTCCGTATCGAACCAGACGGTTTTGCGTGTCTGCCAGAAATCCTTGCTGCGGTACTTGGCAAGATCTGCGAACATCGAACCATCCTTCATGTTGTGGCCGTAAATAATCAGGTTGTCGGACGGGGCAAGCGCATCGCAGTCTGCCTGCATAAAGGGGCAGCCGTAGTCGGTGTAGTTCTTTTCAAAGTCGTGCTTCAGGTAATAGGTGGGGTCTGTCGGTGTCTGCATCACGGGATAGTTAATGTTGGTGTCCTCGATAAGAATCCAGCCGACCATATCTGTGTTTTCCCAATATAAGTTTTGGTATGATGCCTGTTTCTCTGGTTCCGAAGCCGTTTCCTGTTGTGTGTCCTGTTTCCTTACGGCGGCAAGGTCGCTGTAAAGGTGCGCCTGTTGTTTAGACTGTGCGGCATACATCAACAGGAATGCGATGCTTGTAAGACCAGTAATACCGAACAGCCCAATAAAAAGCGACCATAGAAAGTTCTTCATCGTCTGCTCAACGCTCCTCATATGAAAATAAGCTCAGCTGCTCCCCCTCCAGACAGAATCGTAAATCTAAATCGTGCAGCGTATAACTGCGGTTGAACCGTTCTGTTGCCTTATTGGGGGCATCCTGCAATTCCAGCAGCAGCTGCCACAAATCGGGGTGGGCATTGTACAGGTGCCGAAGTTCCCGCATGGACGCATTGGGGCAAAACCAGCAGCCGCCGCGCCCTGTGAACGCATATAGCGGGGACAGCAGCCCCTCGGCTTGGCACATTGCCCACGCGTCTTTTTCGGTCAGGTTATGCTTTGCCAGCAGAGAGGTTTGGTTTGCCTTTAGTCGTGCCAATTGGATCGGTTCATCGGCGGCAATTCCCAGATAGTAAACTGTGTCCTGCGGCAGCGTTTTTTGATAGTTGCGTATGGGTGGCAATTTGCAGTCCCTTTGTATACTGCAGCGCCCGGTCAGCGGAAAGGACGTCAGCTTTCCCTCGGCATTGCCGCGGCTTACGATGCGGTAAAAGCAGTCCAAATATGTCTTTTGCCCGCGCAGGACCCTTGTGTGAATGCCGCGCTTTTCAAAATACGGAATTGCTGTTTCGTAGATGAACCGCTTATGCTCCGGCAGTTCCCCTGATACGGTATCACTGAACATCACCTCGGAATAAACCAGTTCATCCAGCGGTTCGCCGTGCTGCAAGGCAAGCAGCGCCGTGGCGATGCTGTCTTTGCCAAAGCTGCAAGTCAGAATGTGTTTCATTCGATTTCCTCATAAAAAATGGGTGGCCCTCGCGGGTCACCCGTAGTCATACCGTAAAAACGCAATCTCACGGTTGTTGGTCTGGTAGATTTCATACGGCAGCAGCTCGTACTTCTTTCTTCGCAATCCCCACGGAAAAATGGTGCCCTTTTCAAAAGTAAGGGGCTGGCTCAGATTCTCCGGAAACAAAACCGGAATGATGGGTTCGCCACAATACAAAGAAGCGTAAATTCTGGTTTTGAATTTCTCTGCATCGACATACGGAATGCGCTCCCGAACGCATCCGTTGCAGTCAAGATATTCGATATAGCCAATGACCGTACCGTGTTTGTTCATCTCGGTGATTCTCCTTTATAATTAACGGCTCAACCTTTCCCAAAAAGAGATTTTACTTCCAAAGCGCTCATTCGGCGGGCGGACCTTGGCAACCGGCAAATCACCGGACAGCATATCTTCCACCTGCGGGAAGAACAGCAGCCGATTGTAGCGCTCCGCCTGTTCTTTTGAAAGCCCCAACATTTTGGACTCACTGAGTCCACAAACCAGAAACCGCCCGCGTATGGTGCAGCCATCCTCCAGTTGTCTGTTGTATTTCAGCCGGCTTTGGTTTTTACTGCACACAACGCCGATTTTCGATGTGCCGAACGGTTTCAGCAGCAAACTGTCGCCCTCAATCACCTCGGAAATTGCCGCCTGCGGGCTGTCAAAGGCAGCCTGATAGGGGCAGTAGCCCGGTTCTATAATCAAAACTCTTGTCATACCGCCACCTCATCGTTCGTAATCCTGCCGCTTGCGGTAGTAGTTTTCCAGAAGTTTCAGGATGGTACTTTCCATCTGTTCGGAGTACAGCCCTTCGGGAAATAGCGTTCGACCTTGGATACGGCAATCGTGAGCTGCGGTTCGCGCGGCTTTACGCTGGGGGAACGGGCAGACATGATCCCGTGAATCTTGTCTTTCGTCAGAACACTTTCCTTGCTGGCAGCTTTCAGCTTCTGCGCTTGGGATAAGGATGGCGTGCATCCTTCTTCTTCCATGTAAGAGAGAAATTCTTCCTGTTCCTCCGGCGTCAGGTAGCTCAATTCCACCGCTGGGGTGGTCTTGAATCTGCCGTCATCCACAAGCTGCATCAGGTCGGGAGTGAGTTTGTTTAGGCGGATAAAGCGCTGAACTTGGTTTCTACTTTCTCCTGCTCCTTGTGCTACAACCTCATCGGCACGGAAATTTGTCCCAACTTGGGACAAATTATTTTTTGACGGTCTACCGGCTTTTCTTTTTACCGCCTCCAACTTCATTTCATACGCCTTGGCCTTTTCGCTCGGCAGAATATGCTCGCGCTGGCAGTTGGAATCCACCATCAATATAATGGCGGTATCATCGTCCATATCCCGCACAATGCAGGGCATGCTGTCCACTCCGGCGCGCCGGCTGGCGTGGCAGCGGCGGTGTCCAGCTACAATTTCATATCCGCCGTCCCGTCGCGGGCGAACGATGGCAGGTGTCATCACGCCATATTCTTTGACGCTGTCCACCATCTTGTCCATTTCTTCATCGTCGCGCACCTGAAACGGATGCCCCTCAAAGGGGTGCAGCTCAGACAGCGGCAGGATCTGAATTTTCTCCAACTTGGCATCCTGCCGTTCTTCCTCAGTGGAAAACAAGTCATCTATCGAGGGCAGTCGGATGTTTTTCGCGAGATCTCTCACCCTTTTCCACCTCCTTTGCCAATGCTCTGTAAGCAGTACTCGCCGGGCATTGCTTACTATAACGAAGTACGCTCTCCGATTTAGTAAGGCTTTCACCGACTCTGGTGCAGCGCGGAACGATTGCCTGATAAATGCGCGTGTGCGGACCATAGCTTGTGTGAATGGCTTTGATCATATCCCGTGTCATATTGGTACGATGGTCTGCCATGGTAATCAGGACACCGTCAATCTCCAGTTTAGGATTGATTTTCCTGCGAATTTTACGGATGGTGCCAATGATACTGGCAAGACCTTCGACATCAAGAATCAGCGGCTGTACAGGAATCAAAACTCTGTCTGCGGCTGCAAGAGAGGCGGTGACAAGGTTGCCGAGTTCCGGCATACAGTCAATCAGGCAATAGTCGTATTGCCCTTGAAATGGTTCCAATGCCCATTGCATTACGCATTCGCGCATAAAGGTATTTGTCAAACTTCGTTGTAAATCAGAAAGTTGAATGTTGGCTGGAATGACATCTACATTTTCATCGGTTTGGATAACAACATCGGGCGGGTCCACCTCGTTGCAGGCGGCCTCAATCAGCTCCTTCAGGGACGCACCTTTGTTCCTCTGCGAACAGCCAAGGTATCGGGTCAGGCTGGCCTGCGGGTCGGCATCCACCAGAAGAACTTTATAACCCATATCCGCCAGTGCCACGCCTAAATTTACGGCGGTCGTTGTTTTGCCCACGCCGCCTTTTTGGTTGGCAATCGCTATTGTTTTCATACGCGCTCTCCTCGCTGTTTTTCAATCTTTGACTTGTACCAGATAAGGCTTTCGTTGTAATCCTTGCCAACGGCAGGCAACCGCTTTTCTACATTACATCCTCGCTCGGCAAGGCGCCGGGCAACCGTATCGGCAAAGCGCAGCCCCGGCTCATCACGGTCAAAGCAGAGCACCACATTTTTCACCTGCGGATGCTGCTGCAAAAAGTAGTCGATGGGCAGATAGTTCAGCCCGCCCAGTGCCAGATAATGCACCCTGCGCCACTTTCCGATGTCCGTATACTGCCGCAAGGTCGCGCCGGACATAGCATCTATTGGGGCTTCGTACAGTTCCACGGTATCGCAATCCGGGTTTTCCGCTTGCATCAGAAATCCGTACTTCTTTTGGCTGCCGGTGACATCACCGCGGTAGGTGCCTTGGCAGCCACGCTGAAAAGCAGAACGCGGAACGCCGCCTTCATCCTTGCCCACAAAAACGCAGTTGCGGTAGTTGCCGCGCGTGGTCTGGTACAGGATGCCGCTGCCCACGCAGTAGCGCAGGACCTTAGGGCTGATACCGCGGTGCATCAGGTAGGCAGCAACGGCTTCGGCGTTTCGATCCGGGGTAGGAAGTGTAAATAGACGAGGCTCGTGCGGCTTTACAGGCGCTGCCTTAGCCGGTTGAAAAGAAACAGTGACCGGTGCCATCTCGTTCAGCAGACGAACCGCTGATACAAAGTCCATGCCCTCCACCTTGGTCAGATAATCAATGGCGTTGTTGCCGCCTACATTACGCGAAAACCAGTGGAAGAATCCATTGGCAGGCGTGATGATCAGGCTATCGTGCGTCCGGGTGCAGTACTCGCGATCCGTTTTGCGCACAAGTTCGCCGGGGTGATAGGTTTCCAAATACTGCATCACGGTAATTCGGCGGGCAGCTTCGATGTTCTTTTGGTATTTTCCCATGGGGGTGACCTCCGTTTCTGTATGAAAAAAGCACCTTGCCTACAAAATAGGTAAGGTGCCAAGGATACGATTATTTGTTTTTAGCTGGCTTTTTGTCACTTCAGCTGGCTGAAAGGGGGTGTGGGGGAAAACACAGACGGCACCCCATTTCCCGAAAAAAGATATACTTCCCCCTTGGTGTATAGAAAAGAATTGACGCTGCGACAAAAACGCAGATTGCAAAGCCCCGCCGGATAGAGTATAATCGTTCTATAAGGTAAGGCAGGTGAGCAGAATGCGATTTTTCCTGATGCAGCGCAATCATCAAGTGGCTGTTATTGAAATAGCTGAAAAGACCGGCGACATTATTGATGTAGCAGAGGTTCTTT
>OLRU01002275.1_pt1 | contig 13858 bp, 15 predicted proteins | sample 1672961 | NCBI WGS metagenome assembly OLRU01 (sample SAMEA3136741, study PRJEB25190) | human gut metagenome | biome: human gut; feature: human-associated habitat; material: faeces | place: Austria | collected 2013 | reverse complement strand
GAGCGCTTGAATGGCATTCAAGAGGTCAGCGGTTCGATCCCGCTTATCTCCACCACAAGGAAACAGAAAAAACTCGTTTTAACGAAAGTTAAAACGAGTTTTTTCGTTTTTTCCCTTTGCAGATTGATATATCCGCAGATTGCCATTCAGCACTCCCCTACTCCTAAGGGCGTTCCGAAAGGAACGCCCTTTTTTTATCCCCAAACGACAGGAGGCAGAACATGAACTTCGATTATTACTATGGCGATGAGAGCAATCAATTTGCTTTTTACCGGATTCCCCGGCAGCTCATTACCGGGGAGGCGTTCAAAAAGTTGTCCACAGACGCAAAACTCTTATACGGCCTCCTGTTGGACCGCATGGGCCTGTCTGCCAAAAACGGCTGGTATGACGGTATGGGGCGTGTGTTCATCTATTACACCTTGGACGAGATACAAGAGGACCTGAACTGCGGCCATGAAAAGGCGGTCCGGCTCCTGGCAGAACTGGACACTGGCAAGAAAGGTTTCGGCCTCATTGAGCGGGTCAAGCAGGGGCAGGGCCGCCCCACCAAAATCTATGTTAAACGCTTCATCACCCGCACCATACCGTCCCAACCCGCTGTGCCGCAAGACATTCCCAGACTTCCGATTTTCGGAAGTCAAGACTTCGGAAAATCAGAAGTCAAGAGTTCCGAAAAACAGAAGTCAAGACTTCCGGTTATCGGAAGTGCAGACTTCCGAAAATCGGACGCAAGTTATATTGAATCTAATCAGACTGATCTCAGTCAGCTTTATCCATCTATCCATCCATCTGCCACAGTCCCGGAGAGCAGATGGATAGATCGAAGCGAGTGCCGGAGAGAAGTGCAAGAAGCAATCGAATTTCCCCTTCTCTGCCAGCAGTTTGGTTATGAGGACGTGGAAAGCGTGACAGAGCTGATCGTGGACACGCTATGCAGCCCCAGGCCTACCTTTCGCATTGGAGGGGCAGAAATGCCGGCCGAGCAGGTAAAAGGGCGGCTGCAAATGTTGGACAATGGCCATTTGGAATATGTGTTTGACTGCATGAGACGCAACACAACAGAGATACGTAATATCCGCGCCTATCTGTTGACCGCCCTATATAACGCGCCAGTCACAATGAGTCCCTATTATCAGGCGGCAGTCCAGCATGACTTTTCCTATCCACAGCGGGAATGAACAGGAGGAGTAGTCCCTATGAGCCGTTATGAAACAAAAGACTACTCCAACCGCCGGGAATACCTAGACTGGCTGGCGGAGAGGTACGGCGTGGACAGGGCCGATGTTGTGCTGCTGGCCTCAATCTTGGGGACCGACCAGGACTTTGACGGCCTCCCGTCCACACTGGCCGACCTGCCCGCCGCCAAGCACACCCAAAGGGCGGTTTTCCCACGGATCGTCCCAAACGAGCAAAACTCCCCTCAAATTGAGGGGAGTTTTTAATAAAACGCCACGACATAAAGGAGGAAAACGACTATGGCAGACCCCAAGAAAAACCCTTTGATCGGAGCGTTCCGCGCCCCGGTCCCCGGCGCGCCGCCGGACACATCTGCACCTCCAGGGACGGAAAAGCCGCCTGCCGCTGGAGCCACCAAGCCTATCGACGAGAAGAAAGGGCCGGAGGTGCCCAAGGCTCCCACAGATACCCCTGCCAAGCCCACCGATGGGAAGAAGGAGCCGGAGGCCCCCAAGACCCCCACAGATACCCCCGCCAAGCCTGCCAATGAGAAGAAGGGGCAGGAGGCTCCCAAGACCCCTGCGGACGCTTCCGCCAAGCCTGCCGACGGGAAGAAGGGGCAGGAAGCCCCCAAAGCCCCCGCGGAGGAAAAGGAATCCGCCGGTCAACCTGATACAGCAAAATCCCAGAGTGATGGTGTCAACATCGTATCACAAATTCCTGTGGATGAAATCATGGAGAACAGCCTTTTTGTGGCAGCGGAAAATGACCCCACTTTCCAGATGCTAGTCGAGGATATTCGCAAAAATGGGTTGAAAAAGCCCATTAACATCAACCGGACCGCAGATGGCAAATATGAAGTCATTGACGGCAACCGGCGTCTTGCCGCGGCGAAAAAACTGGGTATCAAGACGATAAACGCCACAGTGATGAATCTCCCGGACAAACTCAAGGAAAAGGGGCAGCTCCACAGCAATCTGGACACCTTCGTTAATATTGATGCCCATAAAAAAATAGACGGCAGTGGCGGCCCACGCCCGTCTGGACCCGCAGGGCCTACCGAGGGGAAGAAGTCTCCTGTGTCTGATCCCGGTAATCCCAAGGATGGGAAGAAACAAGAGGCATCCAAGGCCCCCGCAGACACTTTGGACAAACCAAAGGAGCAGGAGCCACGATCCTCCGACCTGCGTTTCGTTGCCCTCTCCAAAATCAAACCTCTGCCTGGCACCTATGTCAAGGACGAACCTCGCAAGGATTACAGCGGCCTGATCGCGGATATTCAGAAAAACGGCCTGCAAAAGCCCGTCATTCTCCGCAAGAGCGAGAAGGAGGACGAATTTCAACTGGTAGACGGCTTCCACCGCTGCAAGGCGCTGGAGCAGGTGGGGATGCTGGAGGTCCGGGCGGATGTGTATGAAATGTCCCTTGCCCAAGCCAGTGAGTATCGTAAGGGGCACCGGGATAAGCCGCTCATGCCGGTCCCCGGCAAGCTGGTCCCCTATCCCCCGGAGGAGCCCGCCAAGGCAGACAAGACCCCGGAGCCCCCTGCTGGGAAGGAGCCGGAGGATGAGGAACTGCCCAAAGACCTGAAAATCCCCCTGACCAGGGAGGGCCAGCCGGAGACGGTCACGACCATGAAGGTGGCGAATATCCGGCCCTTTGAGGGGCACCCCTTCGCGGTCCGCGACAACAAGGATATGTGGGACCTGGTGGACAGCATCAAGAAATTCGGTGTGCTGGAGCCGGTCATGGTCATCCCCCATAAGGACGGCGGCTACGAGATGGTCTCCGGCCACCGCCGTATGCGCGCCTGCCAGTTGGCCGGAATTGAGGATATTCCTGTTATCGTCCGCAATCTGGACCGGGACGAGGCCATCATTTCCATGGTGGACTCCAACCTCAAGCGGGAGGAGATCAGTCCCATGGAGAAGGCCCGCGCCTATCAGATGAAAACTGACGCCATGAAACGGAAGATGGGCCGCCGGACCAAGGAGGAGATCACACAGGACGAGGCTCTGGGGATCAAGCGCATGAACGCCGACGAGGAGCTGGCCCAACAGGTAGGCGAGAGCCCCGCCACCATCCAGCGGTACAAGACTTTGAATAAGCTGGTCCCGGAACTCCAGGACATGGTGGACGTGGGGAAGATCCCGGTCAACACCGGCGCAGATATTGCCCAAATGAAGCCCAAGGAGCAGAAGGTATTGGCGGACGCCATCCAGAAGGAGGATAAAGTTCCTTCCGGCACCAAGGCCAAGGAGTTGAAGAAGGAGAGCCAGGCCGGCAGTCTGACCACGGAGAAGATCGTGCAGGCCGTGGCCCCCACCAAGCGGGAGGAGACACCTCCGCTGAAGGTCACAATGCTGGAGGAGGACCTGCGGCCCTTCTTCCCTGATAAGCGCACCACCATCCCCGACGTGAAGCAGGGCATCCTGGAGGGCTTGAAACTGCGTCAGACGGTCATGGAGCGCCAAAAGGCCAAGGCCGCGGCGGGAAAAAACGTAAAGAAGGCTGAGGCGCCGGTGAGGTGAACAGGATGAGCGGGAAACGAATATGCCAGAGCTATGAGATCATCGACAGCCGCCGGGTGGGAGATACCGAGGTGGTGCTGGGGTACAGCCCCACGGAGGTCTCCCCCTACGTCACCTGGAAGTGTTATGCCCACGACAATTTCCAGGGGTACAACTTTGGCCGTTACTTCGGAGACGAGCAGGCCGCCCGGAAGAATATGATGCAGCGGGTGGATGAACTCAGGGAGGAGCTTCCGCCCGGACACCCGGACTGGAAGCCCCGGCGTCACAGGAAAGACCCCGGCATGGAGCGGTAACGTACCATGTCCGGGGCTTTTTTCCTATTCAAAAGTCCCCTCAATTTGATGGGACTTTCCGGGGAGGTGTGAAAAATCGACTTTCAAGAGCGTATGGAGCGTGTGCGGGCGCTGACGGATCAACTGGAGGCCGGTATCACCGACCTGTTCCAAAGCGACCAGTACGCAGCCTATCTGCAATCCCTCTCCAAACTGCACCATTACAGTTACGGCAACATTTTGTTGATTAAACTCCAGTGTCCGCACGCCTCTATGGTGGCGGGGTATGGGGATTGGAAACGGAAATTTGGTCGTCATGTCAAGGCGGGCGAAACCGGCATCACCATCCTGGCTCCCTGCCCTTACTGGACACGGGACGAGGTGGAGGAGACCGGCCCGGACGGACAGACTACCAGAGAGCAGAAATGGGTGAAAAAAACTGGCTTCACGACGGCTACTGTGTTTGATGTCAGCCAGACCGAGGGGCGGGAACTCCCCAGCCTGGGGGTGGAGGCCCTGACGGGCAGCGTGGAGGACTATGAAAAACTGCTGTCCGCCTTAAAATCCATCTCCCCCGTCCCCGTCAGCGAGGGTCCCCTGCCGCCGGGCGTCCATGGGGCGTACCACCACGCGGAACAGAGGATCACCCTCAGCCCTGGCATGAGCGAGGCCCAGACCATCAAAACGCTGGTCCATGAGATCGCCCATGCCAAACTACACGCTCTCCCGGTGGAGGGCGGAATCATTGTGGGGGCCCATGAGAAGGACCGGCGCACCCGCGAAGTGGAGGCGGAGAGCGTGGCCTATACCGTCTGCCAGTACCTGGGCCTGGACACCGGCGACTACTCCTTCGGCTACATTACCGGGTGGAGCAGCGGCAGAGAACAAAAGGAGTTGCGCGCCTCCCTGGAGTGTATTCGCAATACCGCCGCAGAACTGATCGACGGCGTTGAGAGCCGCTGCCTGGACCGTCCGCCCCCGGAGCCTGTGCCGCAGAGCCAAAAGAGGCGTACCAAGGGCAGGAAGAAGCAGGCCCGGACCTCAAAAGTCCCCTCAATTTGAGGGGAGATTTCCAAAACCATTCGATAGGAGTGTGAAGCAGCATGGAACATAACAGCCGGATGAAGGAGATCACCGGCAATCTGAAACAGGATGTAAAGGACCTGCTGGGCGAGAGCGCCAGCCTGTTCACCGGCTTTTTTAAACGAGGAGCTTGTACGGTCCGGGCGGTGGCGGACAAGTGGAAAGCCTTTGCCCACGATATTTCCGCCGCTGTGGACGACCTGATGAAGCCGCCCTTCGCGGAAGGCGGCCCGGAGGCTCCAGACGCCAGCCTGGACCAGGAGGGCGAGCCTATTGTGACCGTCACGGAGAGCATGGATGAGCGTTTCCCCACCGGCAAACAGATGCCTCTCTCCCAAGCGGAGGAGTATGTACGCCAGGTGGATCAGGAGTACCGGGAGGCTGAACGGACGCCGCAGGCGGTCAAGGTAAAAATCGACTATGTGAAAGACGGCCGGACAGACCGCTACTGGCTCCCTCTGGAGATCGGGGTGGGCGGCTCCCTTCTGGAACAGATGCAGACCCATATTGGTGCATACCAGGATGGGCAGGCACGGGTAAACCAGTTATTTCAGAGTGTGCCGCAGGAATACCGCACAGTTTTACAGGAAGAATTGACGCCTTTTATCCATCAAAGTGTGGATGAAGTGTCCCGCGGCCTTCTGCCATGTTTCCAGCGCCATTGTCAGGCGGCGGACCTGGGAAAGCAGATGGAGGCGCAGGCAACCCTTTTGCCGGAGGGGGAGCAGGAGGCATTTCGCTCCGCTGTTCAGCAGATCATGAAACGTCTGCATGAGTCCATCAATATGGGAAAAACGCAGGAACAGCCAGCAGTCCAGCGGGAGGCCCCTTCTGTGGAGAGCCCATCGTCTCCGCAGAAGGACATGGCGCAACTGCCCCAGGAGAGGGAGGCGGAACCCGCCCCGCGCAGCCCGTCCGTAAAGGTCCGTCTGCAACAGTTTAGAAAAGACAGGAGGCCGGAAACCTCTGCCCAGCAAACCCAAATGGCTCCTCCTGAGCCTGGCAGACCTGCCAAAAGCGAGTATGATGCCAGACGGATGCAGTGGGAGGCTCAGGAGCGCGCCATCCCAAAGCCAAAGGCCAGGCGGCCCAAACCGCGAAAAGGCCCGGAGCGTTGAGGGTGGAGCGATGGAACAGCAGGAACTTTACCGCTATTACTCCACCCAGCGTCCTGTGGACATAGGAACCTATCCCAAGGACCCGGATAACCCCCTGACGGGTTTTCTTAATTACGACGAGCGTACCAGCGTGGAGCACGGCGCGTTCCGGGCCTGGGGGGAGGTCATTTACCGCTCCCCCCTTACCCCGGATCAAATATATCAGTATGAACTGCGGCCATCCAGGGATAACCCCGATATGCGCCGGATCATGGCGGAGCAGGCCCAGGTGGTGGGCACCTGGGAGGTGCGGAATCATATCCCGGAGAGCAGACGCCTGACCCAGTATGTCCATCCCGGTAAGTTTGCTGCGGGCAAGCGCGTCACCCCGGAGGCGCTTGCCAGACAATACCGGCTGGCCCAAGACTATCCCTTTGTTTACACCCGCGGCCTGCGGCCTAAAAAATCCCCTCAAATTGAGGGAAGATAACAGGAGGAAGTTATGTATCACATCAACGCAAGCAAGGAACGGCTCAAAGCCGTGGAAATTCTGACGGTGCCCGGCCTGTTCACAATCCATCGGGTGGACCGTACCACACTTCCCCCGTGGATGCACCTCTATGAAATGCAGAGCGACCCCAGCGACTGGAGCCAGCCCTGCCTGCTGGGCCGGCATATCACGGTGGAGCACTTCGGCACCGTGCTCACCGCCAGCCCTCTCCCCCTGCCGCCCAGCGGCTATTTGGACCTGGCCTCCGGAGACTTTGATGACCGCCATGGCGAGGAATACCTGACAGCGTGGGAGTTTGAAGCCAAGTATCTGGACCCGGACTACCAGCCGCCCCCGGCCGTGCGCCCGGAACAGCGGCGGCACAGCCGGGCAAGGATGGTGCAGCCGGTAAGATGAAAGAGGCAAATATTAAATTGTTTCCTGTTTTGGACAGGTTGTGCGGCCAGACCACCCCCTCCACCCCCGCCAGTTTCCGCCCGGACCTCTGGACACTCCAGGCGGCTGTGTCGGAATACGAGATGGAGGAGCGGACCTTCTACTGGCTCCCCCGTTCCGGCGGAGGGCTGTGTGTCCGGGAACGGGATGTGTTCCTTCGCGGCTCCCACGGCCACCGGGTATGGACCAGCCAGCGCCCGGAGACCGGAGAGGAGGCATACTGTGTCATCCTCAAGGGCAGGGACCGGGACAGCCCCACGGGGGATATACGCTCCTTCGATTTTTCCGCACACCTCCACCGCCTGGAACACACGGCGGTGGAGGCCAAAGCCGTGGAACTGGTCTTTTACTCCGGGCGGCGGTTTTCTATGGAGCCGGAACGGTACAGGGCGGCCATAGAAGATTTGTTTTGGGAATACGGGACGCTCCGGCACATCCGGTATCTGCCAGAAAACGAGGCGGCTCTGGTCCGCATGATCATGCTGGAGCATCGGTATCAAAAGGGCTGGACGCCGAAAAAGGACCGGGCGCCGCCCAGCGGCCCGGTCAGATAGGGAGGTGAATGTGCAGTATGGCAAAAAAATCATTTTATGAGATCGGCCCCAGCGAAGGCTATCTCCGGGAGGGCTCTTACCTGGAGGTCAGACGGCAGATCAACTACCGGGGCGACAGGGCTGACTTCAAGCCGTTCCTGAATGTCCCGGTCAAGGACTTGGAAAAGCAGTTAAAGGAAAGTCAGGCGGAGGAAAAGAAAGTCTTTGAGGAGATGAAGAAGGCCGTCACCGCCTGGGATGAGCATGGGGCGCAGACCCTTCTCCTGCAAAAAGCAATCGAATATCTGAAAACGCCGGAGGTCACGCACACCCGCAATGAGTGGCAGAGGCACAAGGATGGCTCCTGGGAGATCAGCAACCTGGTCTATAAAATGACATTCAACATCGTCAAGTCTGGTGATGAATGGAAATTGACCTGGGAGTTGTCCTACACGGCCCCCGGCCTGTCTCAAGGGTATTGGGGCTATACCCGGAGCCCCAGGGAACGAATTGAGTACGAGGGCAGCAAGAAGTACAAGACCATGGAGGGGGCCCAGAAGTACATCCAGAGCAAATTTGACCAGTATGCGCCGTGCTTTGAATCCCTGTCCCCGCCCATCCCGGCGGAGGCAAAGGAGTTGTTTTGTGTCAACGGCCAACTCCTGCAAGGATATTCGCTCCAACCCCCGGTCCCGCAGAAGAATAAGGTCACGCTGGAGGACCTGCTGAACTGCCTGGAGGACGGCGATATGGCCGGACCATCGGAGGCGCAGCCCGTCTCCGGTGAGCCGGCCCCTCCAGCGGAGGAAAAACCCCAGGCGGGGCCGCCCCTCCCGGTCCAGGTCCAGGCACAGACGGCGGACAGGGGGAAACAGGAGCCGCCTCCGGCCAAAGCCGCCCGCCCAGCCGCCAGGAAAAAGCCGCTTCATAAAAAGCGGCTGGCTATGGCGCGATAGGGGGCGGACATGGCATATACACATATTGATCCTGGACGGGAGATTGAAATTTCTACCCGCCTGTATTCGAGCAAAGACCATGGCCGTGTTGCGGAACTGGTCAAGCTGCCGCGCACGGAGTTAGGGGAACTGGAGGAGGCCAGTGTGGCGCAGGAAAAAGCCATTTTCTTAAAATTCTCCGAAATCGAGGCCGAATGGCTGAAACAGGCGGCGGAGACCGCCGCCATCCGTAAGGCAAAGCAATATCTGATGGCTCTGCCTGTCAATCATACCTCCAATCAGTGGAAAAAAGACCAATATGGAAATTATGAACGCAGCAACAGGGTCTATAAGATGACGTACCGCTTCTATGACCGCACCCACTATGACCGGACCAGGCAGGAGACCGTGACGGACGCATGGTATTTATCCTGGCATCTTCATTATAATACCATCTGCAATCCAACCCCGGACCTCACCGGGGACGGCTGGCAGCTCGCCGGGCAAAGCGACAAGAGATTTACCGAGAAGGCGGATATGGAGCGTTATCTGCAAGGCAGGATCACAAAGCCTACGCCCACCTGTTTACGGAGGTCTCCCCGCCCATCCCAAAGGGACAGGATGGACGTTTCTCCGTCAATGGCGTATTACTCCCCGGCTATACGGTGGAGGCTTCCCTGGAAGAACGGGTGGAAGAAATGCTTTCCTTTCTGGAGGACGACCCGGCCCTGCTGGAGGAGCCGCTGTCCTCCGCCCATCAAGACACACCACAAGAGGAGGAGCCGACTATGGCACAGAAGCTGCATACCACGCCCCTAAATCAGCACAGAAACCGGGAGAGTGTGCAAAAGCCGGAGACCGCCCGGAAAGGGCCCAAGAAACCGCCCCGCCGGAAAACGGCCCCGGTACGGTGACAGCGGCGCTTGCGCCGCTGTCCGCGCCAGCATGGCATTTTGACAGCAAAATGCCGCTGGTCAGGGGCTCCGCCCCTGATACCCCCACGCCGCCGAAAGTCCCCTCAATTTGAGGGGACTTTTTTCGGGGCACAGTCCCATCCCCCATGAGACGCATATCCGTTTGATATGCGTTATTTGACGCCTGAACTGGAGGTGAACAGATGATTGGTAAAAAAATGTACGAGACCCGGCTTCTGGAGTGGACCCTGCAACGCCTGTTTGGTGAAACGTCCTATTATGTGGAGAGAAGCCCGTGCCGGGGAAAATTCCGGGGCCATAACGATTATTCCATCGTGTTCGGGAGCGGACGAAAACTGTTTATCGGGCAGGACCAGCGGAATTATCTGAGCGGTCTGCGGAAACAGGTTGGCTTGATCCAGCATTTTCGGGACCACCAGGCCGAGAACACAGAAAAGATCAAAGCCGCGCTTGCCGCCCACAACACCCCCTTTTGTGACGCCGCGGTGGAGATCGTTCCATACACCGGCTCGACCGATTTGGTGGTTTATGGCGTCGTGATCCTCACCCACCAGAGCGGCGCCCAACTTCTTTACCGGGAGACTGCAATGCACTTCTATCTGGTGGATGGAGAAAAGCATGGATATTCCTTTGACAAGTGTATGGCCCACCTGCTGAAAGACGCCTGCGGAGAGAGGGCTTACTGCAAGGAACTTCCCCTGAAAAGTCCCCCGCCGGAGCTGGGAAAGAGGCCGCAGCGCCGGAAAGGAGGCCCGGTCCGATGAGGCCCTATAAGACCATCACCCTGCGGCTGGACGCCGCCCACTACGCCCGGCTGACAGAAACCGCCCGGACCGCCGGGCTCAAGATCGAGCCCATGCTCCGGCAGCTCATTATGGGCGTCAATCTCCGACCCCGGCCACCCGATACCTACGCCGCCCTGCTCCGGGAACTGAACGCCATCGGCAATAATGTGAATCAACTGGCCTATCAGGCCAATGCCAGAGGCGCGGCTACTCAGGACGAGATACGGGAGGCGGCGCGGCTGGTCCGTCAGGCGGTCCGGCTGGTTCGTGATACGCTGTAATGGCTTACACCAAGATTTTAGTCATCCATAACCGGCTGGACAAGTGTGTGGGTTATACCCAGGACCCGGAAAAGACCTCTCTGGAGGCCGCCATCGACTACGCCCTGGACCGAGAGAAAACGGAACAGACCTGCTATGAGACCGCCATCAACTGTGACCGGGAGAGCGTTTACGCCGACATGATGGACACCAAGCGGCGCTGGGGCAAGGAGGGGCGGAAACGGAAGGGCTACCACATCATCCAGTCCTTTGCCCCCGGCGAAGTGACGCCGGATCAGGCTCATGCCGTGGGTGTTGAACTTGCCCAACGTCTGCTGGGGGACCGCTATGAAGCGGTGGTCTCCACCCACCTGAACAAAGCGCATTTACATTCGCATATCGTTTTCAATTCCGTCTCCTTTGTGGATGGAGCCATGTACCGGGACCAGCTGAAAGACTACTACGGCGGGAACGACGTGGGCATCCGGGGAACCTCAGACGCCATCTGCCGGGAACACGGGCTGTCTGTCATTGAGCCCGCTGCCCCGCTGAAAGGGAGGCCAATGAGCCGAGCCGAGTGGGAGGCGGCCAGACAGGGCAAGTCCACCGTGCGGGGCCTGATCCGCCGTGATGTGGACGAGGCCATCCGGCAAGCCTACACCTACCAGTCCTTCCTCAGCCAACTGCGGCGGATGGGGTATCAGGTAAAAACCGGCCCCAAAGTCAAGTACACCGCTATCCTTCCCCCCGGTGGAAAAGGGTATATCCGTCTGGACAGCCTGAAAGACGGCTATACCGAGGCGGACATACAGGCCAGGCTTGCCGCCGTCCGTTCCGGCGAGGCCCCGACACCGCCGGACAGTCCCCCAGCAGTGCGTTTCCGTCTGCTGGAGCCGGGCCGCCGGTACCGGGTGCGGGGCAGGATGCCAAGCCATCCCCGAAAACTCACTGGATTTCAGGCCCTCTGCTTCAAATACCTCTGCCTGTTGGGAGCATATCCGAAACGCCGTCCGGGAAACCGGACGGCATTTTCTATGCGGGAGGAACTGCTGAAACTGGACCGCTATCAAGAGCAATTCCAGTATCTACGCAAAAACCGCATCGAGACAGCGGCCCAGCTCTCCATGCAGTATGACGCGATACAGGCGGAGATGGACGCCCTCACAGAACGGCGCGGAGAGTTATACCGGCAGAAGCGGCGGGGAGACGGAGGCGGGGAAATCCAGGCGGAGATCGAACAAATCACCACACACCTGCGGGCGCTGCGCCGGGACTTGAAGTTATGCGCCCGCATCGAGGGCGACATCCCCAAGGTCCGGGCGGCGGTGGAAGCCCAGCGCCCAGACCATGTAAGGAGGCGTCCTTATGAAAAAACTGCTCCACGCGGACCTGACCGCCATTCTGGGATTGATACCGCTCTATCAGCCCACCGAGGCAGGGAGCCTTGAATTGGATCTGCTCAAACTGCAACAGGGCGGCGCGGCGGACTATCTGTTTCTGGCCCGGCGTGAGAGGTCCTGGCTGTTTGACCCGCCCCGTGTCTATGAGCCGGGCAGTTATGAAAATCTGTGCTGGCTGGCCTTTCAGGACCGGGCCGGGTGGCCGGTGCTCGCCCTCTTCCTTCATGTGGAGAAGTTTGTGGGCGGACGGCCCTGGGGGAGCGTGACCCTGCTGGACTACCGGGAGGCTGCCCGCGACGTGGAGACGTTTTCCGCCCTTACCGGGCCCCAGCGGGAGCGGCACTTGAAGCTGCTGAGAAAGCGGTATCTCCAAAAAGTTCAGTATTGTTCCATTCTGGAGGTCATTCAATATTTGAAAACCGGGAGGTGAAGAAGATGGATAACAGCGGTGAAGTGGCCGACCTGATGGTAAAGGAGAGCATCCAGCTCACCGAGGCTGCTGTTAAAATGCTGGCGGCTGGGAGCAAAAACCTGGCCGCCTTTCTGCTGGCCCTGTCCCAAAACAACAAAAAACTCTACGGCAAGGCCAACATGGCCCGGCTGCTTCAAACGGGCCGGGAGCTCAAGACCTTTCACATCAAAGAGAACGACCTGGGAGACTTCCGGGCCTACGCCAAGAAAAATGTGCTGTTCTCCGTGATTAAAGACACCCGTTCCACCAGCGGGATCGTGGACCTTGTGACTAATGTGGACTATGTGCCGCTGGTCAACCACTACCTGGAACAGAGGGGCTACCCGGCCCCCGCCCAGGAACAGGAGGAAGAAGCGCCAAAAAAAGCCGCCCCCCGCGCTCGGCCAGAATACTCCTCACCACAGCGCGGGAGTGGCTCGACAGCCAGGCAGACGAGGAGTACGGATACGAGGACGACGGAGACTACTGAGAAACCATCCGTCAAGTCCCGCCTGGAGGCCCTGCGGGCGGCGTCGGAAGGGATGCGGGAGACTGGCAGGGCCCCACAGGTCAAAGGAAAAACTGTACCAAAATCAAGATGAATATGTTTTAGGAGGAACATCATTATGGCAAATTTGGAAGCAATCATCGCTGAAAAGTCCCAGCAGGACACCCAATGGAGGGCGGAAATGCAGGCGGACCGGGAGAACACCATCTCCCTGCAAGATGCCGGAGTGGAGGAGATTACCAGCAATCCGGAACTGTATGTGAAGTACCTGGATATGCAGGGGGATAACCCAACATACAGCGCAGGCAACATCGCCCTGGTCATGTTCCAGGACCCGGAGGCCACCGTATTCGGTACGGCGGAACGGTGGAAAACCCTGAATCGGGGCGTGATAGACCAGGAGCGAAGCAAAGGAGTCAAGATTTTTGCCCGGAATACCCTGGGCCGGGGGTATCGTCTCACAGACGCCTACGACATCCGCCAGACCCAGGGACGCGAACCGAAGAAAGTGCAGTTGAGGGATGACAGCAAGGAAATGAGCATTGCCCTGCGCGCCATCCTCAACTACTCCGTCGTTCCCGTGGCCACCGACCACGACTTGCCCGTGGCCGCCTACTATGACAGCAAAAATATGGAACTGGCCGTCAATCCCGCTTTCTCAGACAGCGAGGCGTTTGCGGCCATCGCCGCTGAGGTGGCCCACTCCCGCATCCACGCCAAGGGGGCCAATCCCGGCTATGACCATGAGGAGGTGGACCTGGATGCACAGAGCATTTCCTACATCCTGTGCCGCCAGTTCGGCATCAAAAGGGACACGCCGGACCTGTCCCGTCTGGAGGAACTATACGAGGGCTGGGACCCCCAGCAGCGGCGGAGCGCCCTGGATCAGATCCAGGGGATGAGCAAGCAGTTTGGCGGCTCCATTGAACGGAACATCACC
>OLRU01002262.1_pt1 | contig 13940 bp, 16 predicted proteins | sample 1672961 | NCBI WGS metagenome assembly OLRU01 (sample SAMEA3136741, study PRJEB25190) | human gut metagenome | biome: human gut; feature: human-associated habitat; material: faeces | place: Austria | collected 2013 | reverse complement strand
GTTCAGCGAAAAACTCTCCGCCCGTTAGGGGCGAACCCGCCTGCGGCAGTTCGCGCACCCCGGCTTTCCGGTGCAGCAAAAGGAACCGCCCGTCAGGGGCGAACCCGCCTGCGGCAGTTCGTGTGCCCTGGTCACCTTGTGCAGAGAAAAGAAAAGCACCGCAGAATTGCTTCCACGGTGCTCAAAGTATGCACTTTTACTCAAATCGCAGCAGCGTATCGACATCCTTACGCGCCGGCGCCTGCGGGTCCTGTGCCGGATGACCGAGCGCGATGAGCGCGGCCACTTCCTGACCCTCGGGGATTTCCACGACCTTGGCAACCTCGGCGGGATCGTAAATACCCATAATAACCGTGCCGAGACCGAGCGCATGCGCGGACAGGCAGAAGGTCTGTGCGGCGATGCCCGCATCAAAGGACTGCCAGTGAGTGGCAAGCGGGGTACTGAACGAGCCGTCGCGCTCGTAGCCGGAGCGCTCCTTGATCATGGTCAGCACGACCAGCGCCGGTGCGCCGTGGGTGGTCTTCTGGTTGTAGGCAAAACCGAGCATGCAGTTGTCGGCCAGCTTGTCCTTCTTTTCCTTGTCGGTCACAACGATGTAGCGCGCGATCTGCGTATTCTTCCAGCTCGGCGCAAAGGCGGCAGCTTCAACGACCTGACGAACCTCGTCCTCGGTCACAGGCTGCTCGGTGAACTTGCGGATGCTTCGGCGGGTTTTGATACATTCCAGTGCTTCCATGAGAATATCTTCCTTTTTAGAGTATGTTTGACTTTATTATAGCAGAGCGGAAAAGCAAGTGCAAGTTAATTATCCGCCATTACCTTAATATAGTAGCGGCGATGGCGCGGACCGTCGAACTCGCAGAAGTACACGCCCTGCCAGATGCCGAGGAGGGGCTTGCCGTCCTCGATGAGCACGGTCTGGCTCGGGCCGACATAGCTGCACTTGAGGTGCGCGGTCGAATTGCCCTCGGCATGCCGGAACTCGCGCCGGTCGGGAAACGCCTCGCGCAGACCGAGCAGCAGGTCGTGCTGCACATCCGGGTCGGCGTTTTCGTTGATGGTGATACCGGCGGTCGTGTGCGGACAGTACACCACAGCAAGACCGCTCTGCACACCGCTCTCGCGGATGACCTCGCGCAGCTTCGAGGTGATATTGTACATTCCCTCATGGTCGGTCGAGATGGAAAATTCCTTGGTCTTCATGCTCATTCGCTCCTGTTCTCGTGCAGATAGGTGGCCTCCAGATCGGAAAGGTGCAGCTTGACCGCCAGCGGATATTTCTCGAAGGCGTGCGCGAGTGCGAAGCTGCCGCCCTTGACCGACTCGTCAAAGCCGCCCATGTGCCAGCGCACGGCGATCGCTTCCTCGGTGCGCAGCCGCATGAACCGCTCGATCAGGAACACGGATTTTTCGCCGTGACCGTACGGAAACTGGTCGTCTACTGCGTAAACCGGCACCTTTTCCCACTCGCCGCGGTCGTTTTTGCGGTTGCGGAGCTCGGTCTTGTAGAAACCGGCCTTGCACAGATCGTGCAGGAGCGAAACGATGGTGTAGCTTTCCAGATCGTCGGTTTCGGGATTGAAATGCTTGGAGATCAGTACGTTGTACACGTTGAGCGAGTGGTCGAGCAGACCGCCCTCATACGCAGCGTGGAACCGCGTGGACGCGGGAGCCGTGAAGAAATCCGTGCCCTCGAGCCATGCAAGCAGCTTTTCTGCGCCCGGACGATGGATGTTTTTGTTGTAGGTTTCGATGAAAATCTCTTTATTTGTCATGTTGTTCCTCCATTCGGGTGCGGGCAAGCCGCAGAAGCGTATCCCGCCGATTGTCGGTCTGGCCGTCTATCACGGCATCCAGCAGGGCGTGCAGCATTTCACCGACCGGTCTGCCGCGCAGACCGAGCGCCTGTAAATCGGCTCCGTTTACGGCAAGCTGCCGCAGCGAGAAGCATTGCTCCTGCGCGAGCACGTGGTTCAGCAGCGCTTCGGTCTCAAACAGCTGCGCCACATAGTCGCGGCTGGTGCCCTGACCGACCGCATCGCCTTTTTTGATCGCCAGCAGGTCGCGGAACCGCGCCTCTCCGATGCGCGACAGGCTGCGCCGCACCAGCTTTTCGTTGTCACCGAGTGGTGTGTCGTGCCGCTCGACCAGCAGGAGGATGCGTTCGGTGTCCGCGCTCGAGAACCGCAGCCGCGGCAGGAGCTCGCGCGACAGCGCAAGGCTCGCCCTGGGATGTCCCCGGAAATGCCCGATGCCTTGCTCGTCCACGGTCTTGCAGGCGGGCTTGCCGCTGTCGTGCAGCAGCATCGCCCACCGGAGCACCGGCTCGGCCGGCACCTGACCGACCGCGCGCACGGTGTGCTCCCACACATCGTACAGGTGGTGCGGATTCTGCTGCTGACAGCCCTGCATGGGCGCGAGCTCGGGCAGGGCAGAGGTGATAAGGTCGGCATAAGCCATCAGTGTGCGCTGCACATAGCGGCCGCACAGCAGACCGGTCAGCTCCTCACGGATGCGCTCGGCGGCAATGCAGTCCAGGCGATGCACCTGCCGCCGCATGGCAGCGGCGGTTTCCGGCTCGATGGCGAATCCCAGCTTGGAGGCGAACCGCAGTCCACGCAGGATGCGCAGCGCATCCTCCTGAAATCGGGTGTCTGCATCACCGACCGCGCGCAGAACGCCGTTTTTGAGGTCGGTTTGCCCACCAAACGGATCGCACAGACCGCGTTCCGGGTGCCACGCCATCGCACCGACCGTGAAATCCCGGCGGGCCAGATCCTCACGAATGTCGGTGACAAAGCGCACGCCGTCCGGATGCCGTCCGTCCGAGTAGCCGCCCTCCGTGCGGTAGGTGGTAATCTCGAGCGGGCCGCCGTCCGTGAGTACGGTCAGCGTGCCGTGCCTGAGTCCGGTCGTGAGCACACGCGCGTCCGCGAACACGGCCTGCATCTGAGCCGGAGACGCGGACGTACACAAGTCCCAGTCGTGCGATTCGACTCCGCGCAGACTGTCGCGCACGCAGCCGCCGACCGCCCACGCCTCAAATCCGGCACGCTCTAATCGCCGGATGGCGTGTGCCGCGTGTTCGGGCAGCCGCATCACTTTTTGTCCTGCTTCAGCTTGTACGAGCTGCCGTCCGGATTGATAACCACCGTGTTGTCCAGCTGTGCCTTCAGGCTCTTGCGGAAATCGGCAACGTACTCTGCGCGGAGCTCCTGCTGCTCCTTCTTCTCCGCGTCGGTCAGTCCTTCGGTCTTAGCCTTTTTGGCAAGCGCGTTGATGCGTGCAATTTTTTCGTCTGTCATATTGCAAAATCTCCTTGATTATCCTTATGCTATCTTTATATTATATCAAATTTCTATCCGCAATGAAAGCCTTTTGCGGACGCTGAGCAGCCGTTTCCGGTTATACCGCTGAATCCACGCGAACGGCAGGTTCGCCAGCTGAATCGCAAGCGCAATGACCGCATACCGGATGAGCCACGCCGTCCGGTCGGCGCTCAGCAGACAAAAAACGAGCGATACCCAGCCGAGCACGCCGATCACATAATGAATTACCTCCGCACGGCAGGTGATGAACAGAAAACGGTCGAGGTATGCCGTATCCCGCCCGGATTTGAGGTGCCGCTTGTCAAATTCGGGATTGAACTGCGGCAGCCGGTCCTTCCATTTCGGCAGACCGATCTTGCGGAAAATCCGCATTTCCCAGTCGGAAACCGTGAAAAAACGCCGGTTTGGGTCGAACCATCGCGTCTGCACGTCCTTCGGCAGAGCGCATACCGCGCCAGCCGTACCGAAATGCAGTCCGAACCAGAACGCTGTATTCAGCAGGGTAATGAGCAGATCCTTCATGCGGTTTGCCTCCCTTTGTACTGCCTCTATCATACCATGATATTGCCGTTTGTTCAACCGAACTGCCTTGACCGACAGGCTTCTGCATGCTACAATAGGTGAAGATTCTTCTGTGTTAAATCATAGTAAAGAGGTAGTTTATATGAAAATCGAAACAAAATGCCTGCATGAAGGCTACAAGCCGGAAAACGGCGGTCCGGGCGTCATGCCGATCGTGCAGTCCACCACTTACCGCTTTGACTCGACCGCAAAGATCGCGTCCCTGTTCGATATGCCGACAGAGTGCATCTACTCGCGCTTTGCCAACCCGACCTGCGATGCGGTAGAGAAGAAGATCGCGTCCCTCGAGGGCGGCGTCGGCGCGATGCTGACTTCCTCGGGTCAGGCGGCATCCCTGCTGTCCATCCTCAACCTGTGCTCGGCAGGCGACAGCTTCATCGCAGCCTCCACCATCTACGGCGGCACGATCAACCTGTTCGGCGTAACGCTCAAAAAGCTGGGCATCGAGTGCATCTGGGCGGACGCAGAGGCAAGCGAGGAGGAAGTGCAGAAGCTGTTCAAGCCCAACACCAAGGCTGTGTTCGGTGAGACGCTCGCCAATCCTGCTCTGACCGTGTTCGACATTGAAAAGTGGGCGAACATCGCGCACAAGAACAACGTGCCGCTCATCGTGGACAACACGTTCGCAACGCCGGTGCTGTGCCGACCGATCGAATGGGGTGCGGATATTGTCATCCACTCGACCACCAAGTACATGGACGGCCATGCCGTACAGGGCGGCGGCGTGATCGTGGACGGCGGCAAGTTTGACTGGGCGGCATCGGGCAAGTTCCCGGATTTCACCGAGCCGGACGAAAGCTACCACGGCGTGGTCTACACCCGCGAGTTCGGCGCGATGGCATACATCATTAAGGCGCGTATGCAGCTGATGCGCGACTTCGGCTGCTATCCGGCGGCGCACTCGGCGTTCCTGCTCAACCTCGGTCTGGAGACCCTTCCGGTGCGTATGCGCCAGTACTGCGAGAACGCGCTGGCCGTTGCCAAGTTCCTCGAGTCGAGCGACAAGATCGCATCCGTTCGCTATCCCGCACTGCCGGGCAACGAGCACTACGAGCGTGCGCAGAAGTACCTGCCGATGGGCACTTCGGGCGTTATGTCCATCGACATCAAGGGCGGCCGCGCTCCGGCGATGAAGTTCATGGACAGCCTCAAGCTGGCGTGCAATGAGGTTCATGTTGCCGACATCCGCACCTGCGTGCTGCATCCGGCGTCCGAAACCCACCGTCAGCTGACCGATGAGCAGCTGGTTGCCGCAGGCATTGAGCCGGGCATGGTGCGTATTTCGGTCGGTCTGGAGAATGTTGAGGACATTATCGCTGATTTGGAACAGGCTCTTAACCAGATTTAATCATTTTACAGCAAAACAGGGTGTGTCAACGGGCATGCCCTGTTCTTTTAGGAGGAAACTATGCGTATTCGCTCTATTGAAGCCGCTGACCGCGAATTTTTTATCGACCGCTGCCATGCGTTCTACAAAACGCCTGCCTGCGACCATGAAATCCCGCAGCAGAACGCCGAACGCACGTTTGAGCTGCTCCTGCACGGCACGCCGTATGCGGACTGCCTGATTGCCGAGGACGAGAACGGACAGCCGTGCGCGTACTGCCTGCTAGCGCTCACCTGGTCGAATGAGGCGGGCGGTCTGTGCGTCTGGCTGGAGGAAATCATGGTGGATGACGAGCGGCGCGGCAAGGGCATCGGCAGCAGGCTCATCGCCGCGGTGCACGAAAAGTACAACACAGCCGCGCGGTATCGTCTGGAGGTAACGGAAAGCAACGTGCGGGCAAGTGCCCTCTATCACATGCTCGGCTTTGAGGATTTGGAGTACAGGCAGATGATACTGGACACGCCGCCGCTCGGCTAAGCAGATTGTTGGTATTTTTTGTCACAAACTTGTTACAAATTACCTCTTGATTTTGTGCACTAAGCGCACTATAATAAAGACATCAAAAGGAAGGAAGGTGGGTCCGATGGACAGTGAAATTCAGCAGTACGCGGGAGATATCCTTGCACATCCGCGTTTTCAGCAGCTTCGCACGTTCTGTCACCACGGACTGGACAACTCTGTGTATGACCATTCCGTTGCGGTAGCGGAAGCAGCCTGTCAGATCGCCCGCCTGATGCGTCTGTCGGAGAGCGAAACGACCTCGGTTGTCCGTGCCGCGCTGCTGCATGACTTTTTCGGCTATGACTGGCACGGCGAGCGCTTTCGCCGTTATCTGAGCCATTTTTCCGGCGTGCACCGCATTGCCCACATGCACGGGTTCATTCACGGCCACATCGCAGCCGACCGCGCCAAGCATACCTTCGGTCTGTCCGAGCGGGAGTGCGAAGCCATTGCACGGCATATGTTTCCGCTGGCGGCCATGCCGCGCACGCGAATCGCGTGGATCGTCACCGTGGCGGATAAAGCCGTGGCGTCCAAGGAAATGACCGCCGCTGTCGGCGGTTACGTCTCGCACGCGTACCATAAAATTTTCGCATAAAAAGCACCCGATCTCCATTGTGTCTGTTGGAGATCGGGTTTTTGTTATTCGTAGATGGAGTCGATGATTTCCTTTACCTCATCTACCGAAAGCGGTGCAGAAATCAGCACTTCATATTGGTCAATCATGGCAACCGCGTTGATTTGCTCCAGATTGTGCATGATGTACCATGTGGCATTTGGTTTTTTATATTCGATAACCGGACGGCTATCCTTTTCAATGCCGTTTATACTGCCGGTTAGTGGGATATCAATGATTACCAGAATATCAGAACTGTCAGGGTCGTTGGGTTTCCTGTAAAAACCACAATAGGAAGTCTGATCAAAAACATACTCGTGCATGATTTGAATTTGAGCTGCAGAAAACTCTGGCGGGATTTTTGTAGGTGCCATCTTCTGTTTTATGCCGTATTTTTCTAACGTGGTTTTCAAATCTGCATTGGTAATATCGAAATACTCCGTTGTATGTCCAGGAGCCCAATTTGATTCGGTTTTCTCCAAACCAATATCGGACAAATCTGTATCCGGTAAATTAACGTAGTCCGGGTCTGGCTGCACAGGTTCATATATAGGATTCGCCTCTGAGCCGAGCGGTGCATTCGGGTCGTATTCCACCGTGTCGGTCGCATGCTCGTAATTCACCGATGTACCATCCGGAAAATGCGTATACCCATCCTCGGTGGTCTCAAAATCGTCATGTCCGCTCTGGAAAATGCCGAACGTCTCGGAATCCCACATCGCCGCATAGTCGAACGGATTGTGACCGGTAGCCAGCGCAAACACGGTTCCTGCGGCGAAAACAGCCGCCGCGACAACAAAAATGCGGTAGCACAGCCGCCGTCCGCGGTGCGGCTTGACAAAAAATTCCTTATGGTCGGCCTTGAACTTTTTAAGTGACGCTTCTGTGTCGATTTCCGGCGCGTCCGTCTGCGTCTGCAAATACTGCTCGAGCGCAGGCAGAGCCGCATCACCGTTTTCGCAAACGTCGTCCATCAGCCGGAACAGCTCGTCAATCTGCTTAGAATCCTGCATTGTCGTCACTCCTTTCCATAAGTTCGGCGCAGTGCCGCCGTGCGCGGCTGTACTGGCTGCGGCAGGCGGTCTCGGAAATGCCGAGTTTTTCCGAAATGGTGGAATAGTCCATGTCCTCAGCGAGCCGCAGGGTCAGAATGCGCTGTTCGGACGCGGATAAGCCCTTTGGCAGCATACCGGAAAACGGTATCAGCTCGGGTTCGGCTGCACGCAGAATGCTTTCCTCAAGCGGCGCGGCCGCGTGTCTGCACTGCGCGCGGTATTCGCTGATGGCGTTGTTTTTCAGCACACGGAACAGCCACTTGACCGGCTGCTCGTGCTCCATCACGCTGTTTATCTTTGCCAGCAGGATGAGAAAGGTGTCGGCCACAATGTCCTCGGCAATATCGCGGCTGCCGACAATGGGCAGAACGGTCTGCACCATCATCCTGTAATACTTTGTATATGATTCCTCGAAAAAGAGGATTTGCTCCTGTGTCAATTTGGTTCCCCCTTGGGTTGGAAATGATACCATTCAATTATACAACGCCTGAGCGGGATTTTCTGTGGCAAATTTTTTGAAAAAAATTCGTAGCGGTTTGTTGTCACAAAACGGCGCTCCCGGTCGTTATAATAGTATCAGGAAAATAGATTGACAGAATATGATTTTTGTTGTATACCATAGGTATGGATAGAAAAATCTGTATGTTATTATGTGGAGGGGCAATTATGACTAAGTTCAAGAAAATCGCAAGCGGCACACTCGCGGGCTGCCTGATGGCGTCCGCACTGATGATGAGCGCAGGCGCAGCAAATGTGCAGACCTATATACCGTCGGGTACGGTGCAGGCAGCTGCACAGAATACGGCGCAGACCCGCACCGCCGTAAAAATCAATCCGCAGAGCGCGGACATCTATGCAGAGGGCATTCCGGCCACCTTCCCGAGCGAGGACGGCAAGACGGTTTACACGGCGCTGAGCTACAACGGCTCGACCTATATGCCGCTGCGCACGGTTGGCCGCTGGATGGGCAAAAATATCTCGTGGGACAGTGCATCGCGCACGGTGTTCCTGTCCGGCACTACGGAAAAGTCCTATCCGTGTGCGGATGACGATGCGTACCATCAGGAAGGCGTGAAATATGTCGGTGCGACCGGCACGGCTACGCTCGATAAGGGCGTGAAGGTGCTCGTGGACGGCAAACAGCAGACCTTCAAAAACCAGAAGGGCGAGACGATTTATCCGCTGTTTTACCGAAACTCCATCTATCTGCCGCTGCGCAACATCGGTGAGCTGACCGGTATGGATGTAACGTGGTACAGCGCCAAGGCAGAGAATGACGTGAACGCCATCTTCCTGCGCATGCCGCTTTCGGACAGCAAGCGCGCCGAAATGGAAACCTACGCGACGAACCTCATGAAGCAGCTGCTCGATATGCGAACGGATACGCAAAAGTTCGAGAATTGCGAATCTGCGGTGAAAAACGGCAGTTATACCGACTATGTAATTACCGATAAGGCGGCTGCTATGGCGGCGCTGGATTCCATCAAGCGCAAGGCGCAGACCATCCGCAGCGGCATGACCGAGCAGGCCAACCCGATTCGCTACTACAACAGCAGCCTGATGAACGAACTGGATTTCCTCATCAATAACGCGGATACCGTGATGGACCGCGTGAAGAACGGACGGGTCGTGGTCGGCAGCAGTAATCCGGATACGAGCGTAGTCGATCAGACCGCCGTTATGTTCGGCGCGGATGATACCATGCTCGACTGCGAACGTATGGTTCGCATGCTGCGGCAGAATATGGATAGACTGTTTTAACAGGCAAACAAAAAGAAGCTGAGACAAAATCTCAGCTTCTTTTTCAGGTTATCCGCCGCAGACCGAGCAGGCGGTGTAACCCTGCCGCTTGGCTTCGGAAAGCGACATTGGAATCTGGCTTTTCTTCAAATACCGGCAGCCGGCGCGGTGATATTTGGAGCCGGTGTTCGTGACGTAAACGGTCTCGCTCTGGTCGTCCGAGCTGCTGTAAGCGGCCGGGACGGACGAACTGTCGCTCGAGGAACCGCCGGAGGACGAACCGCTCGATGCACCTGCTTTGAGCGTATCCACCTGTTTCTGTAAATCCGCCTTCTGGCTCGTGAGCGTGTCCACCTGCGTCTGCAGGCCGTTCTTCTCCTCGGTGAGTGAAGACACCTGCGCTTTCAAACCGTCAATGGTCGGCTGGGATTCGTCCGCCTGCGCCTGCAGGTCGGAGACCGAGCCTTCCAGATGGCTTACCTGCGACTGCAGGGAAGCGGTCTCGTTCATCTGCTCCGCCAGATGATGATAATAGGTGTACGATGCACCGCCTAAAACACAGTTCAGCAGCAGAGAAGCCGCGATTACAAGCGTTTTCAGTGTGTTTTTGTCAAATTTTCTGCCATCCATGGATGTCCTCGCTCCTTTCAGTTCGGTTTCATTGTATCGCCTAAAATCTGGCTGTGTAAATGCGGCAGAGCGAATTGTCGATATCTGTCGAACTTATGGCAGCACTTTTGCGGCGATGTTTGTATAATTTTCGTGTCTAACATTGAAAAACAGTCGGGAAGTGTGTATAATGAAACTAACTGAAAGTATCTGAGGATATGCAAAGTTATTTCTCATTTTGGAGCGTAAAAATTTATGGCATATGAAAAAAACAGACGCCGTCCTCCGGTTGAGGATGACGGCACGCTGATCGAGGGACGCAACGCCGTCCTCGAAACGCTGCGCGCAGGCCGTGCAGTGGATAAGGTGTTTGTGGCCGAAGGCGCACACATCGGTGATGTGGCGGCAGAAGCGCGCAGGCATCGCGTTCCGGTCGTCACCTGCGACCGGCGCAAGCTGGACGGCATGAGCCCGACCGGCAACCATCAGGGCGTTATCGCACAGGCGGCGGCACAGGAGTACGTCTCGCTCGACGATATTTTCCGCGTCGCCGAGGAGCGCAGTGAAGTGCCGCTCATCGTTGTCTGCGACGGCATCGAGGACCCGCATAATCTGGGTGCCATCATCCGTTCGGCAGAGACCGCAGGCGCACACGGCGTTATCATCCCGAAGCGCAGAGCTGTCGGTCTGACCGCGGCTGTCGCTCGTTCGGCGGCGGGCGCACTCGCCTATGTCGGCGTACACAAGGCAAACAACCTTGCGTCCACGCTCGATGAACTCAAGGAACGCGGTGTATGGCTGTTCGGCGCGGAGGCTGACGGTACGGTCGGCCTGTATGACGCACCGTTTGACCGCCCGACCGCCATCATCATCGGCTCGGAAGGACAGGGGCTCAGCCGCCTGACCCGCGACAAGTGCGACTACATCGTCAGCATCCCGATGAGAGGCCGTGTCAACTCGCTGAACGCATCCAACGCGGCGGCTGTGCTGCTGTTTGAGGCGCTTCGCCGACGCACACAGGGCAATTAAGGGGGAAGTGAACATGGATAGAAAAGACGATATGGATCTGGAATCGCTGAAAAATATGCTCAGCGACGTACCGGATACCGATGAATTTGATCTGGATTCCATCATCGCCGAGGTGTCCGGTCAGGCGTCCGCAAAGGCGGCAGAGCCAATGCCTAAGGTATCGGCAGAGCCGGAAAAGCCGGTCGAGCCGCAGCCCGCACCGGCGGCAGAGACCAAGGCAGAGGAGCCGAAGACGGCTCCCAGAAATAAGAAGGATAAAACGGCAAAGAAGGCCGCAGAGATCGCCGCCGCCGAACACGAGTCTGTTGAAGAAGCGCGCGAAGCGCGCATCGCGGCGCGCGAGCAGAAAATGGAAGAGCGTGAGCGCAGGACCGCGCAGAAGATCGCCGAGCGGCAGGCACGCCGCGAGGCCAAGCTGGCAGAAAAGGAAGCTGCCGAGAAGGCCGCCGAGCAGCAGGAGATCGTGGAAGAAGCCGCTGCCGAGGAAGCAAGCCGCAAGGCAAGCATCTCGCGCAAGCAGGCAAGAGCGGCACGTATTGCCGCCGATCAGGCCGAGGAAGAAGAAGATATCAAGCTGGTCGATCCCGAGGTGGCTATGCACGCGGCACGCCGCCGTTCGGGCATTCTGTCGTTCCGGTCGCTGCTGGTGCTGATCCTTGCCGCAGCTGCCGCGTATCTCAGCTTTGCACCGAGCTTTGAGGCACTGCCGCTTCCGGTCGTGCTCGATATTCTGCAGAACCCGACCATCGGCATCGGCGCACTGGCTGCCCTGCAGATCCTGGCGCTGCTGATCGGTATTGACGTGTTCGGCAACGGCTTTTCCTCGCTGCTGCATGGCCGTCCGGCACGCGGCACGCTCGTGTCGTTCGCGGCGCTGGCATCGCTGCTGCACTGTGCCTCTCTGCTGGTATTTCCGGATCAGGGCGGCGTCGCCGTACCGTACACGGCGGTTTCCATCCTTCTGCTTTACGCCGAAATGCGTGAGGCACGCGGCCGCAGTCTGGCGCAGGCGCGTTCCTATCGTGCCGTCTGCGAGGCAGAGCAGCCGCTGGCGGTTTACAGCCACTACGACAGCGAGATTGACGCGTGCAACGCCGTCAAGTGCCCGCTGTACGACGCAAGCTCGTTCCTGACCGAGATCGAGCGCCCGGACACGGTTGACCGCTTCTCGCTCATCTATACGCCGATTGCACTGGCGCTCGCAATCGTCCTGTCGCTGGTCGCTTCGTTCAACTGCGGCGAGCCGGTGCGCTTCTTCTGGGCGTTCTCGGCAATCCTGTCGGTGTCCGCGCCGGTCGGTCTGCTGTGCGCGTTCGGCGCAAGCTACAAGAACACCGCAAGCCGCCTGCTGCGCTCGGGTGCAGCCATTGCGGGTGCGCGTCAGGCCAACCTGCTGCGCGGCACGGAGAAGGTCATGCTGCTCGAGAACGATCTGTTCCCGACCGGCTCGATCGAGCTTGAGGCTATCGACAATCTGGGCCGCATCACGGACGAGCAGATTCTCGGCTGTGCAGCCGCGCTGACAGAATCCGCCGGTCTGGAACTGGGCCGAGTGCTGACCGATACCACGAAGGAGCGCTTCGGCATCACCTTCACCGCGCGTGACGTGCGTCTGGTCGAGGGCGGTGTAACCGGCGCTGTCGGCACCAGCCGTATCGTGCTCGGCACGGCGGCGCTCATGGTTAAGATGGGCATTCCGATCGAATCCGGTCATAAGGGTCAGATCAACATGTATCTGGTTGTGGATAACGCGCTTGCAGGCGTGCTGACCATGCGCTACCAGACCACCAAGAATACCTATAAGGCGATGCGCCTCATGCGCCGCATGCACATGAATGCGGTCCTCGCCGTTCGCGATTTCAATATCTCCCCGGCGATGGTCGAGGAGGAGTTTGACCTCCGACGCGGTTTTGCCGACCAGCCGGACCCGGCAGGCGTGGATCGTCTGCTGAATCCGAATTACGCCAAGGGCGATGCACCGGCAGCGATCCTCACCCGCGAGGGTGCCGGTCCGTTCATGCAGGTGCTCCGCGGCGCGGATAAGCTGGCAGGCGCCGTTCGCTCGGCGCTGACGCTCGGCACGTTCGCCGGCCTGCTCGGTATGCTGATCGTGTTCTACCTGCTGTACCAGAACGCCGCAGACGCGCTTCCGGTGATGAATATCCTGCTGTATCAGCTTATTTGGTACATTCCGGTGTTTATTATCACCCAGCAGACGAGATAAGACATAGAAAAAACCTCCGTATGGTTCGTACGGAGGTTTTTGCGTTTTCTGGCAGTAATTAGGCGGGGGCCACAAACTGCGTGAGCGGGGTCGCCCTGTCCGGGCGGCAGCCTTTTTCTCTGCACCGGCTGAGCGGGGGACACAAACTGCCGCAGGCATGTTCGCCCCTGACGGGCGGCAGCCTTTTTCTCTGCACCGGCTGAGCGGGGTGCGCGAACTGCGTAAGCGTGTTCGTCCCTAACGGGCGGAGAGTTTTTCGCTGAACCTCAGCGAGGGGATTCGCCGCGCCCCGCGGCGGGGGAGTGCGCTGACGCCGCGCGGGCGCACAAGAGGGTAGACACCTGCGGTTTCCACCCTCTTGTGAATCTCCCCTTTCCCTTGGAGAGTCTGGCGCAGATTGCCGACATGTGACCGCTGCGAAAAGGGGAACGGCAGAGGATTTTTTTTACCGTAGGGGAGCACAGTGTGCTCCCATGCCCGAAACCTATACGCAGTGCCAGATACCGTTCTGCTACACATACGGGCTACTCTGCGCAGGCGCGGCATAGCAGTGCCGCGCAACCCTTTGGCACGTTATACCGCATGGCACCTACGGATTAGGCGTTTGGTACAATTTATCCTCGCAGGTGCTGTCTATCATAACGCGCTCACGAGTTGCGCAACACGGGTATGTTGCGCTTGCTTAGATGAAATCACATGTGTAGCAGTACGGTATCTGAAACTGCGAACAGGTTGCGAAAGACACGGAAGAAAAAATCCTCTGCCGTTCCCCTATTTCGAAGCGGTCGCCGCTCTCCGATTTCCGCCGGGCTATCAAGCAAGGGAAAGGTAGGAGTTCAAAGAGGAAGGAAAACCGCAGGTTGTC
>OLRU01002249.1_pt1 | contig 14021 bp, 14 predicted proteins | sample 1672961 | NCBI WGS metagenome assembly OLRU01 (sample SAMEA3136741, study PRJEB25190) | human gut metagenome | biome: human gut; feature: human-associated habitat; material: faeces | place: Austria | collected 2013 | reverse complement strand
TCCAATGCCGAAATTCCCTCCGAGCGATACCGGCTGATCCAACTCTCCATGGTGGAGTGACCCACCCCAGCTCGCCGCGCCGCCTCTCGCATCCGCAGCCGTCCCGCAAGATATTCCTCCACCAGCGAGACTTTTTCCTCAAAAGCAACTTCTTTTCGTTTGCCCATCCTGTATTCACTCCCAATGTTATTTTCCTGTCTGCTTTATTGGGAGCATACCAAAGGTTGGCAATCTTCCAAGATAGGCTTCGGTGTTCGCTAAGTACTCCAACGGATGGCAAAGTTTGTGGATCGCTCAGGCAAAGCGACCCCATCTTTGTTCAGATGGACATACCCGGCCACAATGTCCATGGCGATAACGAGCGAGGCTTGGAGCCCAAAAGGGTTTCCAAACCTCGCCGTTTGCTTTATTCCAAGTTTGTAAAAGCAGAGAAAAAGTAAGACTAGTATAGTGAACGCACCTGTCCGTCTGCTAAGCGCCCAGCTTGAGGAACTAGGATATGGAAAATTGTACGAAGCGTATTCTTCCAAAGGAGGAAATCGGCGGCGGATCCCCGGGTGCTGTTCATGGCATTGGTACACAGGTATCTGTACGGGATCTACTCCAGCCGGAAACTGGAGGATGCCTGTCAGCACCACATTGACTTCAGATGGCCACTGGAGGACCTGTACTACGGGAACATCACGCCATACGACCGCCAGATCCGTTCCGGTACTTCCCTAATGAAAGCGATGGATCAGTCGCAGGAATGTGAGGAGAAGCTCACTGAATTGCTGGAGGACGACGCCCACAATCTACTGCTGCGGCTCATCAACGCGGAGAACGAGATCAGCAGCACACTGGCTCTGGAGAATTTCATCTTGGGCTTCCGTCTGGGAGCGCGGCTGATCCTGGAAATGCTGGATGAGGACGATGGCAGTCTGATGGAACTGCTTCGCAGAGATGAGGAAAACGGCGATCCCATCTTCCGCTACATCTACGCCGACACCCAAAAAGAGTTGACCGTCAAACTCCGGCAGAACATCATCGCCTATCAGGGTGTAGATCTGACAGAGGAGTGCAGGATGACCCTCTCGGAGTGGCTGGACCGATGGCTGGAACAGACGGCCTCCGTCCTCCAGCTCAGTACGCTGGAACACTACTATAGCGATATGGAGCATCATGTCAAACCGTATCTGGGGCAAAAGAAACTTACACAAATTACACTGTCAGACCTGCGGAAGCTCTATGACACTTTAAAACAGTGTGGCAGAGTCCATCCCCGTCCCGGTCAAAGCCGTGGGTTGTCCACCACCACTGTCCACGGCATCCACACCACCCTGCACCATGCGCTGAAATCCGCGGTAGGCCAACGGCCCGCGGCTGGGTGAGATCTGCGGATTGAGGTGGTCTGACTTCGATCCCAGGAAAGGAACCTTGAATGTAAACTGAACTCTCCACAAGGGAAAGGGCCGGCGTCTGGTGACGGGCGACACTAAGACCTACGCCGGAACCCGAACCATCGTCTGGGAAGGCCGATACTCCCCCACCGTCAACGGAAAACGCTTGGCCCGCAATGTCTACGCCAGCACCGTGGAGGGGTGTGAGCAAAAGCTGGCCCAGTTGATTCGGGAGATGAAGCAGGAGATCGCCGCAAGGAAGGCAAAGACTGGCTGAGAAGCACAGGGCTCCGGCGGTGCTATTCCGCCGGAGCCCTGATTTTTTCTGTCTGTGGCTTGTTCTGTGGTCAAAGGCCTGATTACAAATTTCAAGTAAGCCAAAAAGTTGCGAAAAGCAAAACAAAACCGCCCTTTTCAAACGAAAAGAGCGGATTTTGTGGAGCTGCTATCCGGATTTGAACCGGAGACCTCATCCTTACCAAGGCCGGTCTGATATTTTTCTAAACTTTTTTTCTTGTTTTTAGTCTTTTTCTCTCAAATCAATATGCTTTTTGTCACTATTTTTTCGCACTGGTTCTGTACATTCCCCCGCTATTTGTGGCTGGTTATGTGGTCAAAGTTGTAACTAGAAAGCGGCCGGAGTGTATCAATCTTTGCAGGATTTGATATGCTGAATCAAAGAATAATCTTACACCATAAATTTAGAGAGAATCTGACTGAAAAAACTGTGCTGCCGTAGAGTAGGTGTATCTACTACAAACCTACTGATGAGGAACGGGACAGCGGCATAAAGATATGAAAAAGCATTACAGTATCTGTGTATCCAGTGTTGGGAACGGTTCTCACACGATTGGAAGGACTTCCATTATGCGATACACTCCCACATGGTTCGACTGCGTGCTTCAGGACTCTCTTTTGGTTTCTGTCCCAGATAATGATTGCTTTCTCTCCAGAATATGTTATAATAGAATCAATTCTAATATATTTTTCACTTCGGGTCACAAGGAGAATGATCATGTCACTGAAGCCTGGGAAACGGCAGATCCGGTCGGACAAAAATAAAAAGCTCATCTATACCTGCGCGATCCGGCTGTTCCGGGAGCACGGGTATCAAAATGTCTCTGTGGAGGACATTGTAGAGGCCTCCGGGATGTCTGTGGGCACCTTCTACCATTATTTCAAAAGCAAGGACGAGCTCCCTGTGCTGTTTTTGGAGACGTATCTGCAAAATTCCTTCGATGAATATGAGGAACGGGTGCTGATCCCGAACCATGAGAGCCGGGTACCCATTCTGGATCAGCTGTGTGCCTTCCTGATTTTTGCCCAGAGTCTGCCCCACGAGGGAGGCGAGGACTTCCTCCGCGTCGCCACGATGTATATGCTCAAGGAGGGCAGCGAGGAGGTTGCGTACCACTATATTCTGGATCCGGATCGGCCCTTCGCGCGGATCTGCCGGAAGCTGCTTCGGGAGGGGCAGAGCTGCGGCGAGATCCGCAGCGATAAGACGCCGGAGGAGCTGTTCGAGCTGATTAGCATTTTCTCCAATGGGATCGATCAGCTGTGCTATATGAGCCGCATCGATATTTCCGTAGACGAGGTTTACGGAGGCGCGCTGGAGGATTTTATCAATCGCATGATCGCAGCCCCACAGTGAGGGCATCGGAATATAACAGGGACAGAGGGATCTGAACAGACCGCCTCTGTCCTTTTTGCACCCCCGGCGCCCCGCCGGGGGCCGCAGAGGCGAGATGCCGCTCCGCGTGCCGGATGTCCTGTCCGGCCCGCGGAGCGGCATATTTTATATCCGACCAGACCGTTCTGCCGCAGGCGGAGCATACAGCTGGCTGGCACAGGTCAGGAACATCCGCCCAATGGAGGAGAGTTTCTCCTCCTGCCGGCTGAAAAAGCAGCGGTTCAGCTGGGCCGAAGCGCCGGTCAGCGGTTTACAGCACATATTTTTCGGGATCGCATCCCCGGGGCTCCGGCTGACCAGTGTAACGGCAAGCCCCTGCTCCGCCCAAAAGCGGAGATAGCTCCGGGAACTGCTTACGCACTTGATCCAGGGCAGAAAGCCCTGCTGCCTGCACAGGAGGGCGACCAGATCGGCGTCTTCCCGGGAGAGGCCGAGGGGGATGTTGTGTAAATCAGCGACTGTAACGCTCTCGCGGGCGGTAGACAGCCATAAGTTGTCCATGGAATAAACCACATAGAAGTGAATCGGGAAGGACAGCAGGGTAGCGAGTCCCGGGGGAAGCGTGCTGGGGGCATCCATGATCCCGAGTTCAGTCAGGCCGTCTTTGACCATCTCGGTCACGTCCAGAGCGCTCCCGGTATACAGGTCAAACTGGGCAAGCGGAAGATTCTGACTGGTCCGCTGTAAAATGCGGGCCGCAAATGAGCTGGGAAGGGAGGAGGAAAGCCCAAGCCGAAGGGTCTCGCCTCCCCCCTGACTGCGGCCCTGTAGTTCCCGATACAGCGCCTGGCGGATACCGCAGATGGATCTGCTGTGCCGGTAGAGGATCCGGCCCGCTTCAGTCAGCTCCATGCTCCGGGGCGTACGGTGGAACAGCTGAACGCCCAGCTCCTCCTCCAGCCCGCGGATCTGATTGCTCAGGGCGGGCTGGGCAATACATATTTTGCGGGCCGCTTCGGTAATCGTGCCGCACTCCACCACTGTGATAAAGTTCTTCAGCGCTTCCAACCGCAATCGTCTCACCCTCCTGTGTGGCGAAAATTATGGATAGTATCAAGATATTCCGCTGTGCATTGTGCAAAGTGCAGATAAAAACAAGCTAAAATCCTGTCTCCCATTCAAAACCATTATAAATGATGGACTGGCAATAATCAAATAGTATTTGAAAATTGTAGAACTGATTCTATAATCTATAATAGAGTTTGATATAGAAGATGATTTAAATATAAAATTAAAACAAGAAAAGGAGCTACGATTATGAACAAGTTTGCACACGTTTATCCCGCAATGGTGACCCCCATGCACGAGGATGGCAGCTTCAACCTTGAGGCCGCAAAAAAGCACGCCGACTGGATGATCAGCGAGGGGATCGACGGTCTGGGTATCCTGATGGCCGCAGGCGAGTATCAGAGTATGTCTCTGGAGGAGCACAAGGCCTACATCCGGGAGATGGTCCCCTATGTGAAGGACCGGGTCTCCGTCATCGTGGGCTGCTCCCGGGAGCGCCCCGAGGACGTGGTGGAGCTGATGGAGAATGCCCGCGAGGCCGGCGCTTCCGCCGCCATGGTGCTGCCCTCCTTCTACTATCACCCCACCCAGCACGAGATCTATGAGCACTATAAGTATATCAACGACCACTCCGGTCTGGACATCATGGTCTACAACAACAGCAACGTGACCACCGGCATCACCACCGAGACCATGCGGGAGCTCTATAAGCTGGAGCACGTGAAGATCGTGAAGGACGCCTCTATGATGATCGACGTGATGACGGACTACATCTTCGCCGGCGAAGAGGCGGAGGACGACGTCGGCGTGCTGTGCGGCTGCGACTACCTGCTGTATCAGGCCTACGCCACCGGCGCCATCGGCTGGATCAGCATGACCGCCAACATTCTGCCCAAGCTGTCCATGGAGTTCCACAAGGCTATGCTGGAGGAGAAGGACTTTGCCAAGGGCCTGGCCATTTATAAGAAGCTGTACCCCGTGGTCAACATGACCGAGCGCTTCAACCGGCCCACCCAGGCGGTCAAGTATATCCTAGAGGAGGTCTACGGCTTTGAGGAGGGCGTGTGCCGCCGTCCCCGCCAGGGCCTGACCGAGGAGGACAAAAAGCTGGTCCTGGAGTGGAGCAACATCAGAGCGCTGTCCAAGGAGTAAAAGCAGATCGATGGGAGCAGTTCCCGATCATCCGGCGTGCTCTCGCCCCGGAGGGGGCGGGAGCACCCTGTACAGGGCGCGCACAGATGGGATCGGGAGACAAGGTAAGGAGGAGGTTCTTGTGAAAGAGACCGATTATTTGATCATCGGAGCCGGGATCGTAGGGTGCACCGCAGCTTACTTTCTGACTCAGCAAAAGAAGAAAGTCCTGGTCGTGGACCGGACCTACCCCTGCAACGAGGCCTCCGGCGTCAACGCCGGCGGGATCGAGCTGCTGCAGCAGCCCCCGAAGTCGCTCCCCCTCCACAAGGAGGCGGCCCAGCTGTGGGACAGGCTCCAGAATGAGGATGGGATCGACGTCGGCTACAACAGATGCGGCGGCATTTACGCCATCCTGCGGGAAGAGGATCTGCATATGCTGGACGAGCAGGAGGAGCGGTTCCACGCCAACGGTCTCGAGGTCCGGCGTCTGGACCGAGCGGAGATCGTCAAAATGGTCCCCGGCGTATCCGAGGACGTGATCGCAGCCAACTTCAGCCCCATGTCCGCCTATGCCAACCCCTTGAAGGCAGGGCGAAACGTGCTGGAGGCGGCGAAGAAGAACGGCGCGGAGTTCCTGGACCACCAGACCGTGACCAGGATCGAGCCCGCGGAGGGCGGCGGATATGACGTCTATGGCAAGGACGAGGTGTTCCGTGCGAAAAAGGTCCTGATCTCCTGCGGGATCCGCTCCCCGAAGCTTCTGGAGCCTCTGGGCGTACAGATTGAGTTCTCTGAGCAGCACAACATGATCACCGTCACAGAGAAGGCGCCCCATTTCCTCAACTATACCTTCACCACGCCCACGATGACCATGAAGCAGACGGCGGAGGGCTCCCTCCTGATCGGCGGCGGCCGCGAGGGCTATGGAGATCTGGAGAAAAATATCAAGGATGTCTCCATCAACAATCTGTGCTTTAATGTGAGAGAGGCTCAGACCATTCTCCCCTCCATCCGGAAGCTCAATATCCTGCGCAGCTGGTCGGGCTTCGAGGGCTTTACCCCCAACCGCCTGCCCTGGATGGGAGAGGTGGAGCAGTATCCGGGGGTGTACTACGCGGTGACCGGCTTCTGTGGCTTTGCCATCGGACCGGCTGTTGGAATGAGAGCCTGCCGGATGCTGACCGGAGATCCGCAGGCGGCGGAATTCTGAGAGATGGAAGGGGAGCATTGGAATGTCCAGAATTGAACATCACGCGATCTTAGGCGATCTGGAGGACGCAAAGCAGGTTTGGATCACCGTCGACGGGCAGCGGATCCCGGCCCGGGAGGGCGAGCCGATCCTGTCCGCCCTGCTGGCCAGCGGGATCAAAGTACAGAACATCAGCGCAAAGCATCATGAGCCCAGAGGGTATTTCTGCGGGATCGGCCGCTGCACCAACTGTGTGATGACAGTCAACGGCGATCCCAACGTGCGGACCTGTGTTACCCCGGTAGAGGACGGTATGATCGTCGAGACCCAGGACGGTCTTGGAAAATGGGAGGGGTAAGCATGAACAAAGAAGTTGAGATCCTGGTCGTAGGCGCGGGCCCTGCCGGGCTGTCCGCCGCCATCGAGGCGGCCAGATACGGGGCGCAGGTCCTGGTGGTGGATGAAAACAGCAAGCCCGGCGGGCAGCTGTTCAAGCAGATCCACAAGTTTTTCGGCTCCAGACGCCACCATGCGGGCGTGCGCGGCGTGGACATCGGCACAGAGCTTCTGGCCGAGGTAGAGGCGCTGGGCGTGGAGGTCATGCTCAACACCGTCGCCTATGGCGTCTACCCCCATGACGAAGGCGTCGCCCTGGCCGTGAACGGGGAAACCGGCATGATCGTCCACCCGAAAAAGATCATCATGGCCACCGGCGCATCAGAAAATCCCCTGGCCTTCCCCGGCTGGACCCTCCCCGGCGTGGTAGGCGCCGGCGCGATCCAGACCATGATCAATGTCAACCGCGTCCCGGTTGGCAAGCGGGTGCTGATGATCGGCTCCGGCAACGTGGGGCTGATCGTGACCTATCAGCTGCTCCAGTCCGGCGCAGAGGTGGCAGGCATCGTGGAGGCCGCTCCCGCCCTGGGCGGTTACGGCGTCCACTCCGCCAAGGTACGGCGGGCGGGCGTGCCCATCTACACGGGCCACACCGTCCTGGAGGCGGTGGCCAACGAGGACAAGAGCGGCGTTGTCGGCGCCATTATCGCCAGAGTAGACGAGAAATTCAAGCCGATCCCCGGGACGGAGCAGTTTATCGAAGCGGACTGCATCGGCATTGCGGTGGGCCTGACCCCGGATATTTCCCTGCCCTCCATGGCGCGGGTCACCTTCACCAACGGCGGCCGCCTGGGCGCGCAGGTTCCTCTGCACGACCGGGACATGATGACCACTCAGGACGGGATCTATGTGGCGGGCGACGCCTCCGGCGTGGAGGAGGCCTCCTCCGCCATTGAGGAGGGCAAGCTGGCCGGGATCGCCGCGGCGGAGGCGCTGGGCAAGCTGGATGCGGCCGCTGCGGCAGAGGCCAAGAACAAGGTCTGGGAGTCGCTGAATCAGCTGCGCACCGGCCCCTTCGGCGCCGGCCGCGCCAACGCCAAAGAGGAGATCATCAAAAAGATGGATGAATGGAAGGTGGATCACAATGCTGTCTAAAGACGGATTTCTGGAGCTGGACGAGGTAGAGGCAGTCCCCGGCTTTCCCGGCCTGGATGTACTCGCCCGGAAAAAATGCGTGGTGATCGAATGTGCGCAGAACATCCCATGCAACCCCTGTGAGGTATCCTGTCCCCAGCACGCCATCACGGTGGGCGAGCCGATCACCAACCTTCCTGTGGTGGATGAATCCAAATGCGTCGCCTGCGGCCTGTGTGTCGCCAGTTGTCCCGGCCAGGCGATCTTCCTGGTGGACCAGACCGCGGAGGACTATGACACTGTGACTCTGCCCTATGAGTACTATCCCCTGCCGGAGAAGGACCAGGAGGTCTACTGCCTGAGCCGGTCCGGCCAGTTCCTGACCAAGGGCCATGTGCTCCGCATCGTTCTGACCAAGAAAAATGACCGGACGGCGGTGGTCGAGGTCAAGGTGCCGAAGGGCTATGGAATGCAGGTACGCAACATCTCCACAGACGGCAAGCGGATGGCCTCGGACAAGCCGGCGGAGCGGCCGGACGCAGCGCTGCTGGAGAGCATCGACGAGGACCAGATGTATGTCTGCCGCTGTGAGGAGATCACCAGGGCCGAGGTCATTGAGGCGGTCCGGAACGGCGCCACCAGCGTCAACGAGGTAAAGCGGGTCCTGCGGCCCGGTATGGGTCTGTGCCAGGGGCGCAACTGCCACAAGACCATTGAGCGCATCATCGCCCAGGAGCTGCATATACCTCCCGCTGAAGTTCCTCAGGCCACGAAGCGCGGACCGGTCCGCCCGGTCAAGATGACGGCGTATACCTCTCTGGACGTCGAAGCCACGGCGGAATTTTTCGAGCACGATTGGTAAGCACGACAGCTGCTGTATCTGTTCTGTAAGAAGGAGGACATCATGTTTGAACGAGTGATCACCCAACTGGATGCCCTTGTGTGGGCAACGCCTCTGATCCTGTTGATCTTTGCTTCCGCTGCATACTACACGGTACGGATGGGATTCGTACAGCTCCGTGACCTGAAGCACCAGTTTTCACTCCTGCACCGCAAGCGCGACTCGGAGCACGGCATCAACCCCTTTGAAGCCTTCTGCACCATTGTCGCCTACCGCGTCGGCACCGCGAACATCGCCGGCGTGTGCGTGGCCATCCTCTGGGGCGGTCCGGGCGCGATCATCTGGATGGTGATCTGCTCCCTGCTGGACGCAGCCATCTCCTATGCGGAGTGCGCGCTGGGCCAGGTGTATAAGATCAAGCAGGACGGCGAGTACCGCGGCGGCTCCTATTACTATCTGGAGCGCGGACTGGGCCTGAAGCGTCTGGCGATCGTCTTTGCCGTGCTGACCGTATTCTGCGTGCCCATTCTGACCGTAGGCCCCCACGCCAATTCCATTGCCCTGGCCTTCACCACCAGCACAGGGATCCCCAAGTGGGTCTTTGGCCTGGCGATCGGCCTGGTTCTGCTGTGGACGGTGTTCGGCGGGATCAAGCGGATCAGCAAGGTGTCCACCTTCCTGGTCCCTGTGATGACTCTTCTGTACATCCTTCTGACCATCGTTGTGATCGTGACCAACGTCAAACACGTTCCGGCGACCCTGGCCATGATGTTCTCCAGCGCATTCGGCGTCAATGCCATGTTCGGCGGCCTGATGGGCCAGGCGATCATCTGGGGCGTGAAGCGCAGCGTGAACTCCTCCGGCGCCGGCATGGGCGAGGCTGTCCCCGCCGCGGCCGCCGCCGAGGTGACCCATCCCGGCGAGAGCGGTCTGGTCAACTCCTTCTCAGTGTTCATTGATGTGACCGTCTGCTTCTGCACCGGCTTCATGGTGCTGCTCACCGATTGCTTCAACGTGATGAACCCGGATGGGACAAGTTACCTGCACATCGGCGGCGGGGCTGCCATTCTGGAGGAGCTGGCCAAATCGAACACGGCCGGAATTCCCTGGACGCAAGCCGCCGTGGGAACCATTTTCTCTGAACTGGGCGGCATCTTTATCGCGGTATGCGTGCTGCTCTTCGGCTTTACTACCGTTCTGAACTACTACTACCAGGGCGAGACGGCCATCGCCTATCTCCTGCAGAATAAGCACCCCAAAGTGCGTAAGACTGCGATCCTTGTGCTGCGCTTCGTGGTGCCCGTGGTGTTCTTCCTGTTTGCCATCGCTACCTCCAGCGCCACCTGGGCCGTGGGCTCCGCGGGCGTTGGCATCATGGTCTGGACCAACGTCGTGGTGCTGATGGTTATGTCACCCACCATTCTGAAGGTGTACCGGGACTACCGCGAGCAACGGAAGGCAGGCATCGAGGAGCCCATTTTTGACCCGGAAAAGCTTGGTATCAAAAATGCAGACCTGTGGATGGAGATCAACAAGGACAAGCTGAACGAGAATGCTACTCCGCGCAGCAAGGAATAAGCGGCCCATATCAGGAAAGGAGCACAGCCATGGAAACCAAAGTCGTAAAGGCGGAAGAAGCCAACATTTTTATGGAAGGCCTGGAGGTCTGCCGGCAGTATTTCCAGACGGAGAAGATCACCTTCGGCACCTCTGAGCTGATGCCGGGACAGACCGGCGCCGTGGACCCCGGCCACGCCAATTCCCACGAGGTGTTCTATGTCGTACGCGGGACGGTCCTGCTCCGCTGCGGCGATAAGCTCTACGAGCTGCACGAGGGGATGGCCCAGATCATCCCGCCCACGCAGCCCCATCAGCTGACGAACATCGGGGAGACCAAGTGCATCGTTAGCTGGAGCATGGCCCCCGGCGACTGAACGGAACGCCGCCTGATGATTGAAAGCGAGGGAATTACTGTGAAACCTGAATTGATCGTTATGCTCACCAACCATGACATCACCGTCACCAACGCCGCCGCAGTCTTTGAGGCCTGTAAGGACCTCCCCACACAGCACTGGGGCTTCAAGGATGTGGGTCTGCCCAAGAAGGACATGATCGCCCTAAACCGCAGGATGAAAGAGGCTGGCAAGACGACCTATCTGGAGGTCGTCACCTACACGGAGGAAGGCTGCATGGAGGGCGCGCGGCTGGCCGGTGAGTGCGGCTTTGATTACCTCACCGGTACGGTCTACTATCCGGCGGTGATGGACGTCCTGAAGCAGTACAACATGAAGTATCTGCCCTTCCCCGGGAAGGTGGGCGGAAGCCCCGTATCTCTGACCGGTACCATTGACGAGATCGTGGCGGACAGCGTGCGCCTGATCGAGGCGGGTGCGGACGGCGTGGATCTGACTTCCTACCGTTATACCGACGGGGATCCCATGGAGCTGGCCTATGCCGTGGGCCGCCGCATCGAGATGGATAAGCTGACCATTGCTGGGAGCATCGGGAACACGGAGCGCATGGACAAGATGAACGAGTTGGGCTGCAAGGCCTATACTATGGGCAGCGCGCTGTTTCAGGGCAACTTTGTCAAGGGCGGGACGTTCCGAGAAAATCTGGAGTTCGTGCTGAACTATCGGGAAGGGAAACAGGGAGGATGAAGCATTACGTCGGGATCGACATGGGCACGCAGAGTATGCTTGGATACCTGTTCAACCCGGATGGCGAGATGGTCGCGGAAGCCAGCAGCGAATACCTTCCGGTCTACCCCCAGCCGGGCTGGGCTGAGTGCGACGCCAACCTCTGGCTCAAGGCGCTGAAGCACATCCTGCACGAGATCAAGGAAACGGGTCACATCACTGCGGATGACATCGGCACCGTCGCCTTTGCCTGTATCGACGCGTCCATCGTTCCGGTGGATGAGAACTGCGATCCCATCGACAACTGCATCATCTGGATGGACAGCCGCACCGGCGATCAGGCCGCCCGGCTCCAGAAGGCAATCTCGGAGCAGGAGGCCCTGGAGATCACGGGCTCCCCCATCACCCCCTTCCAGGATGTGACCAAGATCATGTGGTTCCGGGAAAACCGCCCGGAGATCTACCGCAGAGCCAGATATTTCTGCGAAGCGACCTCGTTTTTTGTGGGGCATCTCACCGGCGCCCCGGTGAACGGCTACTGCGGCGCCTCCTATACCCAGCTGTTCGACATCCGGACCAAGCGCTGGTCTGAGACTGTATTTCAGGCAGCAGAGCTGGATATGGACAAGATGTTTGAGGTAAAAAGCGGCTATGAGATCGCGGGAACGGTGCAGCCTGAGCGGGCAGAGGAATTCGGGCTCAGCAGCCGGACCCGGGTCGTGGTCGGCGACAGTGACCACCAGATCGCCATGCTTGGCTCCGGAATGTCCCAGCCCGGACAGGTGATGGACATCAGCGGCACGTCTACCTCCATCTCCACCTATCTCACCGCCCCGGTCTATGACCAGGCCGGCACCATGCTCACCCATCTCTCCGCAGATGGACGGTACTGGACGCTGGAGAACGCCTCTCTGGTCACCGGCGGAAACCTGCGCTGGTACAGGGACACCGTCGCACGGTGCAGCTATGGTGAGATGGATGCGGCGGCCCAGTCCATAGCCCCCGGCTCAGAGGGGCTGACCTTCCTCCCCTATCTCCAGGGGCAGATCACCCCCACGGCCAACAGCGCGGCCACGGGCGTATTCTTTGGACTGACCATGAACCACACGGTCCCTCACATGACCCACGCTGTTTATGAGGGCAATGTATTCACCATCCGGGACTGTCTGGAGGTGATTCGTAGCCGGGTCGGGACGCCGGAGGTCATCATCGGGACTGGCGGCGGCACCCGGTCGGAGCTGTGCAATCAGATGAAGGCCGACTGCCTTGGGATCCCCTTCCAGGTCATGGAGTCGGAAAACGCCACGGGTCTTGGCGCGGGAATGCTGGCCGGCGCGGCCGAGGGGCTGTTCCCCACACCGGAGGATGCCATCGAGCGCTATGTGAAGAAGGGCCGGCTCTATCTGCCCGATCCCAATCGCCTGGCCGCCTATGACGGCGCATACCAGGCCTATCTCATTCGCCAACAGACCTGTCAAAGCCTATTCTAACTGAAAAAATCGTCTGTAAAACAGACCCACAGCTTTATCAGGCGGCTGACCTTAAAACGGTCTGCCGCCTGAATCAACAGGAGGGAGCTTCATGTACAAGTCCCGAGGACAGGACCGGCTACCGATATTGGGTTTTCTGGGCACCGGTGGGATCACTTCTGCCCTGGTGCGTGGGCTGTGTACCCGGGCAGTTCAGACGCCCTATCCCATTGTGGTCTCTCCCAGGACTGCGGAGACAGCCGCCCGGCTGTCTCATGCGTTTCCCGACCGGGTTAGCGTGGCGGGGACAATGCAGGAGGTGGTGGATCGCTCCGACTGGGTCATTCTGGCCGTTCTGCCCCAGGCCGGAGAGGAGGTGTGCCGCAGTCTCGCCTTCCGCCCTGAGCAGCGGGTAGCCAGTCTGCTGTGCGGGATCCCTCTGGAGCAGGTGAGGGACTGGATCGGGGAGACGGCGGCGCTGGTCTATCTGGTGCCCTCCGCCTTTCATGCGCAGGTGGACGGCCCGCTGATCCTGTATCCGCCCCAGGAGGAGGCGGCGGAAATTTTCGGACATCTGGGCGGGATCCACGCCGTCACAGAGGAGCGGCAGGCCATGCTTCTCCAGGTGCTGACGGCTGGGACCCTGTCTTTTTTCACCCTGCTGCATCTGCTGTCCCAATGGATGAAAGACACAGGAATCCCGGCTGCGGAGGCAACATCGTTTGTGACGCATTACTGTTCCGCTCTGTGCAGGCAGGCCGACCTCTGTACGCCGGAGGAGCTGTCCCGACTTGCGGAGCAGACTACCCCAGGCGGACTGAATGACTTCGTGCGGCAGCAGATTGCTCGGGGAGACGGTTTCAGTATCTGGATCCGTGCGATGGAGAGGGCCAAAGAGCGAATGTGCGGCTCCTGAGCGCACAGCCTCCCCAAACAGACCCGCCGTTCCGCTCCATTGCCGCAGCAAAACTGCATCCTCTGCGCTGGCTGAGTCGAGCTACACCGATGTCAGCGAATTTGGCAGTATTAACACATGGCCCTATGAGACGGAGTCATAGACTCGGAAATAGAGAGCCTAAGCATATGTATCCCCTGCAAAAACTACATCGCCATAATCAAAGAAAACGGGATCGACCAAGTGGTCGTGCATCTGTCAAGTAAAAGTAGACACAAAAAAGCGCAGCTAACAGAAGCCCAGT
>OLRU01002246.1_pt1 | contig 14030 bp, 8 predicted proteins | sample 1672961 | NCBI WGS metagenome assembly OLRU01 (sample SAMEA3136741, study PRJEB25190) | human gut metagenome | biome: human gut; feature: human-associated habitat; material: faeces | place: Austria | collected 2013 | reverse complement strand
CCCGTTGGAACTGATCGACAAATATGGTGCCGATGGTGTCCGTATGGGAATGATGCTGGCAGCTCCCGCCGGAAACGATATTCTTTTCGACGACGCCCTTTGCGAACAGGGACGTAACTTCTGCAACAAGATATGGAATGCTTTCCGTCTGATTAAAGGATGGACTAATGGCAAAGGTTCCATTCCAGTTCCACCCGAGGCTCATCTGGCTGTTCAATGGTTCGACCAGAGACTGGATGCAGCTGCGGTTGAAGTTGCCGATTTGTTCTCTAAATATCGTTTGAGCGAAGCATTGATGTTGGTTTACAAACTGTTCTGGGATGAGTTCTCTTCTTGGTTGCTGGAAATTGTGAAACCTGCTTATGGACAGCCCATTAATGGTTTTATTTATAGTATGGTGCTTAGTTCTTTCGAACGTCTGCTTGAGTTGCTTCATCCTTTCATGCCGTTTATCACAGAAGAACTGTGGCAACAACTGCGTGAGCGCGAACCGGGTGCAAGTTTGATGGTTACTCTCATGAAAGAGCCTCTTGAGGTAAACGAGAAATTCCTGCAAGAATTTGAATTGGCTAAGGAAATTATCAGCAATGTTCGCAGTATTCGTTTGCAGAAGAATATTGCTTTGAAGGAACAACTCGAATTGCAGGTTGTGGATAGTCATCCGGTAGAAAAAATGAATCCGGTGATTATCAAGATGTGTAACCTGTCTGCTGTAACAGTGGTGGAAAGCAAATCGGAAGGTGCTGCTTCTTTCATGATAGGAACAACAGAATTTGCGGTACCATTGGGTAATATGATTGACGTGGAAGCGGAAATTGCCCGTATGGAAGCAGAACTGAAGCATAAAGAAGGATTCTTGCAAGGCGTAATGAAGAAGCTTAGCAATGAGAAATTCGTCAACAATGCTCCGGCGGCTGTTCTCGAACTGGAACGCAAGAAACAGACCGATGCTGAAAGTATTATTAATTCTTTGAAAGAAAGCATTGCTGCTTTAAAGAAAGCGTAACTCTCTGATAGCTAAATTTCAATAATATAAGGCATCTCGATTAATTTTGAGATGTCTTTTTTTTGCGAAATGGAAATAAATACTACCTTTGCCGTAGCTATTATCGAACATCACAAATGAAGCAAGTACTCCGAACCATCTCATTCTTAGGCTTATTCCTTTTTATAGAAGGATTCTTATTATCTGTGTTAGCCCGAACTGAAACAACAAATAAAGAAGTACTGGTTTTAAACTCCATTAATTTTAATCTGCCTTGGGCTAAAAATTTCTATTGGTGTATACACGATGCTCTTCAGAAGCAGGGGATATCTGCCAAAGCGGAATCTCTTTCCGTACCAGCTTTGGTGAATAAGATGGAAGCAGATGCCGTAGTCACCCATTTGCGTGAGAAATACCCGGTAGCTCCCGCTGCCATTGTCCTGATTGGAGATCCGGGATGGATTGTCTGCCGTGAACTGTTTGATGACGTATGGAAAGACGTTCCGGTAATAGTGACAAATGCCCGCGACCGCCTGCCTGCTTCTCTCGACGTTTTGCTGTCTCATGCTCCACTAACAGAAACCAATAGTGTCCCCGGTGAAGAATGGAGAAGAGGCTATAATCTGACACTTTTAAAGCAGCATTATTATGTGAAGGAAACAGTGGAACTGATTTATAAACTAATACCAGATATGCAACGTCTGGCATTTATTTCAGACGACAGATATATTAGTGAAGAAACTCGTAGAGATGTAAAGGAAGCCGTCGAAGAGAATTTTCCGGATTTACGTTTGGATCTGCTTTCTACCACTCAATTATCGACAGAAATGTTGCTGGATACCCTGCATAGTTATAAACCTAATACAGGGATTATTTACTATTCCTGGTTTGAGTCTCATAATGAAAATGATAACAACTACCTTTTCGACCACATACAGGAAATTATAACCAATTTTACTCCCTCACCTCTGTTTTTGCTATCTCCCGAAAATTTATCGAACAATACTTTCGCAGGAGGGTATTATGTATCGACGGAGTCTTTTTGCGATTCTTTGCTGGAAATCCTGAATCGCATATTGAATGGAGAACAAGCCCGTAATATCCCGGGTGGAGTGGGAGGGGAAGGAAATTCCTATCTTTGTTATCCTGTATTAAAGTCTTATAATATTCCGTCAAGTCGCTATCCCGACGATGCTGTATATATTGATAAACCTCAAACTTTTTTTCAGCAACACTATGTTAAGATTATTGCTAGTTCTGTTTTTCTATTACTTTTGATAGCTGCTATTGTCTATTATATTCGTATTCTTCGGAAAGCGTATAGCCGTTTGAGTGAAGCGGTGGAGAAAGCGGAGCAGGCTAATCAATTGAAATCTGCCTTTTTGGCGAACATGAGCCATGAAATACGTACTCCTTTGAACGCAATCGTGGGCTTTTCAAATATGCTTCCCCATACAGAAGATCCTGTCGAAATGCGCGAGTACGCAGATATCATCGAAACAAATACCGACTTGTTGCTCCAATTAATTAATGATATTCTGGATTTGTCGAAGATTGAAGCCGGAACATTTGATTTCTATCCTTCCTCGATCGATGTTAATCAGACAATGGAGGAAATCGAACAAAGTATGCGGTTACGTTTGAAAAACAGTGATGTTACCCTTGCATTTACCGAACGCTTGTCGGGTTGTCTTTTTTATATTGATAAGAATCGACTGATACAATTGCTTGCCAACTTTGTCAATAACGCTATCAAATTTACTCAAACAGGCACTATCTGTATGGGGTATCGTATGACAGATACCGATACTATTTATTTTTATGTATCAGATACCGGCTGTGGTATGTCAAACGAACAGTGTGAACATGTTTTCGAACGATTCGTAAAATATAACCCATTCATTCAAGGTACCGGCTTAGGACTTTCCATCTGTCGTACGATTGTTGAGCGTCTCGGGGGAAAAATAGGAGTAGATTCAGAAGAAGGTAAAGGATCTACTTTCTGGTTTACACTTCCTTATAGAAAGAGATGAAGTTAGTTAATAGATAAGTTACTGTCTCCTTATTGCAAACTTCCTTTTCCTTACTGCCAAAGTTGTTTTTGTCTAAGAGAAATCTATAAACGGAAGCTTTGTTTTTATAAATGAAACTTGCGTTTATAAAAATGAAGGTTGCATTTATATAATTGGAACTTTCGTTTATAGTTTGTTTCAGGTCAAAGGGAACTTTAGCCTTAGAGGAACGTAAGTTTATCTTTAATACAACGCAAGTTATCTATTAATACTTTAGCTGACAGGTAATAGCCAAATGAAATAATATTGGTGGTTACTTATATGTTTCGTCTCTCTAGGGAAATAAGAGAGGTAGTAGTAACGGGAGGTAATCTTTCAAATCCACGCGCAGTTGCTTTAACGCTTGTTGAATACGGTAATCTATTGTTTTGGGCGATACCCCCAGTGTTTCTGCAATCTCCTTGTAACTCATATCCCGGAATCGGTGCATCACAAAAGCTTCCCGATAACTTTCGGGCAATGCCGCGACAGCATCTTCAATCCGTTTCGCAAGTTCTTCAATCTGATAATAGTCCGTATCTTGCAGCATTTCCTGCATTTCTTCATAAAAGCGGGTATCCGCCCGTTGGGTGGCATCAATATGTGCAAGCTTGTTCAAAGCCCTGCGATACACCATCTTAAAAAGATAAGAATTAAGAGAGGACTCAATAACCAGTGTTTCCCGATTTTCCCAAATCCATAAAAGAGAATCCTCTACAATCTCTTCTGCATCTTCCAACTCGACAAACCGGTGACCATACGCGCACAGCATCGGATAATATCTCCGAAACAGTGTATCGAACGCTTTTTGATCTCCGCGTTGAACGGCTGATAATAGAAAATCATTGTCTGATTGATAAGTTCCTTTCATGTATTAGCTCCATAATTTAACTGCAAATATAGCTTTTTTAGATAGAAACAGAGATTTTTTGAAAAAAAATGGTTTTTAGTTTAGGAGTCTTCCTATTCTCCCTTGTCTTATAGTAAAAGGCAATAAAAGCAGATATGGATAAAACAGATAGAAATACGATAGAAGAACTGCTTCCCCGTTATTGTGAAGGGGTGGCAACGGAAGAAGAACGTCTGCAAGTTGAGATGTGGATGAGTGAATCGGACGAAAATCGACGGATGGCAAAACAGATACATGCTCTTTATCTTGCCACGGATACAGTTAATGTTATGAAGAAAGTCGATACGGAGAAAGCATTGTTGAAGGTGAAAAGTAGAATGTCGGGTAACAGCCACAAGGGAACGATGTGGTAGCAATGGGCACAACGTGCGGCAGCAATTTTGTTCATTCCACTTCTCGTTACATTGATGCTCCAATATTGGGGAGGAAACGAACAGGAATTGGCACAAATCATGGAAGTGAAAACAAATCCTGGGATGATGACCTCATTGACCCTGCCCGATGGTACGCTTGTTTATCTGAATTCGGAATCAACACTAAGTTATCCTTCACGTTTCGATAATGATACAAGAAATGTGACTTTACAGGGAGAAGCTTATTTTGAAGTGGCTAAGAATCCGGAAAAGAAATTTATAGTCTCCACTTCCCATCAATCACAAATAGAAGTACTGGGAACTCATTTTAATGTAGAGGCATACGAAAAAGAAGATCGGATTTCAGCAACATTGGTAGAAGGAAAGATCGGTTTTATTTATAAATCAAATGATGTCTCGAAAAAAGTGCTGATGGATCCGGGACAGAAATTGGTCTATGATTCAAAAGATAATAAGGTTCAGCTTTATTCCACTTCCGGAGAGTCGGAGATTGCCTGGAAAGAAGGTAAGATTATATTTAGAAACACTCCTTTGGAAGAAGGCCTGCGAATGTTGGAAAAGCGGTATAATGTGGAATTCATTATTAAAAATGATCGCTTGAAAGGAGACTCGTTTACGGGAACATTTACTAATCAACGTTTGGAACGTATTTTGGAATATTTTCGGCTTTCTTCTCAAATCCGCTGGCGTTATCTTGATTCGCCGGATATGAAGGATGAAAAGAGCAAAATAGAAATATACTGATTGATTAACCTTAAAACAAAAATGCAATGAAAGACAGAGCCCCTTAATTAAAAAACATACGGGATGATATTGGCGTATCTTCCCGTATGGAAATCGGTAAATCTTTTTGATGCTTGTTTGGCGACAAGCTTAGATAAACTTTTTATTAACTTTAAGTCATCACAAATTTATGCAAAATTATTTTAGCATCCAATTTTTATGGGTGGTAAAGTCGCTTTGGCGAGTTTCTAACAAAATCCCATTATCTATGAGACTTTTGATTTTATTCTTGGTATGCTCTATCGGGCTATGTTATGCGTCCGATAGTTATGCACAAAAAACTTTAATCAGTATTGATGTACACAATCAGCGGGTGGAGGATATTTTAAAAGAGATTGAAGAGCAGTCTGATTTTGATTTCTTTTTCAATAACAGACATGTGGATTTGAATCGCCGCGTATCTATATCAGTTGATAGAAGTAATATATTTAGTGTGCTTAAGGAAGTTTTTGCTGGCACTAATGTGCGATATTCAGTGCTAGACAAGAAGATTATACTGTCTGTTGAGGTACAGTCACCGCAACAGGAAAAGAAAATGATTGTATCTGGTATCATATTGGATGTACAGGGAGAGCCGGTAATAGGTGCCAGTATTCAGGAAAAAGGAGTGGTCGGGAAAGGTACAGTTTCCGATTTGGATGGAAAATTTAAGTTGACGGTTGCATCTGATGCTATATTGGTGATTTCATACATTGGCTTTCAGTCTCTTGAAGTAAAGGTGGGAAACCGTACAAACTTGTCAGTGGTATTGAAAGAAGATCATCAGTTGCTGGATGAGGTAGTCGTTATCGGTTATGGAACGATGGAGAAACGTGCAGTGACCAGTTCCATCACTTCCATATCATCCAAAGATTTAGTGACTGGAATGGGAGGTTCCACTATTGCGACAGCTTTAAAGGGTAAAATCTCCGGTATGAATGTTTCCGAAACTTCCAGTCCGAATGCTTCTGCCAGTTTCCAGCTGCGTGGAGTAGCGTCCATCAATGCTTCTTCTTCTCCTTTGATTGTGATAGACGGAATTCCCGGAGGTGATTTACGTTCTATCAGTCAGGAAGATATTCAGTCTATTGATGTTTTGAAAGATGCCTCTGCAGGTGCTATTTACGGAACAAGAGCAGCCGGTGGTGTCATCTTAGTGACTACCAAGAAAGCAAAAGAAGGTCCCATAACCTTATCATATACGGGCGAACTCTCTACCGAGCAAGTTTCCAGGAGACCGCAGGTCCTTGATCGTGATGCTTTCGTTAGGTTCGGAGTAGGAACAGATTTAGGTGCATCCACCGACTGGTACGGTGAACTTTTGAATGAAGGAGCACTCTCCCAACGCCATGTTGTCAACCTCTCGGGCGGCGGCCATACAGCTAAAATATATGCTACTATTATGGCACAGGATCAAAAAGGTATCGCAATTGGTGACAACCGTAAAGACTATTCGGGGCGCATCAATGCAAATTTTAACCTTCTCGATGATTTGCTGGAAATAGGCTTGCACACAGAATACCGGGAAGCACACCGGGATCAGCGGAGCAGTAGTTCCTATTTCGACATGGCATTGAAGATGAATCCGACGGAACATGTATATGACAGCACTAGTGAAACAGGATATAATGTATTGGTTGGTGGTAGTGAATATTACAATCCTTTAGCAGAAGTAATGTTGAAACAGGCAGATAATGTTGATAAATGGCTGAAGGCGGATGCGACGGTAAAGCTCAATTTGCCTGCCGGATTCTCGACACAAGCCACTCTTGGCTGGGAAGATCGCCAGTATCAGCAGACACATTATACGTCCGCGTTACACAGAACCTCTTTAAATGGAAGTTATAAAGGAAGAGGATTTCATGCATATAGCAAAACAGTCAATGTCTCTTTTGAACCTACCATCAATTTCATGCGTGTTTTTGCAGACGACCATACGGTTAGTGCGGTAGCCGGATATAGTTATTGGGAAAATAACTCTGAAAACTTTAATATGACTAACTACGATTTTCCTGTGGATGGAGTAGGGGCTTGGGATATGGGGACAGGTAGCTGGCTTTCGGACGGAAAGGCGGCAATGTCTTCCCACAAATATCCCCGTGAACGTCTTATTTCATTCTTTGGCCGGGCGAATTATAGCTATAAAGACCGCTATATGCTTACAGGAAGTGTTCGCCACGAGGGCTCGTCAAAATTCGGAAAGAATCATCGTTGGGGAACATTTTGGGCAGTATCAGGTGGATGGCGTATATCCAATGAGGCATTTCTGCGTGACGTCAGTTTTCTCGATGACCTTAAAGTACGCGTTGGTTACGGTGTAACGGGAAATAACAATTTCTCTGCAGGAGCATCCACTGCCATGTATTCTTCCAATTCAATGTGGCCTTATAACGGTACATGGATCACCTCTTATGGACCGGCCCGTAACGTCAATTATGACTTGCACTGGGAAAAGAAAGCAGAGCTTAACATCGGCTTGGATTATGCATTTCTGAATAACCGTCTTTTTGGTAAGTTTGATATCTATAAGAGAAGAGTTTCCGGAATGTTATATAATATCAACGTTCCCAATCCTCCCGCTGTTTATGAAACAACCACCATGAATTACGGTAATCTTGAGAATACCGGATGGGAGTTCGAGATAGGAGGAGTACCCGTCAAAACCAGAAACTTTAATTGGACAACTACTATGCGCCTATCACACTCTTCCTCCAAAATTACCTCTTTGTGGGGCAATAATACCTATCAGGATCGTGTAGGATTTCCGTCACCGGGTACAAACGGATCAGCCGGTAGAATTGAGGCCGGAACAAAAATCGGAAGCTATTACATCTGGAAATATGCCGGTATCACGGACAATGGCAGGTGGCTTCTGTATGATAAGAATGACAATGTAATCCTTAGCGATAAAAAAACATATGACGACAAACGATATATCGGCAATGCCATTCCTGCATTGATGGTATCATGGGATCATACCTTCACTTACAAAAATCTCTCTTTAGGCATCAACCTGCGTAGCTGGATCGATTTCGATGTGTTCAATACCATAAATATGTACTATGGACTTTCTGAAGTGGCAGGCCAGAATGTTCTTCGCAACGCATACATTGATAACCGGCACATCAAAGAAGTAAAGCAACTTTGCGATTACTGGCTTGAGGATGGTACATTCTTGAAGATTGATGCCATTAGCCTGGGGTATTCTCTTAACATGAAAAAATGGCAAAAGTATATAGATAAGATTGATCTTTACCTGACCGTCCGTAACGTTGCCTGTTTTACAAAATATTCAGGATTGAATCCGGAAGTGAATGTGAACGGTTTGGATCCCGGTTATGAATGGTTTAATAATATTTATCCTGAAACTCGTAGATATACCGTTGGTATGAAAATCCAATTCTAATAGTAAAGTACCTATAAACTAATATAATGATATGAGACGAAATATTCTAATTATAATCTCTTTCCTCACCCTTCTGGTGGCCTCCGGTTGTACTAATCTGGATGAGAAGTGGTATTCCGAAGTAACTCCGGATACTTATTTCACATCTAAGGAAACTGTCTACTCTTTTCTGGTACGCTCTTTCACGCACTGGCGTTGGTTTCACGGATTCGACCGTGCCATTCTTCAGGAATGTACAACAGACGAGATGTGTGTCACACAAAAAGGAATACATTACAATGATGTCCGATACGCCCAGCTGCAACACCATGACTGGACACCACTTCACCCCAACAACGAAGAAACATGGCGTGGAGTAGGTATGGGAGTAGCCATGGCTTTAGCCTGTAAAGAAGACTTAGCTGGTGTAGACTATGTTTCATTAGGTATGACGGAAGAACTGAAGGCAGATCATCAGATGCAGCTCCAGACATTAGTGGCCTATTTCTATTTGAGAGGACTTGATTTCTATGGCGGTATGCCTATTTACCGACGTTCTACCACAGAGGAATCTCCACGTTCCACAGCACGGGAAACCTTTAATTATGTGGAAGAACTCCTGCTTGCCGCCATCCCCAAACTAGAGAAAAAAACAGCAGATATGCTGGAAGAAGGTTACTTACGCCAAGGAACCGCGGCTGCTCTACTTGCTCAATTATATTTTAATGCAGAAGTCTATACAGGGGAAAGTCGCTTTGCTGAATGTGCGCAGATTTGTCAGGATTTACTAGACGGTAAATACGGCTATTACGAGTTGGAAGAAGACTGGTTCGGTCCTTTCACCTTCGAAAATAACAAGTCGAAAGAAGTGATGTGGTCCGTTCAGTCGCAATATGCAAAAGGAACTCTGTTTCAGTGGCAGTTCGAACGTTATAATCATTATAATGCGAAGAACTATTTCGATCTTAGCGGCTATTCCTCTACGAACGGTATGCATCTTCAACCATCTCTGAAACCCAATGGTGATCCCTATACGGACAAACTCGGACGTCCTTTTGCCAAGTTTCATGCGAAAGACCTTCGTAAGAAATTGTATGTATATAAAGGAAATGGCAAATACGAAGGAATGTTTCTTTACGGAAAATTACAACGTATATCAAGAAGTGGAACAGAGGTGAAATGTACGGGACTGTATGAATACCCGGGTGAGGTTCTTGAATTTGTTGACCAGGTAGCACAATTTAAGAAAGTGAAAGACGGAGAATATTCTTCCGTAAATGAACTTCCTTCCAATATAAGTACCGGAGAAGAGAATTCGGGAATACGTTTGTGCAAACTGCCGGTGCCGGACAATACAGACAAGACACTTGCTTTTAATCCTGACTATCCGGTTCTTCGTTTTGCAGAAATCTATTATATGCTTGCCGAATGTAAATACAGAAGCGGATATAAGAAAGAAGCAGCCAATCTTTTCAACGAAGTGCGTAAACGCAACTTTGAGAATGAAGTAGACCCTGATCCGGTGACTGAAACGAATATTGACAAGTATCGGATTCTCGATGAGTGGATGGTCGAATTTCTTGGCGAGCAGCGTCGTCGTACCGATCTTCGTCGCTGGGGCTTATATACAACAGGCACCTGGTGGGATCACAAAGCTACTAATGACGATCATTATGAACTCTTTCCTATTCCGGAAAAATCAATTTCCGTCAGCAACGTCTTGAGACAGAATCCGGGATATGGAGGCGGCAATGAAATGACGAAAGAGGAAGCCGGTATATACAGTGTTAAACAAATTGATTAATAGAACATTAAAGAATAAAACAATGAATAGTAAGATATTATTTCTAGGAGCCGTTATGATGCTGCCTACATTCGCTAGTTGCCAACAGGAAAAGCCTTTTCCGGATGATGCTGTAGATAAAGTGTATGAATACCTTCCGGAGTGGCAGGCTGGTTATTTGGACATTCATCAGATTAGCACGGGAAGAGGGAATGCAGCCTATCTTATTTTCCCGGACGGGACTACCATGTTGCTGGATGCAGGAGATTTGGGAGTACACACCGGTACCCAGGAGATTATGAAAGCAGTTCCTAATGACTCTAAACGGCCTGCTGAATGGATTGCCCAATATATAAAACATTTCTCATTGCCGTTGAAAAATAACGGTGCTATTGATTATGCCTTGCTCACTCACTTCGATACAGACCATATCGGACAAAATGGAAAACTGGCAATCGAAAAAGTAGGGCTGGACTACAAACTTACCGGAATAACTCATGTGGGTAATCTTCTGGATATTTCCACATTGATAGATCGTGGCTATCCTACATACGATTATCCGACAGCGACTAAAGTTACGGGTGCTCATATCTCAAACTATAAATTATATGTTGCCGCTCGTGACCGGGAAGGTAAAAAGAATGAAGGGTTTGTGACAGGAAGTAACACACAAATCAAACTATTGAAAGCTCCGGGTTCCTATCCTACATTCGAAGTACGTAATATTGTGGGTAACGGTAAAATTTGGACAGGCAGCGGAACGACTTCCAAAGAGCTTGTGCCATCTACCGCTTCTTCGAGCGAACAGTTGAACGAGAACCGTTGCAGTTGCGGAATACGTATCACATACGGTAATTTCGATTACTTCTCGGGCGGAGATATCCTTGGAGTGGAAAAAGCGCCGGAATGGTTTGACATAGAAACACCTGTAGCTACATTGCTGGGCGAAACAGATGTGGTAGTGGCCAATCATCATGCATACTCTGACGCTATGTGTGATACCTACATTTCCCAAGTGAAAGCGCAAGCCTACGTGATTCCCGTGTGGGATTACTATCATCCTCAACCGGCTCCGCTAAGCCGGATGCTGTCTCAAAGCCTTTATGCCGGTGAACGGTCGGTTTTTGCCGCCGGTATGGTAGACAGTAACAGGAGCAGGCTGGGTGAAGACGGTTTGAAGATAAAACCCGCTGGACATGTTGTTACACGTGTTTATCCGGGAGGAGAGAAGTTTCAGATCTTTGTGTTGAATGATCGAAATGAAGCTTATGAGATACTATATAAAACAGGTGAAATTAAATCTAATATTTGATGAATATGAAAATTAAAGATTCAATAGCCTGGGCAGCTTTTGGGGCTGTGATGGCAATTATCATGTTTCCGTCATGCTCTGACGAAAATGAAGCCGGCATATTGGAAATAACAAATAATGAGATTATTCTTCAGGCTGAAGGTGCTCCGGTTCAGGTTGAAGTGAAATCCAATACCGAGTGGCGCATAGACTTTGCAGAATCAACCTGGTTTTCTACAGATATACGTGGAGCCCAGTCATCAAGAACTTATTTCACGGTGACTTATGATGAAAATATCAGTGATTCCGAACGTTTCTGTGATATTCGTGTGTTTACAAAAGATGGGAAGACTTCGGATGTAATCAAGATAAAACAACTATCCCGTTATCCATTTATAGTTCCTGCCAGTGATAATATGGAACTCTTTACCAAAGGAGGCGAATATAATATGGATATTTCGACCAATGTGCCTGAAACGGATATTGTGATTACGCCGACGGTGGAATGGGTGAAAGAGTATCGGATAAGTGACGGAAAACTTTATTTCAATACGGAAACAAATTCTCAATCACCCCGCACAGGAAGTATCGTATTGAGTTATGACGATCAATACCAACGTAAAGCCACGACTACAATCAACCTGTCGCAAGCATATTCTGAATATGCGAATGCAGAACTTGTCAGCTATCCAACCGTTTATGGTTATCCTGTCGGTGGAATTACTAACAATGTATATATTGAAGGAACGATCGTTGCTACTGGTACATCGAAAAACTTCCCGAACAATCGTTATGTCATTCAGAATGAGACCGGGGAGACAGTGGTATTTGAATCAGAGTCTCTGATTACATTTGCGCAATTTGCCAAAGTCTCATTGTGTTTGAAAGATGGAACGATAAAGGAAGAATCAGAGGGCAGCTTTACCTACAGACTGATTAGCGGTATCACTGCCGCCCATGTAATCAGTTCGGAACTTTCCACCTTCACGATTCCTGAAAAAACAATCGCAGAACTAACGGATAATATGGTATTCAGCCTTGTGACCTTAAAAGATGTCGAGATTGCCTCTCCGGTAGGTGCATTTACTAATTTCAAGACTACCGATCCGGGGGCTGCCGACCGTAAGGCGAATAAAAATTATTGGGTGGAGAAATTCCCGGCATACTACAGATACTATCCAACCTGCATCAGAGATAAAAACGGCTCTAATACATATATGCTTACTTCGCTCGATGCTCCTTATGCGCATGAGACACTTCCTAGAGGTTCAGGAACCATCACCGGAATCGTAGCGAAAGTCAAGCTTACCAATTTTGACATCTCCGAAAGCCGGTTGTGTATTCTTCCGCTTCATAGAGAGGACATCAATATCGGTGATATGAACGAGATCACTTCGGTGCTCGTGGAGTGGGATTGTAATGTGCCCGATTGGAAAGAAATAGGTGCTTCTACATTTACGGAGTATCATCCGACAGGCGGAGAAGCATCGCAGTCAAATGCTATTCTTAATAAAGACGGGAATAAGCATTTCCAGCAAACCTATGCAGATTACATATTAGGTTTCCAGGATGATTTCCGGGGAGATATGAATCTTAATACCACAGATGGATATTATGGGCGTATGCGAGGAGGAGCTTTCAATAGTAAACCGTGGTCTACAAGTTCATATTTTTACGTAGACAAAATATCGACAGTAGGTATTTCTACATCCTTGTCTCTTCAGGTTGAAATGAATGCAAGTTGGGGAGGTGGCCCTGTGGCTGTGGTTGAATATGCTTATTCGATGAGTGGTGAATGGGTGAAAGTAGATAATTCAGAGTTTACCATTCTGGGACAGTTTGATAGAACGGCTGCAGGTGGACAGACGGAGAAGAACATTCCTGGTTATAAAGTCTATGACTTTAAGTTGCCGGATGCCTTATTGAACCGCGATAATATCTGTATCAGATTGCGACCTGTTCGACTTCCGTCCGGCGTATCGGGCTTCATGCCGCTTCGACTTGCTAATATCTCGATCAAATATAATAAATAATCAATAGGGAAGTATCTATAAAAATAATCGGAAGCAACAGGAAATACCCTGCTTGCTTCCGATTCTCTTTATATAATGCTTTCGGATATTTATATTAATTCTGAACGAACTCTATCCTAAAAATGCTGTATATTATTTTTCCAACAACTCTTTTAAGAACTCGTCCAATTCCTTATCCAACCCTTTCAGCAATTCATCATTCACGAGGATCGTATCATCGTCCACCAGTAACAATTCCGCTATGGTTTCTTTCTCTTCGTCCACCAGAACGAAAGAGTAAGGCTTCAGGATAGTCACCTTGTCGAAGTCTCCGGCATCTTTCATTCTGCAAAGAATGTTGCGTAGAGAAGGTTCCACGCTTTCAAGGAAATCATCCCCTTCATACGTAGCCCATTCTTCGACCATGATGTTCGCCAGTTCTTCATCATCATCGTTGTAAATATTAAGTTGTCCCGA
>OLRU01002245.1_pt1 | contig 14035 bp, 9 predicted proteins | sample 1672961 | NCBI WGS metagenome assembly OLRU01 (sample SAMEA3136741, study PRJEB25190) | human gut metagenome | biome: human gut; feature: human-associated habitat; material: faeces | place: Austria | collected 2013 | reverse complement strand
CACAGACGTACCATAGGCAAGACGCATAGAACCCTTTATGAAAATTGCGCTTTGTTTATAAGAGTATAATCAAATTTAAAATCATCATATTTTGGACTGTCAATAGGAATCTGACTGTGTATGGTATCTTTGAGATTCTTGACAAGGTATCCCAAAGTTGCATTTTTTAATTCATTAGGAAATATGGTTTTTATAAAATTGGCTCTTTCTGATAATGATATGCCTAACCGTTCGCCTATATTCCAGACAAAATGTCGTAATGAAGGTGATGTAAGAGGAGTTTCCATTTTTGAACGAATGGGTTTATACAAATCTGATTGCCCACTTGCCAAATGGTCTATGTTTTCATGTAGTATAAGCAGATTCTCTTTGGTAAGAAATTTTGCGGTAGAATAGGTGGTATATTCATGAATAGCATTTATAATCATTATTTTTCTCTCTAATTCTTCCTTCTGAATTTCTTCCATACGGCTTTCGAATCCCTGGAGATATGAAAAAGCTTCGGGTTTAACTTCTGAGGTAGGTTGTTGCTCCAAAACTTTGATTTCTTTCGAATCATCATGCTGCTCTGATATTGTAATGGATGTAACGATTTCAGAGCTGACAGCTTTATTTTCTGTCGTATCAGTATTCTTTGTCTTTTCCGGTAACTCAATCATTGAAATAACTCCTGTTGCATTGCTAACTTCAATCATTTCTATATCTGAAACTTCTACAGTTGGTTCACTGCATTCTTCAATTATCATATCTGGTTTGGTAATAACCTTGTCAGGTATAGAATTTCTTTGATTATCAGAAAAAACCTGCGGACATTCATCCGTAAGGAATATATAGAATACACGTTGTAATCCTCCGCACGTTATGATTATTACAACAGTTCCTAATATTATAGGTGTTGTATATCTAGTCAGATCTATCTGGTGATTAATGTACAGATATGTTGCAATTACTGAAAAAAGGATACAACTTACTGCAAGTATGAAACTTGTCTTTCGTGCCGATAATTTAATATTGTTTGTCATGTTCTGTAATTATATGTATTAGTTTTTATGGCAAATATATTTTCTATTTCCAAATAGTTGTAATTAGTGACAGATAATCGTTGAGATTTTAAGAAAAATAAGCCTAAAGTACGAAAATCATACTATAAATCATACTATAATCATACTTTAGGCATATTATTTATATAGGATACAGACTGCTATTCTTTCCTTTTTAGGGTAATCTTATTGCTCGCTTCACGCTTGTTGCTGTCCACTACTTTCATGTATCTTTGAGTCGTGGTTATGCTCTTATGAGCCATCATACTTTGTATGGTACGGATGTCGGTCCCAGCCGCTCCTTGCAGGGTTGCGAATGTTCTACGATACGAATGGAATGTTATATTCTTGGTGATTCCGGCAGAACGAATCCATTCCTTCATGGGAACCTGGGTCCAGCACCTTTTCAGACCTTTGAATACCAAACCCTTCTTCTCAGGTGAGTATTCTATCAGCTTCAGGGCTTCATCACTAATGGGGATGATGTCTTCAGTCTTTGTTTTCTGTGTGATGGTGTGTACACATTTTCCTCCAGCTGCAAAATCAACAATTTCTTCCCAGCAGAGAGTAAGTATGTCACTGAGTCTCAAACTGGTCAGGCACGAAAAGAGGGAAGCAGTTTTTAGAACAGGTATCTTGCATGGTGTTTCGGCCAGACAGTACAATTCCTCTACACTCAGATAGTCCTTTACCACATCTTCCGGTTCAATCTTTTCCAGAAAATCATTTATGTTTGACTTGATCAACCGATTGCGATAGAGAATCTTCAGGAATCCTCTGAATGTGGACCAGTAGCCGGACGCTGAGTTTCGTGTAATATATCCATCCCGTTTTAGCTGTCTGGCATTGAGCAGATATTCACGAAACTTGTTGCACAGCTCCACATCAATTTCTTCGAAAGTACATTTGCCATGTACGAAGTTATAGAAGTGCTGATAAACGAATTCCCATTTCTGGTCGTGCTTGGGAAGTTGCTTACGGTAGTATTCCAGAAAGTCTGCCTTATATTTCCTCTTGTCGAAGAAATCATATCGTTCGTTTACGATAGCTTCAAAGCGCCGGCATCGGATGGCTTCTGCTTTCTCTGACATGGTTGCATTGAAGTCACGTTCCCGCTGATTCTTCGGATTTGCATAGATATAAATGTTTAAACCTTCGTGACGGATAGTTTTCATTGTTTCCTGGTCACGGTAGCCCGGATAATAGTCCAAATAGAAGGAAAGCATACCATTTTTTAACGGGCGGGTTCTCAAAGTTACAGTTTTACATTCTGACATAGTTACAAATGTTATTAGTTGACTTAAATTTTGCGGTGAAGATGCACAATGACTTTATGCAGACCGCATTCAGCATAAAATCATTTTCCAGTCTGTATATCTGTCTGTACAGATTCATTATCTGGCGCCCATAATGTGGTCAAATTCCACTTTCAGGAATCTCACAAAGCGTCCTTTTTTCTCCCGTTTTATTTCGTGGAATTGCAGAATGCCGTAAACTGAATCCCGTGTGAGACCATACTTCTTCATGGCTTCCTGCACGGTATAATATTCTGAAGAACCATCTTCGGTTGTCTTCTTAGACAGATCGAAGTGAAGTTTTGAGTAGAATATCTGGCCGTGCTCTTTCTTTGAAGGGATGTTGTTGCGGTAAACATGTGAACGGATGGCTACACGTGTCATCCCATAGTTTTTCTCAATTTCTTCCGGAGTGTACCATTCGGTCAAGGCGTCATCAGTCTTATATTTGGCAAATGCCGCATCTATGTGCTTTTTACTGTAATAATTAAACTGGCGGATTCTGACCTTGGGAACATTATTTTGCCGAGTATAGGTCCACACCCATTTGGCGTTGACTTTGTACTTTTCCGCAATCTGTTCAGCTGTATAATACTCGGTAACGTCAAATTCATCTTTTGGTCTGAGAACTTCATAAGGTTTTGTTTTCAGCATAAGTTCGATGTCGGTTCTTCTGATGAGCGACATTCTTGAACTCAGCCTTGATGCACGAAGTTTGTCCTCCTTTACCAGTTTATAGACATACTGGCGAGAAACTCCCATTAGTCTGGCTGCTTGAGAAAAGGTAAAGTATTCCTGGCTCTCAAGTTTGTTCTTTACTTCCAGCATTTCCTGAAATTCGCGCATTTCCATTCTACGTTCCTTCATGCGGTGTTTGTAACCTCTTTTGGAACATTGCGGACTACAATAATTAGTAGTGGTCTTTTTTGCCATGAAAGGCTTGCCGCACCACTGGCAGATTCTTTGTTATTCTCCATATTTTAGTGAAACATGAGCTTTTTACAGCTCGGATAATTTCCCTTTTTGTCTACTCACGTAAACCATTGTCAACACACGTCAACAAATGCGTCAGTGTGACATCGGGCAAAAGCCCTTAATTGTTCCGCGGTAGAAATACGGTAGAAAAATATGGTGAACAACAGTATCCAACTGTTTATAGCTGGATTTTTGGCAAATAAAAAAGCCGCTGAAAAAAATCAGCGACTTCATTATAGTTGGTTCTAATTCGTTGCAGTTGATTACAATATCCTACTTGCCGATGCAAAAGTTTTGAAATATATTTTGCAATGTTTCTTCCGAGGTTATACCTCCTTCTGCAACAATCTCACTTAGTTCGTGGATACATTGTCTTAAATCCTCACTTACCAAATCTCCTGATAATTCCAATTGCAATCCTTCCTGTACTCTATGAATAGAATCCAATGCTCGTGTTAATGCTTCGTAATGGCGTACATTTGTAATGATAATATCGTTTTGGTTGACTTCCGGTAAGGCAGCTGCCTGTACTAACTTCTTTTCCAGAATCGTTATATTTTCCCTTTTCTTTGCTGAGATAAATAGTTTTTCCACTTTCATGTCAGCAAATATGGCTGACAACTCTTCTTTTTGTGTTGCTAGTAACAGATCTGACTTATTAAATAAAATAATCATCTTTTTCCCTTCGCAGTGTGGAAGAATGTCGGCTTTTAATTCTTCGAACCGCCTTTGGGCATCTGTAGAGTCTATCATCCATAAAATGACATATGCTTGGTCCATCTTTTGGAAAGTACGTTCTATCCCTAGATTTTCTATTGCATCGTTCGTTTGGCGGATTCCAGCTGTATCAATAAATCGGAATGTGACACCTTGTAAATTGATCGTATCCTCTATTACGTCACGGGTCGTTCCATGGATATCACTGACAATGGCTTTTTCTTCATTCAGCAACGCATTCAGTAAGGTAGATTTTCCGGCATTTGTTTCTCCGATAATTGCTACAGGAATGCCATTCTTGATTGCGTTTCCTACACTGAAAGAATGAGCTAGCCGGGCAATAACTTGTTCGATATGGGTAGCTAGACTGCTCAGTTCGTCACGATTGGCGAATTCTAGTTCTTCATGATCACTGAAATCCAGTTCTAATTCCATTAACGAAGTGAAATGAAGTAATTGGTTACGCAGGTTAGAAAGTTCTTTACTGAATCCTCCGCGCATCTGGCTCATGGCTAGGCGATGGGTGGAGGCAGACGATGAGGCTATCAGATCGGCCACAGCTTCGGCTTGGCTCAAGTCCATTTTTCCGTTTAGAAAAGCACGTTGGGTGTATTCACCTGGTAGAGCGGCACGACATCCATTATAGATCAGGAGTTGTATAACTTGCTGCAGGATATAAGATGAACCGTGACACATGATTTCCGTACTGTCTTCACCGGTATAAGAATGGGGGGCGCGGAACAAGGAAATTAAAACTTCGTCAATTACTTCTTCTGCAGAAGAAGTAATTGACGAAGTTTTTTGTAACGTTTCACTTTTTTCTTGCGGAATTTCACTTGTTTGTTGGAAAAGTGTATTATTAATTTTTCGCTTTGGGGAACAAATCTTTCCGAAAGTAAGAGTATATGGTGCCCGTTCTGTCAGTGGCTTGCCTGTGGCGGGTGTAAATATGCGTGACGTTATTTCAATCGCTTTTGGGCCAGATACACGAATTATTCCGATGGCTCCTCCCTGGGCGGTGGCAATGGCACAGATTGTATCTTGGTTTATCATTTTCATTTGGTTAATAATATAATGTTTTAGCTACAATGGCTGTTACTTCTTCTAAATAACGGCGGTCTGTTTCATCAAAAAAGTTTAATAGATTACTGTCAATATCCAATACTCCCTTTACTTGTCCATTAGCAAGAATAGGAACAACAATTTCGGAGCGGGAAAGAGAACTGCAGGCTATATGTCCGGGGAATTGTTCTACATTGGGCACTATCAAGGTTCGGGCTTCTGCCCATGAGGTCCCACATACTCCCTTTCCTTTATGGATGCGATAACAGGCGGTGCTTCCCTGAAAAGGTCCTAAAATAAGTTGGTCGTCTTTAACCAGATAGAAACCTACCCAAAAAAAGCCGAAGGCTTCCCGAAGAGCAGCAGCAGTATTGGCCAAAACACTTATTTCTTCTTTTTCATCTGATATTAAAAGTTCAAACTGAGGGAGGAAAAGACGGTAACGTTCTACTTTATTACTAGTTGTTTGTTTGAAACTGGTTTCCATATTTTTATTTGTTTTATGAGGGGACATCTTGTTGTTTTTTTACAAAAAATGGTCTTCTATGAAGCGATGTCCCCTGTTAGGTAAAAAGAGTTGGCTTATTCTGTAAAAAATCTGTTTATGCCAATCTTCTTCTGGATGATAATAAGAATAAGTATTGATAGATGATCCGGTGAATCTTATCCATATTATATAGACACCTAAATTGGGAATTATATTCTTTCCAAGACTTTTTCTATCAAACCATCAATAGAGTTTTTATAGCCGGTATTGGCTTCCTTTATTAGTCGGTTGGCAATCACCATACATACAGTCATGGCTTTGTGTCCCATCAGGCGTGCTAATCCGGCAAGGGCGGAACTTTCCATTTCAAAGTTAGTGATGCGATAGTCATTGTATTCAAATTTCTCAATCTTTTCATTCTGTTTAGGATCGGCCAATGGGATACGGAGTTCTCGTCCTTGCGGACCAAAAAAACCTCCTGCGGCGATAGTTACGCCACGGACCATATCATTTTGCGCAATGCGGTCTATTAATTCCCGGTCGGCATCAATAACGTATGGGTGGGCGATGCATACATTACCTTCCCACCCCATGTAATCTATAAAAGCTTGTTCTAATTTCAGATCGCAAACCTCATTGCGTCCGGCGTAGAAATTAAGCAGTCCGTCAAAACCGATAGACTTTTCAGAACAAACATAGGTACCAACAGGAGTATAAGGCTGTAATCCGCCACATGTACCGATACGTACTAATTCCAATTGGCGCAAGTGGTCTTTTTCATAACGGGTATTGAAATCAATATTGGCCAAAGCATCTAATTCATTCATCACAATGTCTATATTGTCACAACCTATACCGGTGGAAACTACGGTGAGACGTTTTCCTTTATAAGTACCGGTAATGGTCTTGAACTCACGGCTTTCTATTTCACATTCTTTAGTATCGAAATGAGAAGCTACTAATGCTACACGCCCGGGGTCACCTACTAGAATTATTTTATTTGCCAACTGTTCAGGTTTGATATGAAGGTGGAAGATAGAGCCGTCGGGATTGATAATCAACTCAGATTCTGCATAATATTTTTTCATAATCTTTATTTTTGTGGTTAATGGCCAGTATAATTAATGTTATATTTCTTGTCTTTTTAATGAGTATGCAAACAGATTATTTCCTGGATGTAGATGTTACGGATTTATAAACTTTCATTGATATTAGCATTATCAAGAGAAAAACAGTTCCATTCGCATCCAAGAAAAATATATTAATCGTTGAATACTAGTTTTATTTACTTAATGGCTCATTACCGAAAGTTGTTTCGGGTTTTGCAATATTTTCACGCATGGAGGTATCTGCTTGTATATTCTTCATGCGGTAATAGTCCATAATACCTAGGTTGCCACTACGGAATGCTTCCGCCATGGCCTTGGGCACTTCGGCCTCTGCCTGAATTACATTCGCGCGTGCCTCTTCTGCTTTGGCTTTCATTTCCTGTTCCAAGGCGACGGCCATTGCACGGCGTTCTTCTGCTTTGGCTTGTGCAATATTCTTGTCGGCATTGGCCTGGTCTATTTGTAAAGCAGCTCCAATATTTCTGCCTATATCAATATCAGCTATATCAATAGACAGGATTTCGAAAGCCGTACCGGCATCTAAGCCCTTGCGGAGTACTAATTTAGAGATAGAATCAGGATTTTCCAATACGGATTTGTGATTTTCGGACGATCCGATAGAGGACACGATACCTTCACCAACACGTGCTAGAATCGTGTCTTCTCCAGCACCTCCTACTAATTGGCGGATATTGGCGCGTACGGTGACACGAGCTTTAGCTATAAGCTGTATGCCGTCTTTGGCTACAGCGGTAACGGGAGGGGTGTCAATAACCTTAGGGTTCACTGACATTTGCACGGCTTCGAATACATCGCGTCCGGCTAAGTCAATAGCGGTAGCCATTTGGAAGCCTAAATCTATATTAGCTTTCGAAGCAGATACGAGTGCGTGTACGACGCGTTCTACATGGCCTCCGGCCAGATAGTGGGCTTCTAATTCATCACGCGTGATTGTTTTAAGTCCGGCTTTGTGGGCTTCAATCATAGCTCGAACAATGACTTGTGGCGGTACTTTTCTGATTCTCATCAAGAATAATTGGATAAGAGAGATTCTTACCCCCGATACTCGTGCCGAAATCCATAAAAGGAAAGGTACGAAGTAAAAGAATACAGCGAGTATGGCAATAATGCCAATTAGAAGAAATACGCTTAATCCTACCATAATTTTATTTTTGTTTAGAAGTGTTTATATTATTCCCTGTTTTTTCATTTTCTGTTTCTTTGCAAACAATAACTACCGTGGGTTCTATGCGGATTATTTTTACAGGTGTATCTTCATCAATCAGCTCATTATCAGCGCGGGCTTCGATGGTGTGGATTCCCACGATGATTTTTCCCATAGGGTTTAGTCTACTTAGTGTTACTCCCATGTCACCGACTTTAATATCAGGGGTTATCGGAGAGGGTACTACCGAGCTTATTTCGGTATGCAGTGACATTTTGTCTAAACTTCGGGATCGCATAAATCCTATGATGACAGCAATAGTAGTGACGGCTGCAATGAATAATGTTATTACAGCCCCATTTGTTCCGAAGGCCGAATAGGCATAGTAAATTCCACCTCCATAAAATAAGACCGAACATATACCTGCGATGGTAATTCCGGGAAGAAAGAATATTTCCAGTACCGCCAGAACTAGCGCTAATATTATTAGTAGTGTAACAGCTAATATATCAAACATATTTCTTAGATTTAGGTTCTATCTATGTTCCTTTTGCAAATTATCGAGTTCTATCTTTCGAGCCTGATTTTCGTAATTTTCCGGTTGAGGATAGAGTGTGAGTAGTTGTGATTCCAAATTTTGAATTTCGGACGATAGTCTTTTTAAAGTTGTGCCTTTCGATTTAGTATATTGAGATCGCAGTTCCGAGAGCTTAGTTTCTATTTGAATGATATTCTTACGTAATTCTTTGGACTTTACATATAGATTGCGAGCTTCAAGACTGACGAATTGGTCAAGTTTAGTATAATGGATTCCGTTACAAATTGCAAAGATGAAATCGGGGCGAGTCTCTTTTTGGGGTTCCTTGATATTGTCCAATTGTTGCAATGAATCGGTATAATCTGCATTTTCCGGCCAAGACTCTCGAATAGATCGAATCAGAGCTAGCGATTTGATATCGGTTTTGATTTCATCGATGTTATATGTTTGTTTGCTCTCATTCGGGATAAATAGATAGATTGTCACTTTTCCGGGAATTTGTTCTCTATCCGATACAAACCAACCGATGTTTAACATCTCGTCTATTGCCATCATGTAATCGTTGTATATCGAATTGAAGGGCATACCTACGTTTTCGGGTTTCAAGTAGGTGTTGTTTTCGAGATTTAAACGGGTGATGAATATGTCGTATCCTCCGATCGAACCTTCTCCATTTGAGGCAAAGTAGAGTGTAACTCCGTCGTTGAGAAAAAATGGATAGGCTTCATCTTGTTCTGTATTGACACCATTGGGTAACGGTATGATGTCACTCCATTTCCCTTCTATCAGCTTATTTTTTGTACATAATTCATATCCTTTACCTTCAAGGGGATATCCAAAAAATACATTGTCTCCGCGTTGGGGAATATAGCCGATCGTGTTTTCGGGAATATCTATGCCTAGTGTTTCATTCGTTCCTATCCGTCCAGATTCGGGGGACATTTTGAAATACTTGAAAAACGAATCGGCATCAACTATCAAACTATCTATGATTTGTACCCGTTCGACATATTGCAACATTAATTTCGCTCTACGTGCACGAGCTATGGCTTTGCCGATAGAATCGGGTATTTGTTTTTTCGCTTTGGACAATGCAGCTGTATATTCTTCATAACTGCTTATGGCATCTTCCAAGCGGGATTGAGCCATATACATGTCTGCTAAATAGTGAGGCGATTCGAGAACTTTACGTTTAGCCCCTATTTTCAGATATTTTTCAGCTTCGTTATATTTTTTCTCGTGAAAAAGGCATACTCCATACCAATGGTTCAACGATCCATCATTGGGGCGGCGTTTCAGTTGTGCCTTGAATACAGGAGCGGCTTCTTTGTATTTACCGGCCTTGTACAACTCTCGTGCTTCGTCAAGCGTCAGTGCACTCGATGAGAAGATTGTCGAGAAGACAATTAGGACTGCAAATGAATATTTTAGAATTTGTCTGAACATTTTCATGTTTGAAAAATTGTACTCAAATATACAATTATTTTTTATTCTGAATGTTGAGAGCGAGAAAATTTTTTAAGAAGTATTCTAAATCGTCATTCGATTTGAACGAATTGTATGGTAAAATGAAAAAAATATAGTTTGACAAATGGAAGATAATGTCTGTCGAGGTATAACGTATATGGGTAATTCGTTTCCATGCTATGGATTCTGTTCGTCCATCGTCGAAAGTACAAGAAAGGCCGTTTTTGTTTATTTCGACTGTTTTTGAAAGTATGGACATACGGCAATCGGGGTGTAGAGCATAAGCGAACCACAGGTAAGAGATGATCATAGGAAATACCAAAAATAAAATGATAAGTCCTACATAAATAAATAGAGGGTTTTGAATGGATAGCCCCACGAGAAGGAGGAAAAAAGATAGAAGCCACCCCCAATTATTATGTAACCAGATTTTCAGCAGTCTGTTAAAATAGTATTGAGGAGATAACTGGTATGAAAAAGTTTCAATATGGGTTCTATTCATACAATGTTTTACTATATACTTCTACAAAGATAATATAATTGATAACAAAATCAAATTTTTGATTTTACCGAAGTATAGCCTATTTTTTATATTATGTGAATATAGAGATAATATATCGAGGGAGAGAAATTTTAAAGGGGACTTTTTATTGTACAGCTTTTAATAAATTTGACCTATGAAATTTATTCTATTTACTGCTATTTCGTGTAACTTTGCACTCCAAAATAAGACGCAATGCAAGGATTGTATTCGATAGGATTACTTATTGTTTCTAATGTGTTTATGACACTGGCTTGGTATGGGCATTTGAAATTGCAAGAAATGAAGGTTATCAATAATTGGCCGCTTTATGGTGTGATATTGCTTAGTTGGGGTATAGCATTGTTCGAATATTGTTGCCAAGTGCCAGCTAATCGGTTGGGATTCAGAGAGAATGGAGGACCGTTTAGTCTTATGCAATTAAAGGTAATACAAGAAGTAATAACCTTAATCATATTCACTTTATTTTCGGTCGTAGTTTTTAAAGGAGAGTCGTTGCATTGGAATCATATTGCTGCGTTCGGCTGCCTTGTTCTTGCCGTTTATTTTGCGGCATACTATCTATTTCACTGGATAGCGTCATTTTCTCCGGGACTACTTCTGGCACTACAGATACTTACCATTTTTTTCTGTCTGGCGGGTACCACACTTATCCGTGAAGTTCGTATGGTATTCGAAGCTGTAGATCGTTCGTTGGAAGAAGGCAGCTCGTATAGTCGGTCGTGATACTTCCGGACTTTCTGCGCAGGAAGTACGTACGGCAGCACTTGAAACGCTTGCAGAGAATCTGAGTGATGGAGTAATTGCTCCCCTATTTTGGTATATGTTATTAGGTATTCCCGGTATGCTTGCCTATAAGATGGTGAATACTCTGGATTCCATGATTGGCTATCGTAACGAGCGTTACCGTGCTTTCGGCTGTTTTGCCGCTCGCCTGGATGATGTCTCCAATTATATTCCTGCCCGTTTGACAGCTTTTCTCATGATACTTGCTTTTCTTCCTCAAGGCCGGTTTGGGGCTCTGTTGAGATTCGTTGGAATATATGGCAGTCAACATGCCAGCCCGAATTCCGGTTATCCCGAGGCTGCTCTTGCCGGTATTCTGGATTGCCGTTTCGGAGGTCCGCACAATTATTTCGGTGAAGAAGTCTGGAAGCCTTACATTGGTAGCAATGATCGTCTTTTAACCACGGAAGACATGAAAGTAGCTGTTCGTATCAATTGCCGTGCCGAAGGAATAATGATAGTAATTCTGATAATAACTACTACTTTGATTTCTTTTTTCATTTAGTCATTCACAATTTTTGGCTTCTTGGGAAATATTGAATATATTTGCCAGCGTATGCGGTGAATGGCAGCACAAACACCACACAGCACGAAACAAACAAACTTCATGAGAAACTTACTGAAATATTTCGTTCTCCATATAGTATGCTTTGGATGCGTTTTCCCATTATCAGCAGGGGAGGATAGCCTGGCAGAAGTCGAGCGTGCTACCATTCAAGATGAAGTGATATCTGCTTTTCACAACAGTATGGGCTTTGATTATCTGACAAAGGAAGAAAGCTCGGCTATCAATCTGGATAGTATCCTCAATTATCTGGAATCTACCAAGCAATATAATACGTACTTTGAACTGGAACGTATACTTATAAAATCATATCTTTTTCGTGGAGAAATACGCCTGGCCATTGATTGGAGTGAGCAGATGTATTCAAAAGCAAGTGCACTCTCGCATGCTTTGGGAACAGCTCTTGCACTGAATGCCATTAGTGAGGTGTATTCTTATACCGGACGAAACCAGGAAGCAGGAAGTGCTCATGTACAGGCATTAGAGATGTTCGATCAAATGTCCGGTGAGGGAATACATGTCCGGATGTTATTGTTGGAATTAGTAGAGCACAATCTTCGTATTCGTAATTTTACGGAGGCAGCATATTTCATGACCCGCCTGAATCGTTTTCCCGCAGATAGTCTTTCCGAACAGGAGCAAGCTGTCCGACATATTTTCAATGCCTATTGTCAACTGTTTAAGGGTTCTGTGAAGACAGCTCGCCAACACTTGGATGAAGTGGAGCATTTGAGGGAAAAACTGATTCCGGGTATTATGCAACATTTCTTGATAGCCGAGGCTATGTATTGGGAACGTATCGGTGAATATGAGAAATCTCTGACAACTTATGATGCTTTTTTACATACGGACTATGCTGAAATCAACAGTAGCTTGTACAAGGAAGTCCTGCAAGACAAGGCTGACCTGCTTGTGAAAATGGGGCGTAAGGAAGAAGCATATAAGCAATACGGTTTGGTCTTTTCATACATTAAATCGTCTTTTGAGAAAAATTATCCTAAAGAGATAGATCAGTTGACCACCCGCTTCCAAGCCGACCGGCTGACTTATCAGAACGAGCGTGACCGCTTGTTTTCCTATCGTTTTTACTTGGGAGGTATTATTGTTTGCACGCTGGTCTTATTTCTTTTCCTGTATCTCAGTTGGAAGAAGATATTCCGTCTGCAAGAATCGAAACATTCGCAGGAAGTAATGATACGGAAGGCGGAACGGGCTATCCAGAAGAAGAATATGTTCCTGTCTAATATGAGCCATGAAGTGCGTACCCCGCTTAATGCCATTGTTGGCTTCTCGGCTGTATTGGCTTCAGATGATGACTCTTTCGACGAAGAGTCTCGTAAAGAGTTTTGTGAAATCATTAAAGTCAACTCTTTTCAGCTTTTGAAACTGATTAATGATATTCTTGATTTTTCTGATTTTGAGAATGATAATATAACGTTCAATATACGTCCTTATGATGCCGTGAAACTTTGTAGAGAGGCTTCGGAAACAGTGTCTGCTTCTCGTAAACTTGAAGTGGAACTACGTTATGATACCGAGCTTTCTGAACTAATGATAGATACGGATGATGCCCGTCTTCGCCAAGTCTTGATTAATCTGTTGGTGAATGCCACTAAATTTACTAAAGAAGGTTCTATCGTATTGAAGTTGGAATTATCCGATCCTAATACGGCTTTCTTCTCTGTAACCGATACCGGTTGCGGTATCCCGCTTGAGAAACAGGGCTTGATTTTTGAGCGTTTTGAGAAACTGAATGACTTTGCACAGGGTAGTGGTTTGGGGCTCTCTATATGTCAGCTGATTGTGACCTATATGAGGGGACGAATATGGGTGGACAGCAACTATACGCAAGGTGCACGTTTCTGCTTTACACATCCGTTGAAGTATAAATCAAAAGGGGAGGATGCTGTATGATGAGATATATCGTAGTAATATGGTTTTGTTTGCTGAGTATGCTATATTCTTGTGTGCTGTATGCAGAAGATGCCAATGCACAGCAATATCAGGATAGTATTCTGAAAATAGCACATGCGATGCCGAATACACTTGTCAGACTTACTTATTTACGTGATATGGCTTACAGGCATCAATATCCCCCTTATAACAAAACTTTCTCTACCGCTTTGTACGAGGAAGCCCGTGCCCAGAAGAATGTGACGTATGAAAATCAGGGAGCGTATTATTTGGCTTCCTGCTATGATAAACTACATGATCCGGACAGCCTGACTTATTGGGTGAATGAACTGAAAAAGAATGCTCCGGAAGTAGGCACTTATGACTATTATCTG
>OLRU01002244.1_pt1 | contig 14035 bp, 16 predicted proteins | sample 1672961 | NCBI WGS metagenome assembly OLRU01 (sample SAMEA3136741, study PRJEB25190) | human gut metagenome | biome: human gut; feature: human-associated habitat; material: faeces | place: Austria | collected 2013 | reverse complement strand
GGCTCGTTAACCAGGGTCATAGGTAATAGATTGATAGATATCATTTTATCACCGAGCTCAAGTGCGTGTGCCATCGCGAATACAAGCGCCTTACTTTTGAGATCCGCTGTGTAGATTTCCCCGTCTTTACGCTGCCCAACCGCTATAGCTGACGGGCTGTCTTCATTTTTTTGCACAATGGCTTCAAAAGCGATTATCCGCCGCGATAAGGGATCAACAATAGGATGAAAGGCAAAGTGGTCGTTTATATTTGGTGAAAGGGTACAGGAATCAAGTTCTTTATCAGATCCGTCAGCGATAAAAAGCCAGGAGTCTTCAGCAGGAATCTCGAAATAGGTTGATTGTTCGGTTGCAAGGACAAAAGTACGAAAAAATTGTAGCGCTCTGTCATCATAAGTTAGCTGAAATTTTGATGTGCCTTTGTCGAATACGGCCTGTAAAACGTCATCTCGCTCGTGCAGGCGTAAATCAAATAATTCCATTCCCGCTTTGCCAAAACGGCGAGCAGGCGCGTAATCGCACAGCAGCTCAACAATATTATAGTGCCGTGGATCCTGGCATATAGCCCGATATATCATTTTAACCTGTTCTTCCGGACCTTCCAGAAGCTGGAAAAAATGAGAACCATTAAACAGTAAGATCCCTGTTACGTCAGACTGCATGTTCCTGCGATTTGCTATCGAAACCATTTCTTCGATTTTTTTGACAGGTTCGTCGTCACGTATATGGCTACGATAAATAAGGGTGGTAAGCATTAACTGTCCAGGGTAATGGGAGAGGCGAGAGTAAGACGGTAACAGACATATCTTCCGGTGTCTTTCTTTTAATACCAAAACATAACTGTTTCTTTACATTGATAAAAAATGGAAAAAGTTGAACACGAGTTGGCGAAAATTTTTGTATAGGTTGTCAGTTAAATGATGCAATATGTTTTATCATAACGTATTGTTTTATATGCATTAGCACTAATTGCAAAAAATTAATTTATCATTCTGTACACATATTTCGTACAAGTTTGCTATTGTTACCTCACTTAACATTGATTAACATTTTTAACAGAGGCGTAGCATGCATCAAAATTCAGTGACTTTAGATTCTGCGGGAGCAATCACTCGTTACTTTGCAAAAGCTAACTTGCCTACTCAGCAGGAAACTCTCGGGGAAATTGTGACTGAGATTTTGAAAGATGGACGTAATCTGAGTCGAAAGTCGCTTTGTGCCAAACTTCTTTGCCGACTGGAACAAGCGACAGGGGAAGAGGAACAGAAACATTATAATGCACTAATTGGGTTGCTTTTTGAATAATGCAACAGCCTGATTATTTAACAGGTTAGCTATGAAGTCGTTATGAAGACATCTGATAATGAAAGTATAAAATATGAAATTACTGGCCAGGCGGTGCTCCAGATACTGCGCATGAAGATAAATTTTTCGGTGCAGACTCTTATTAAGCAATTACTCGTAATGAAATCGGCTGAGGAAAATGCTTTCCGACGAGATTTAATTGACAGCATAATTCGTGATTTTAGCAATAGTGATTCAGGAGGGCCAAACCGAAGAACAGCGACAGCTGACAATAAAAGTATGTTCAATGGTAAGAAAATAAACAGAATACATTAAAATTTCATAAGTAAGATGAGAGGTTACCATGCTTGAAGATACTACAATTCATAATGCAATAACTGATAAAGCGTTAGCAAGTTACTTTCGCAGTTCGGGTAATTTGTTAGAAGAAGAGTCAGCTGTGTTAGGGCAGGCTGTCACCAATTTAATGCTTTCAGGCGATAATGTTAATAATAAAAATATTATCTTAAGTCTGATACACTCCCTGGAAACAACAAGTGATATTCTCAAAGCTGATGTGATTAGAAAAACACTGGAAATCGTGTTGCGATACACAGCTGATGATATGTAACTTCTAATTATTAAGTATAAGTTTATAGAAAACTCATTCATCTTATTTTTGTCTGTCGCTTTAGACTATACACAGCATAATTTTATTGGGTTATATTTCTACGAGGCTGACATGAACAATTCAATCCCAGAGAGATTTATTTTTCAATGTGCTTTGTTTAAAAATCTCGAGAGGGAGGTGTTCATGACGCATGGGTATGTTGATAGTCATATTATTGATCAGGCTTTACGCTTGCGTTTAAAAGATGAAACCAGTGTGATTCTTTCTGATCTCTATCTGCAAATATTGCAGTACATTGAAATGCATAAGACTACACTAACGGATATCATTATTAATGACAGGGAATCCGTGCTCTCTTAGAACTTGAGTAAGGTTTTAGAATAAACATCAGCTGTATCACCATGCTGATGCAAAGTGAGCATTTCAGGCGTTATGCTTTCTTAATATGTCCGCAATATCAGGTGTCAAGAATGGAGAGTTCTCGCTCTCCATTCTTGACGCCTGATATCCCGCCTAATTTATTTTATACTGCCTACATTATGCTCAATAATTAATGGGTTAGATCAAGATGGAGAAAGTTTTATCTTCGGCGTGGATATTTCTTATGCTATCTACCATGCTCTCTGTAGATGCCAGCGCGAGCGAATGAATGGCATTTTCATGTATTAAACCCTTTGGCCGGGACAAGCAAATGCGCAATACACTCATACCCATCCTCGTTGCGATATGCTTGTTTATTACCGGTGTCGCTATTTTGAACATCCAGCTCTGGTATTCCGCAAAAGCAGAGTACCTGGCGGGAGCAAGATATGCCGCCAACAATATCAATCATATACTTGAAGAAGCGTCACAGGCGACTCAAACAGCGGTTAACATTGCCGGGAAGGAATGCGACCTCGAGGAGCAATATCAGCTTGGCACTGAAGCAGCTCTGAAACCTCACCTGCGCACAATCATCATTCTCAAACAGGGAACGGTCTGGTGTACATCCTTACCGGGGAATCGGGTCCTGCTGTCTCGTATTCCTGTTTTCCCGGACAGTAATTTACTGTTGGCTCCGGCAATCGACACCGTTAATAGATTACCTATCCTGCTCTATCAGAGCCAATTTGCAGATACGCGCATTTTGGTTACGATAAGTGATCAGCATATTCGCGGGGCGCTTAATGTACCCTTGAAAGGGGTAAGGTATGTATTACGCGTGGCGGATGACATTATTGGACCTACGGGTGATGTGATGACGCTTAATGGACATTATCCCTATACCGACAAGGTTCACTCCACAAAATATCATTTCACTATTATCTTTAACTCGCCGCCACTCTTTAGCTTCTACAGACTTATCGATAAAGGCTTTGGGATTTTGATCTTTATTCTGTTAATCGCCTGCGCCGCTGCCTTCCTGCTAGATAGGTATTTCAATAAAAGCGCAACGCCTGAAGAGATCCTGCGGCGGGCTATAAATAATGGGGAGATCGTCCCTTTTTACCAACCAGTGGTGAATGGTCGGGAAGGGACATTGCGGGGAGTTGAGGTGTTAGCCCGCTGGAAACAACCTCACGGTGGATATATTTCACCCGCGGCATTTATTCCACTTGCTGAAAAATCCGGATTAATCGTTCCGCTTACGCAAAGCCTGATGAATCAGGTTGCCAGACAGATGAACGCTATCGCGAGTAAATTGCCGGAAGGTTTTCATGTTGGAATTAATTTTAGCGCCTCGCATATTATTTCGCCGACGTTTGTCGACGAGTGCTTAAATTACCGTGACAGTTTTACCCGCCGCGATTTAAACCTCGTTCTGGAAGTTACCGAGCGTGAGCCATTAAATGTTGATGAAAGTCTGGTTCAGCGGTTGAACATTCTGCATGAAAATGGTTTTGTCATCGCGCTGGATGATTTCGGTACTGGCTACTCAGGGCTTTCTTATCTGCATGACCTGCATATTGATTATATCAAAATTGATCACAGTTTCGTTGGCCGCGTCAATGCAGACCCAGAATCAACCCGAATTCTGGATTGTGTATTGGATCTGGCGCGTAAACTTTCGATCAGTATCGTCGCTGAAGGTGTCGAAACGAAAGAACAACTTGATTATCTGAACCAAAATAATATCACATTTCAGCAGGGTTATTATTTCTATAAACCTGTTACATACATCGACCTGGTCAAAATTATCCTTTCTAAACCGAAGGTGAAGGTTGTGGTTGAGTGAAAATCGATCAGTAAGGCCATAGTGCGGTGTAATTATAGACAGCTAATTAGCTCGTTGCCTCTTGTTACTATTGTTCATTATTTTGTTTGCTATAATTGTTTGAAAGTTTTGACAGGATTGCCATTAGTAGCATGAACAATAGTAATAATCTGGATTATTTCACTCTCTATATCATCTTTTCCATTGCATTTATGCTGATCACTCTCCTGGTCATCCTTATTGCAAAACCCAGTACCGGGCTGGGAGAAGTGCTTGTGACGATAAATTTGCTTAATGCCCTTGTTTGGCTGGCGATCAATCTGGTTAATCGATTAAGGGAAAGACTCGTCAGCCACAGGGATCAGCAATAATCTTTAAGTTTCTCACTGTCAGTATGCGGCTGAATGGGGTGCTGACAGTGAACGCCTGGATCATTGAAGGAAAGGAATTATTGCGCAAATAGTTGTCAACCCTGGTGTTATCACAGTTGTTTTTATATATCATTGAAATAATTACCATGGCAACTATTAATAATTTTAATGTCGAAGAGTTATTTGTTAAACAAAATCGTCACCCCAAAGTGATCAATGTCATGAAAATAAGGTGAAAAATGATAATGCCGACTTATTTATCATTTATATATTGTCGCTGTTTATCTATTTAAATTTTTTGTGCTTTTGTTTTTGTCTTTACCCTCCGTTTTGGTAATCTGAACTCATAGGTTATTTGACCAGGAATGTTTGTTAATCCAATGAATGGATGGTTAATCTATGAAACTGAAAAAACTCCCCGGGTTTAGTTTAGGACTTATTGCTCTGGCGGTGGGTAATGCATATGCAACACAATTGTTGGATGATTATAATTTCCTATATAACCGATGAAGAATCGCCGATTAAAATCAAAGATAATAATCTGATAAGTAATGGAGAGTATCTAACCACTGAAGACGAAAGCCATGCTGTGAAAGTGGATGACGGTGTAACTGGATATATAAATAATGCCAGTGTGATGACTAGTGGTGATGGATCTTATGGTATTTCTGTTGATAGTCAAAACAAAGCATTATATATAAGCGATAGCGATATTAAGACCTCTGGAAGCGTATCTAACAAAGAAAATAACCAAGATGTTAATGGAGGGATAACAGCCAGCGCAGTAGTCAGTGAATTTGGTGGCACCATCGTTATGAATGGTGATAATTTCGTCGAGACGAGGGGGGAATATTCAGCGGGACTTTTAAGTCAGGTTAATGATTCTGGAAATGTGGAAAATAACACTCGTCTTGAAACCACAGATAAAACGATCATTGTTACCTATGGGAAAAATGCAGTAGGTGTTCTTGCATGTTCAAGTCCTGGAGAGTCTCGAACATGTGTCGATGCTGTAGATGATGAAGTTAGTGATTCTAACAGTTACGAAGTTATTAGCCGTGCTGATTTAAAAATGAATGGTGGTTCCATAACAACTAATGACATTAATAGCTATGGTGCTTATGCTAATGGGAAAAAAGCATATATTAATTTAGATGATGTGGCACTTGAAACTGTGGCTGATGGAAGTTATGCGGTTGCTATTCGACAAGGTAACATTGATATAAAAAATAGTTTTATTACAACAAAAGGCACTAAATCTCCCATTGCAAAAATATACAATGGTGGAGAGTTGTTTTTTTCCAATGTCACCGCGATATCAGTACAAGATAAAGGAATATCAATTGATGCATCAAATATCGATTCTCATGCCAAAATAGAACTATCAAGTGTTGAACTTTCAAGTGCTTTGGATAGTATTGATGTTAACAAAACTACAACGAATTTAAGCATCCTTAATCGAAGTATTGTCACGCCTGGTAATAATATTCTGGTTAATAATACTGGAGGTAGCTTAAACATAATTTCGTCCGACTCTATTCTAAATGGAGCGACTAAACTCGTTAGCGGCACAACCACGCTGAAGCTTTCAGAAAACACAATCTGGAATATGAAAGATGACTCTGTTGTTACCCATCTGACTAATTCAGACAGTATTATCAATCTTTCGTATGATGATGGTCAAACATTTACCCAGGGAAAAACGTTAACCGTAAAAGGTAATTATGTCGGTAATAATGGTCAGCTTAATATCCGCACTGTATTAGGTGATGATAAATCGGCTACGGACAGACTTATTGTTGAGGGTAATACTTCGGGTTCAACTACCGTCTATGTGAAAAATGCTGGAGGAAGCGGCGCGGCCACGCTAAACGGGATCGAACTTATAACTGTGAATGGCGATGAATCTCCAGCAGATGCCTTCAGACAAGGTGATGCAAGGATTGCAGCTGGAGCTTTCGAATATCAACTAAAACAACAAGGCAAAAACTGGTATTTGACAAGTTATCAGTCAGTGAATGAGGAGGATAACAGCTCAGAGGGAAATTCAGAATCAACAGAAACGCCCACCCCCGTCCTGCGCCCCGAAGCTGGAAGTTACGTCGCCAACCTGGCAGCCGCTAACACTCTTTTTGTTATGCGTCTGAACGATCGTGCAGGTGAAACGCGTTACATCGATCCTGTAACTGAACAGGAGCGTTCAAGCCGACTTTGGCTACGTCAAATTGGCGGGCATAATGCCTGGCGTGACAGCAACGGACAGTTGAGAACAACTTCGCATCGCTACGTCTCGCAGTTAGGGGCCGATCTGTTAACCGGTGGTTTTACCGACAGTGACAGTTGGCGTTTGGGAGTGATGGCTGGTTATGCCCGCGACTACAACTCAACTCATTCCAGCGTGTCGGATTATCGTTCGAAAGGGAGTGTCAGAGGCTATAGCGCAGGGCTGTATGCCACCTGGTTTGCCGATGACATCAGTAAAAAAGGCGCATACATTGACGCCTGGGCGCAATATAGCTGGTTTAAAAACTCGGTGAAAGGGGATGAATTAGCCTATGAATCCTATAGCGCGAAAGGTGCAACCGTCTCGCTGGAAGCGGGGTACGGCTTTGCCCTGAATAAATCCTTTGGTCTGGAAGCGGCGAAATATACGTGGATCTTCCAGCCACAGGCACAGGCTATCTGGATGGGCGTCGATCATAATGCGCACACCGAAGCCAATGGCTCACGTATTGAGAATGACGCAAATAACAACATCCAGACCCGACTTGGTTTCCGCACTTTTATTCGTACTCAGGAGAAAAACAGCGGTCCGCACGGTGACGACTTTGAACCTTTTGTTGAAATGAACTGGATCCATAACAGTAAAGATTTTGCTGTCTCAATGAACGGTGTGAAAGTCGAACAAGACGGGGCGCGTAATCTGGGGGAAATTAAACTTGGCGTAAATGGCAATCTGAATCCGGCGGCCAGCGTCTGGGGTAATGTGGGCGTGCAGCTGGGTGATAATGGCTACAATGACACCGCAGTGATGGTGGGCCTGAAATATAAGTTCTGATCCCCGTTAGCTAAAATACCGCGTCGAATTCATCGACGCGGTAACATATGAAATATTATTTTTTGCCGATAGCACGCATGGTGTCATCAATTGCCGTGATCAACAGCATTTGCGGGTCTTTAGCGCAAACCTGATTCAGTTTTTCTACCACTTTGGCGCTCAGTTCCGGAGATTGCTCAATTTTTAAATCACGGCTGGCAACGCTGGCATTACCCATTACCGCAACAATTTCTGCAACCTGTGCGCTGTCAGTTTTTGCCATTTCGTTGGCTTCTGCGCAAGTAATATAGGTTTCTGACGGCAAACCGTTTTTAATATTGTAGTCCTGCGCCCAGGTCATTGGTGCGAAAACAAACAGGCCCGCCAGTAAAGCAAATTTTTTCATCATCATTCCTTATTTCATTTTACCCAGAATTGCACCACCCGTACCGCCAATCACGGCACCTTTAATCGCCCCTTCGAGGCCATTGCCGGTCAGAACGCCAGTGACAGCACCAACGGCGGCACCCACTTTTGCACCTTTACGCGCATTTTTACCGTCGCGGCCTTTTTCTGTTACTGCACCAACACCAGCGCCAACAGCTGCACCTTTCAGTACGCCATTAACACCATTGCCAGTAAGTAAACCAACGCCTGCGCCTAGCAATGCACCTTTCGTGGTGCGGTTCATATCCGCCATCGCTGGCGTGGAGCAGAACAATGCTGAGATAAGCCCGAAGGCAAGTATTTTTTTCTTCAACTTAGATGTCCGGTATTAAGTAAGTTGCACACACAATAATTTCGTCTTCAATTAAGATCTGCTTAACTAAAGAACGCTCGCTATTATTCAGATAATTCAAAATGAGCGTGGCTGTGATGATAGGAATTATGTTTTTTACGTGAATGAGAATAATCTTAAATGAGGAATAACTCATTGATTGACAATATTTTTATTCAAGAAGTGTCATTGACTGTTAACGCAATGTTGTAAAGGTAAGATAATCTGATTTATCAATATTATTGTGTGATTTTTATGTGAGCAGAAGATATTCATCAGCAACGATTACATTAGTCATTTTATTTTGCCGACGGCCTCATTGTCGAAAGATAAGCGTACGACAGTATTATCTGAAAAGAGTGATTTTTTATTCAACTACATTTCAGCGCACTGCGTTTAAAAAATGCCTCTTTCTTATGCGGGATATCATCATTTCATCATGATGTCTTTGGTGAGCGGTGAACACAATACACCTGCGCTGTCTCTTCAGGATGAATCCCCTGGTCTGGTGCCTGCGGGCTGATGTTGCAGCCGAGCTAAGGTCACTTAGACGCTACTATCATTTATCCAATGGCATGGAATCGAAATCAGTCGATACCCGCAGTATATATCGTGAACTGGGTGCAACGCTGAGTTACAACATGCGTCTGGGGAACGGTATGGAAGTTGAGCCGTGGCTGAAGGCGGCTGTGCGCAAAGAATTTGTCGATGATAACCGGGTGAAGGTGAATAATGACGGTAATTTCGTCAATGATTTGTCGGGCAGACGTGGAATATACCAGGCAGGTATTAAAGCCTCATTCAGCAGTACGTTAAGCGGGCATCTCGGGGTGGGGTATAGCAACGGTGCCGATGTGGAATCCCCGTGGAACGCGGTGGCTGGTGTGAACTGGTCGTTCTGACCATCAACGATTAAACTGCGCTTCGGCGCAGTTTTCGTTTACAGGGGGCTAAAAGGGAAAATTCTGGGGCAAAAAAAGCCCGCCAGTTACGGCGGGAAACCTCATCCTATGGGAGAACAATGAATAATGAAATTGCGGGGTTATCATCTCCCAGTATATCCATGCTAACAATAAGGTTATTTACTCAACCAGGCATAAACATTTTGTTTTGTGCGTGGGAACAGCCTTAAGGTGTAAAGGGGGAGGTGGAAATAGCAATGAGGAGTATCAGCAAGAATACTCGCCGCTTTACCACAACGTGGATGAGAGGGATGAAAAACTCAAGGCAGAGATAACTCTGCCTTGAAGATAAATGCGCTTTTACAGCGGGCTTATTTCAGCTCTTCTGCTTCCGGTAAGGTCACGTTCAGCTCAAGAATAGAAATATCGCCATCTTTTTGCTCAAGCTGTACGGTTACCATCTCAGGATCAATTTGTACGTATTTACAAATGACCTCAAGAATATCTTTACGCAACTGCGGCAGATAATGCGGTTCTGCATCGCTGCGACGGCGTTCAGCAACAATAATCTGCAGCCGTTCTTTTGCAATGTTGGCTGTGTTTTTCTTCCGCGAGAGAAAGAAATCGAGTAATGCCATAACTTATCCTCCGAACAAGCGTTTGAGGAAGCCTTTCTTCTCTTCTTCAATGAAGCGGAAAGGACGTTCTTCTCCCAACAGACGTTCTACGGTATCTGCGTAGGCTTTACCCGCATCGGCGTTAATGTCGAGAATGACCGGTTCACCCTGGTTAGAGGCGCGCAATACTGATTGATCCTCTGGGATCACGCCGACGAGTTTGATGCGCAGGATCTCCAGCACATCTTCCATGCTCAGCATGTCACCTCTGCTTACGCGGCCTGGGTTATAGCGCGTTAACAGCAGGTGCTCTTTAATAGGCTCTTCGCCATTTTCTGCGCGGCGTGATTTTGACGCCAGAATGCCTAAAATACGGTCAGAGTCGCGTACTGAGGAGACTTCCGGGTTGGTGGTAATAATGGCTTCGTCTGCAAAATAGAGTGCCATTAACGCACCGGTTTCAATCCCTGCCGGGGAGTCACAAACGATAAATTCAAAATCCATCGCTTTCAGATCATCAAGAACTTTAGCGACCCCTTCACGGGTGAGGGCATCTTTATCGCGTGTTTGCGATGCCGGCAGAATATAGAGATTTTCAGTACGCTTATCTTTAATTAACGCCTGATTTAGCGTTGCATCGCCCTGAATGACGTTGACGAAATCGTAAACGACCCGGCGTTCGCAACCCATAATCAGGTCGAGATTACGCAGGCCGATATCAAAATCTATCACGACAGTTTTCTTTCCCTTCTGGGCCAAACCAGTGGCGATGGCCGCGCTGGAGGTTGTCTTACCAACACCCCCTTTGCCCGAAGTAACAACAATAATGCGTGCCATAGAAATTCCTTGTTAAAAAGGGATCAATTTAACGGTTGAACGGTCAAAGCGTTTTCGACTAACTGCAGTCGCGCCGCTTTGCCATAAAATTCTGCTGGGATTTGATCACTCAGCCAGTATTCACCTGCGATGGACACCAGTTCCGCCATCAGGTTCGTACAAAATATTTGCGTTTCCCGGTCACCACTTGCCCCTGCCAGCGCACGACCGCGCATCATGCCATAGACATGAATGTTACCATCGGCAATCAATTCGGCCCCAGCGCTAACGTGGCTTGTAACAATCAGATCACATTGTGGAGCATAAATACGCTGACCGGAACGCACCGGGGTATCTATTAAACGCGTTTTTGTGACCGGCGTTGTATTTTGCGCTGGAGCCTGCGGTGCGGGAGCTGGACGCGGCGCTTTTTCCTTTCCTTCCGTCAGGATAGGCAGCCCCATCTTTTCAATTTCGGCTTTAAGTTGCGCATCTTTGCAGCCACTTACGCCAATAACCCGCAAACCGGTTGCCGAAACCGCCTTATGCATCGCTGACCAGTTTACCGGGTCTTCCAGTGCACTGACGTTGAGTACAACGGGGGCATGTTTTAAAAATGCGGGGGCCTGAGCGATTTTGTCTTCCAGCGCCTGATGGATAACCTTAGGTTCTGCCTCATGCAGATGAACCACAGATAAAGTGAAGCTACTGCCTTTAAGCTCGATTGGCGTGTTTGACATCCTGGCCTTACTCAATTAGCTATTAATCATCGCCAGCGCGCGATGATGTTCCGAAGACTATAAGGCATGTTATAGTCTGGATTATATTGAGGCAAGTCACCCTCCCATTTATTCAGAGTAAAAGTCTATTCTGTGATAAATGGCGCTGATTCATAGCTTAAAAAATACCCTTGTCAATCAACCCATTGCCGTCGTACTTTTGATTGTTCTTATTTACGCTTCCTTTTTCCGCACCCTAATCGTGACAGCATCTTCAGACCTGTTTAAATATCCAGTATTGAGGCAAGTGTATTTTTTCACCACGCCAGGCTTTCTTAACTTTCCATTTTTTGCAGCATCATTAAAGAACAGATACCCGTTATCTTAATATCCGCCACAGAATTGCTCTATCATAGAAACCGCAGAAGACGTCTGATACTTCTGTCAGGTCATCGTAACTCGTCCAGGTCAGCGGTTTTGATTACGGATTGATGATGAAATGAGCATAAGTGTTGTACGGTTGGATTATCAGGATGTGCTATGAATATGATGCGTATTTTTTATATCGGATTGTCAGGTGTGGGGATGATGTTCTCATCAATGGCGTCTGGACATGACGCTGGCGGACTTCAATCTCCGGCGTGCGGCGTTGTTTGCGACCCGTATATTTGTGTGAACTCAGATGGCATTTCCCCAGAGTTAACAAGGAAATATCTCGGCGAAAAAGCCGCTGAAAACTTACAATCATTACAAGGCTACGATCCCAGCGAATTTACATTCGCTAACGGTGTATTTTGCGATGTTAAAGAAAAATTATGTCGTGATGATCGTTATTTTGGTGTGGATGGTAAGCGGAGTGGAAAAATCAATCAAACCACCACAAAGATGTTATTTATGTGTCGTGAGTGATGCCTTGTTTACATTATGTTCTATTCGGCATTGTCTGCTATTCGTCATTAACCTCTTGAGCGACAGAGAGGAGTGGGGCGTTAACGTTTATGACGGGGAGAGTCCCCGTCGGTTGGCATTTACTTAATTTGAATATCGACGTTATATTTTTTAGTTTTGTTTTTACGGGCGTCGTTTCGGGTTTGCAGCACTCGCAGCTCATATTTGCCAGAAGCAGGGAGTGAGTATTGTCCGTGACTATCGAGTTCTGGGGAATATCTGGATAAATCAACAGAATCATCGATTCCTGGCCCGAAGAGGTAAGTATCAGCGCCTTCATTAGAGATACTCACATGCACTTTCTGACCTTTTTTGGCATAGAAGGTATATGTATCGTAATCGTATCCCTTTATTTCGCCGGAGTACTGAGCGCTGCTATGGCCTTTTCTGAACTCAACATTGACATTCTTACCCGCAGCAAAGCTCGTGGAGGTTAGCAGTGCAAGCAGCAATACAGCCTTACTGATGCTCTTGATTTTCATTGGTAGTCTCCTGTTCAGAATGAGTACGATGAACTGTTATAATATAACAATCCCTTACGGGGGAATTCCAGTGGCTTTCCTGCGTTCGGTAAAATCCCGTCGCGGCATTTTTGCCGGGGGGATTACTTATAAAGGGGGCATGGACTCAACAAACCGTAGAATCTACAGCTGGCTGGCTTGTGGCGCGGGTTTCATTGATGTTAGCTTATGCCAAAACCTGGCATCTTAAAGAGTAAAAGTATGTTTTGTGTGATTTATCGAAGCAGCAAGCGTGACCAGACCTATTTATATGTCGAAAAAAAAGACGATTTTTCGCGTGTTCCTGAGGAACTGATGAAAGGTTTTGGTCAGCCTCAGTTAGCGATGATTCTGCCGCTGGATGGGCGGAAGAAACTGGTCAATGCCGATATTGAAAAGGTTAAACAGGCATTAACCGAGCAAGGTTACTATTTGCAGTTACCGCCACCACCCGAAGATTTGCTGAAGCAACATCTTTCCGTCATGGGGCAGAAAACAGACGACACTAACAAATAACCGATATCCGGCGGTGGCATTATCTTTGTCGGCGCGGGTTTTCATATCCACGATAAGGTGAGGGGAACGTTATGTATCAACATCACAACTGGCAAGGTGCGCTGCTGGATTATCCGGTGAGTAAAGTAGTCTGTGTTGGCAGTAACTATGCCAAACATATTAAAGAGATGGGCAGCGCAGTGCCCGAAGAGCCAGTGCTGTTTATTAAACCAGAAACGGCACTGTGCGATCTGCGGCAGCCATTGGCGATCCCATCCGATTTCGGTTCAGTTCATCATGAAGTCGAACTGGCGGTGTTGATTGGCGCGACGCTGCGTCAGGCTACGGAAGAGCATGTCCGCAAAGCCATTGCCGGTTATGGCGTGGCGCTCGATCTGACATTGCGTGATGTTCAGGGAAAAATGAAGAAAGCCGGGCAGCCCTGGGAAAAGGCCAAAGCGTTTGATAACTCTTGTCCGCTTTCCGGGTTTATTCCCGCGGCGGAATTCACCGGCGACCCGCAAAATACAACGCTGGGCCTGAGCGTAAACGGCGAGCAACGCCAGCAAGGTACGACTGCGGACATGATCCATAAAATTGTTCCGCTGATCGCTTATATGAGCAAGTTTTTTACCCTCAAGGCCGGTGACGTTGTGCTGACAGGCACGCCTGATGGCGTCGGCCCGTTGCAAAGCGGTGATGAGCTGACAGTCACTTTCGATGGGCATTCTTTGACAACTCGC
>OLRU01002236.1_pt1 | contig 14093 bp, 12 predicted proteins | sample 1672961 | NCBI WGS metagenome assembly OLRU01 (sample SAMEA3136741, study PRJEB25190) | human gut metagenome | biome: human gut; feature: human-associated habitat; material: faeces | place: Austria | collected 2013 | reverse complement strand
TGGGTGTCGGGGTGGGAGTGGGCTCCGGCGTGGGCGCCGGGCCCTTCGAAACTTCCACGGAAACCGGCTCGCCAATCACCAGCGCCTCCCCCGCCTTCGGGTTCTGGTTCACCACCGTGCCCGGCGCGGCATCCGAATACACTTCGGTCTGCGGGCCAAGGCGCAGGTTGCGGGAGGACAGCAGTTTTTTCGCGTCCTCCAGCGTCATGTTGGTGATATCCGGCACCTTCACTTCGTTGTCATAGTGTTCGCGGCTCACATAGATGTACACAGAATCGCCCGTTTTTAGCTGCGCGCCTGCAGTAAGCTCCTGGCTGGCGGCGTCTGTCACCTTGAACACAAGGTTCTCTGCCATATCTTCCCGTTCTTCAATGCGGATTGTCACCACAAGGCCCAGGTTCTGCAGTTCGTCACGCGCGTCGTAGCGCTCTTTGCCCAGCACATCCGGCAGGCTTACTACCTGGGTGCCCTTGCTGACATACAGCGTCACGGTGGCGTTGGCCTTCACGCGTTTGGGCGCCTTGGGAGACTGATCGTAAATCACGCCTTCGGCGTACTCGGCGCTGTAATCATCCTTTACGTCAAAATCGAACGAAGCATACTGCGGGTCGTTTTGTATTTCTTCCCAGGACATCTCTACAAAATTCGGCAGGTCCACATCCTCCACATTGCTGAACAGCGTGGTGCCGGACGTTTTGAAAATGACAAATACAAGGATAGCTGCGCCCACGGCAAACGCTGCGGCCATGCCTGCCATAACGGGCAACACAAGACGGCCCTTACCCTTTTTTCCGCCGCTGCGGGAAGCGCCCTGTTTTCTGGCGGCTGTGCCGCGCGTGCCGGGGCGCCTGCCCGGCGCGCCGGAAGAACGTCTTTCAGGCGTGTTGCTCACCACCTTGTCCATATACCGCGTGGGCTCTTCCGCCATGGGGGCGGGCTCATCATGGTACTCAAACTTCACATTGGGGTTGCGGCGAAATTCTTCCAGGTCCGCCAGCATCTCCCGCGCCGAAGGGTAACGGCTGCGCGGGTCTTTTGCCATGGCGCGCGCCGTGATGGCCGCAAGGCCTTCCGGCACGTTGGGGTTCACCTGGCGCAGCGGTGTGGCCGTGTCGGCAATCTGCTTAATTGCAATGGACACGGGGCTGTCGGAATCGAACGGAAGGCGGCCCGAAAGCATCTCGTACATCATTACGCCCACCGAATAAATATCCGCCTTCGCGTCTGTCACGTCGCCCTTGGCCTGCTCAGGGCTGATATAGTGCACAGAGCCAATGGCTTTATCCGTCACCGTCTGGTTCTCTGAACGGGAGAAGCGCGCAATGCCAAAATCCATCACCTTGATGGAGCCGTTCTGCAAAAGCATGATATTCTGAGGCTTCACATCCCGGTGCACAATGCCCTTTTCATGCGCATGCTGCAGGGCAAGCAGCGTTTGCCGCACAAAATGCATGGTCTCCTTCACGGTCAAAGGCTGCTTGCGGTAGTTCATATAGTCTTTGAGCGTGATGCCCTCTACATACTCCATCACGATATAGGAAAGCTTTTCCGTGATGTTGATGTCGTACACCTTCACGATGTTGGGATGATCCAGCACGGAAATGGCCTTCGATTCATTTTTGAACCGGCGCACAAGGTCGGCATTGTTCATGAATTCAGCGCGCAGCACCTTCACCGCCACGGGGCGGTTTTCCTTCATGTCCGTGGCTTTATACACATTGGCCATGCCGCCTGCGCCCAGCAGCTTTTCAATGCGGTAGCGGCCATCCAGCATTTTGTTCGCAGTGTTATCCATTGTTCTCCTCCGTAGCTTCGCACTTTGCAAGCAGCACCGTGACATTGTCCAGCCCGCCGGCCTCAAGCGCACGGTTCACAAGGGCGTCCGCCATATTGTAGAAGCCGGTGTTCTGGATGATTTCCTCCATCTCATCCACCGTGACGTAATTGCTCAGCCCATCCGTGCACAGCACCAGAATATCGCCTGGGGAAAGCACTATTTCGCCAAAATCCACCTCTACCTGCGGGCCCACGCCCAAAGCGCGGGTGATGAGGTTCTTGCGCGGGTGAAAGGCCGCCTCCTCTGCGGTGATGGATCCCTGCTCCACCAGCTCCTGCACGATGGAGTGGTCCTTCGTGAGCTGGCAGATGGAATGCCCATGGAACAGATAGATGCGGGAATCGCCTACATGCGCATACTGCAGCATGCCGCCGCGGCACACGCCGCACACCACCGTGGTGCCCATGCCGCGGGCTGCGGGTGTGGCAAGCGCTTTTTCATACACAGCCTCATTCGCACTGCGCACCGCCTGTTCCAGCAGGGCGCGGGCCTGTTTGTCCGTTTCCACACCGGGCAGCCCGGCGCACAGCACCTGTTCGATGCTGGCCACAGCCAAACCGCTTGCCAGCCGCCCGCCGCGCGCGCCGCCCATGCCGTCGCACACAGCCAGCCAGGCTTTGCCGTCTGTGTGTGCCTGGGCACGGTAGCTGTCCTGGTTTTCCGCACGCTTGTTGCCTATATCAGTTCTGGCGGACAATTCCATTTGCGGGCGTTCCCTCCTTGTTCGCCTCACGGCGCAGCTGGCCGCAGGCGGCACTGATCTCTGTTCCAAGCCGGCGGCGCACCGTGGCGTTCACGCCCAGAGACAAAAGCGTGTTCTGAAACCGCCTGACGTTGGCAGCGTCCGCCGCAGAATAAGGCGAACCGTCCACCGGGTTGATGGGGATAAGGTTCACATGCGCGCCCATCCCCTCGATAAGCTTTGCCAGTTTGCGCGCCGTCTGCTCGGAATCGTTCACGCCGCGCGCAATGGAATATTCAAAGCTGATGCGCCTTCCCGTGGCCTTCTGGTAAGCCCGGCACGCCGGGATAAGCTCTTCCAGCGGGTAAGCATCGTTCACCGGCATCATGGACGAGCGCATCCCGTTCGTGGGCGCATGCAGGCTTACGGAAAGCGTGAGGCCCAGCTTTTTCTGCGCCAGCTTTTCCATCATGGGCACAAGGCCGCAGGTGGAAAGGCTGATGTTGCGCATGCCGATGTTCACACCCTGCGGGCAGGAGATGATAGACAGGAAATCCATCACATTGTCGAAATTATCCAGCGGCTCGCCAATGCCCATCAGCACGATGTGCGAAACGCGCTCGCCCGTGTCGGCCATGACGGCGTATATCTCGCCCGCTATCTCGCCGCCGTAAGGTTTCGCACGCGCCCGCCCTGTGTGGAAGCGCAGAAACGGCACCCCATGCGGCAGCCCACCTGTGTGGACACACACACGGAGTTGCCATAGGAATAGCGCATCAGCACCGTCTCGATGCTGTTGCCGTCCGCAAGGCCGAACAGGTATTTCACCGTGCCGTCCTTCGCACACTGCTTGCGCAGAGGGCGAAGGACCTCAATGGTGCACTGCTGCTCCAGCTGCTGCAAAAGGCCTTTGGGCAGGTTTGTCATGGCGGAAAATTCCTGCACGCGCTTTTCGTGCAGCCAGCTGAACAGCTGTTTGGCACGATAGGCCGGCTGTCCCAGCCCGGTGACAAAGCCCGTCAGCATTTCCAATGTGTAGGAGGAAATTCCTATCCGATTCATTCTACCACAATCTTTCCAAGGATGCTATAAAAAAACCATCTGTTTGTGTGAAAAATGGAAGCAGCACCGCCATGCCGTCCGCCTCCAATGCGCCGGGAACGGCACAGCCCGCGCGCCTCAGGCAAAAGCCGGGATGCCCGGCCAGGAATGCCTGCACGGCGGCTTCGTTCTCCTGCGGGTTTACCGTACAGGTAGAGTACACAAGGCGCCCGCCCGGCCTTACATAGCGCGCAGAGGTATGCAGAATGGCGCGCTGCACTGTGTACAGTTCCTCCAGCCCCTCCAGGCTTTTATAGCGGATATCCGGTTTTTTTGCCAGCACGCCGAGGCCCGTGCAGGGCACATCGCACAGCACGGCGTCTGCACCGTCCAGCACGGCATCATATATGCGCGCATCGGCGCAGCATATGTTCGCACACGAAACACCAAGGCGCGCAAGGGTCTCCTCTATCAGCGGCACACGGCTTTGCACAGCATCCCGGCTGAACAAAGCGCCCTTATTCTCCATATACTGCGCCAGCGTGGCGCTTTTGCCGCCGGGCGCGGCGCACATATCCAGCACCTTTTCACCCGGCCTCGGCGCAAGCGCCGCACAGGCTGCCTGCGAGGCCTCGCCCTGCACATGAAACAGCCCGCTGCAAAACTCCGGCAGGGCAGCGACGTCGCCCGCGCCCTCCAGAACAAGGCTGTTCGCCACGCGGCCGGGCCGCGCCTTGACGCCATGCGCGGCAAGCTGTGCTGAAAGCGCCTGCGGCGTAGTTCTCAGGGTGTTTACGCGCACGGCCAGCGCCGGTTTTTCAAAACTGGCGGCCAAAAGGCGCTCTGCATATGCCGGAAGCTGCCTTTGCAAAAGTTCAGCCACCGGCTGCGACACGCTGTACTGCACGCAAAGCCGCTGCGTCTCGCTTTCAAATGTCTCTTTTCCCACGTCCACCGCCGCGGCGCGGCGCAGCACAGCGTTTACAAGGCCTGCGGCACTCGCCTTTCTCATGCGGCGGCACAGCGCCACCGATTCGCTCACCGCCGCATGCACCGGCACGCTCTGCATATATTTTGCCTGATACAGCCCGGCGCGCAGGATGGCCCGCACGGGCGCATCCAGCCTGGAAAGAGGCTTTTGCAGAAATTTGCCAAGGCAGTAGTCCAGCGTATTTTTCCGCTCTACTGTGCCGTAGAACACAGCCGCGGCAAAGGCCCTTTCCTGTGCCGTGCCGCCAAAACAGGCAAGCTGGCTTTTCAGCACAAGGTTGGAATAACCGCCCTCCTCCGTGCGCACCAGCGCCTGCACGGCGGCCTCGCGCGCGCTGCTCAAAGCAAAGCCCCCGGCGCGAAGCGGCGGCCCAGCGCCCACGCCTCGCCCGGCATGGGGCCCTTGCCCTCGGGCACCACCGTCTCCAGCACCAGCGCGCCCGTTTCACAGGCCACCGTCAGCGGCTTCACAGCCAGCACTGTGCCCGGCGTGCCTGTGCCGGGCACAGGGCGGGCCTTCAGCACCTTCACCTTTTTTCCGCCGTGCTCGAAATACGCCACGGGCCACGGGTTCATGCCGCGAATATGGTTGTGCAGCTTCTGCGCGGGCACTGCAAAGGTGAACTGCGCCATCTCTTTTTTCAGCGGCGGGGCCAGCGTGGCCTGGGCATCATCCTGCCTTTGCGGGTGCACGTCTCCGCGCTCGATATTGCCCAGCGTCTCGCACAAAAGCCCGGCGCCCACGCCCGCCACCTGCTCGAACAGCTCGCCGCTGGTGGTGTCCGGCCCGATGGGCACGCGCCGGGTACACAGAATATCGCCTGTGTCAAGGCCCTCGTCCATCTGCATCACCGTAACGCCCGTCTCGGCGTCGCCGTTCAACACGGCCCACTGGATGGGCGCGGCGCCGCGGTATTTCGGCAGCAGCGACACATGCAGGTTTATACAGCCGTACTGCGGCAGGGCCAGAATATCGGGCGGCAGGATGCGCCCGTAAGCCACCACCACGATAAGCTGCGGCGCAAGGCCCCGCAGGATGTCTGCCGCCTCGCCGCTGCGCAGTGTTTTCGGCTGGAACACCGGGAGGCCGTGCGCCAGCGCCACCTGCTTTGCCGGCGGCGCCGTAAGCACCTGTTTGCGCCCCACGGGCTTATCCTCCCGCGTAAACACGCCGCACACCTCATGCCGCCCCTCTTCCAGAATGGCGGCAAGGCACTGCGCGGCAATATCCGGGGTGCCCATGAATACAAGCCTCATTGCTTATTCCTCTTCCCCGTCGTGCTCGACGTCCTCATAGAAATACTCTGCCTTCTCCATAATGGTCACGCCGTCCAGATGGTCGCTTTCGTGGCAGATGCAGCGCGCCAGCATGCCCTCTGCCTCCAGCGTGAAGGGGTTGCCGTCGCGGTCAAACGCGCACACCGTCACCTTGGCAGGGCGGTGGATGGCCGCGTTGTGGCCCGGGAAGGAAAGGCATCCCTCATATTGAAGCACATCGCCCTCCTGGGCGATGATCTCCGGGTTCACAAATTCCAGAAATTTGGTCTTGTAACCCTCCGGACGCTCGCCGTTCTCGGGCAAATCTCGTTCGTCCACGCTGACGAACACCCGTCTCATCACGCCCACCTGCGGCGCCGCAAGGCCGTAGCCCTCTGCATCCTCCAGCGTGTCGCGCATGTCGTCCAAAAGCTGGGCCAGGCGCGCGTCGTAATTCGTCACCGGGCGGCATTTCTTTTTCAGAATGGGGTCGCCGTCCTGCACAATCGTTCTCAAAGCCATATTGCAAATTCCCTCCAAATCGTTCTGTCTGTAAAGTTCAAAGCTGCTTTTTACCGGGTGCGGCTCACAAATCCGCATCCGCGTGAAAATCTATGGTGACCGATGCCTTCGAGGCCCAGCCGCCCGCATCGTACTGCTCCAGCGCGGCGCGCAGCATGGCGCGGAACGCCTTGTCGCCCCGGCACTTCAGCGTAAGCTTGTAGCGGTACTGCTGCTTTACCATGGCCACGCTCATAGGCGCCGGGCCCAAAAGGCGCAACGGCACGCCGCCGCGGCGCTGCGTCTCGGCCTGCACAAAGGCGGCAAAGGCGCGCGCAGCCTGCAAAACGGCGGCCTCGTTTTTGCCGGAAAAGCCCGCCATGCAAATGGTGCAGAACGGCGGGTACAGGTTCAGGCGGCGAAACGATATTTCCTGCTCATAAAACGAGGCATAATCCTGGTTTGCCGCAAGCGCCAGCACCGGATGCTGCGGGTCCACCGTCTGAATGACAGCGCGCCCCGGCTGCCTGGCGCGCCCTGCGCGCCCCACCACCTGTGTGACCAGGCTGAACACATTTTCAAACGCCCTGTATCCCTGGGCGAACAGCATCTGGTCGATGCCCAGCACGCCCACCAGCGTCACACGCTCGAAATCAAGGCCCTTGGCCACCATCTGCGTGCCAAGCAGAATATCATATTCGCCGTTTGCAAAGGCGCGCAGCAGCGTTTCGTGCGCGTTTTTATGCGCCGTGCTGTCTGTGTCCATGCGCAGCACACGCGCCTCGGGCAGCAGCCCGGCAAGCTGTTCTTCAATGCGCTGCGTACCGAAGCCTGTATATTTCAGCTTGCCGCCGCAGGCAGGGCAGGCCTGCGGCACAGGGGAATGCGCCGCACCGCAGTAATGGCACAAAAGCTTGCCGGCCGCCTTGTGATACACCATGGGCACGCTGCACGAGGTGCATTTCAGCACCTCGCCGCACGAGGTGCACATGGCCACCGTCTGATAGCCCCGCCTGTTCAAAAGCAGTATGCTCTGGCCGTGCGAAGCAAGGTTTTCCCGAAGCTGCTGCTCCAGAAAGCCGCTTAGCGCCGAGGCGTTGCCCGCGGCCAGCTCTGCACGCATATCGGCCATGTACACCTTCGGCAAAGGCATGTCGTTATAGCGGTGCAACAACTGCACAAGCTGCATGCGCCCGGCGCGCGCGGCGTAAAAGCTCTCTACACTTGGGGTGGCGCTTGCCAGCACCAGCAGCGCACCGTGCGCCGCCGCACGGCGGCGCGCCACCTCGCGCGCATCATAACGGGGCGAGTTTTCGGAATGGTAGGTGTGCTCCTGTTCTTCGTCAATGACAATAAGGCCCAGCCGCTCCAGCGGCGAAAACACCGCACTGCGCGTGCCCACCACCACATCGGCCCCGCCGTTTTGTATCTGCTGCCACTGCAAAAGGCGCTCGGTGTGGTTCAGCGCCGAATGCTGCACGGCCACACGGCGGCCGAACTGCGCCTTCAGCCTGCGTATCATCTGTGGGGTAAGCGATATTTCCGGCACCAGCACCAGCGCCTGCCTGCCAAGGGAAAGGCACTGTTCGATAAGCTTGAGGAACACAAGCGTCTTGCCCGAGCCCGTCACCCCATACAGCAGGGCAGGCTGCGGCTTTTTCTGCGAAAGGCCGGGGGCCAGGGCGTCATAGGCGCGCTGCTGCTCTGCGGAAAGGCGCACCGGCTGCGGCGCTGCATCGAAGCCGTACTGGCCGTAAAGCTCCAGCTCTTTATCGCGCTTTTCCCGCGCCAGCATGCCCTTTTTCTCCATGCGCTCCAGCACATCTCTGGAGATGCCCGCCGCCTCCAGCGCGCTTTGCCCCAGCGGCCCGCCGGCAAGCGCCTGCCACGCCGCGCTTTGCTTGGGGGTGAATTTCCGCGGGGCCTCTGCACGGGAATACGCCCACTCGGTGTGCCGCACAAGCTGCTTTTGAAGCCGGGGCACACCGCCCATCTCCACCGCGCGGTACTGCGCGCCATAGGGAATAATGGCCTTCACCGCCTCGTAATAGGTGCAGAAGGTGCCCTCGCGCAACGCGTGCACCAAGGCCAGAAGCTCGGGCGAAAGGCGCGCTTCCTCCGGTGCTGCGTCATACAGCGCCTTCAGCCTTGCAGCGGGCCCTGGCTCTTCCCCGGCGGCCAGCACCACGCCCATGCGCGCCTTCGAACCGCGCCCGAACGGCACCAGCACCATGCTGCCCGTATGCACGCGCTTCGCAAGGCCTTGCGGCACAAGATAGGAATACAGCTTGTCGAAATGGATAGTGGCGCCACTGACGGCCACCTGTGCAACGAGCGGCACGCGCCACCCTCCCTTCCCGCCCGCTTTGGGGCGTCATTCGCTTTGGCGGGCCCTCAGTATCTCATACAGTTCAACCGCACAGCGGCGCGCGTCGTCGTTCACGATGGCAAAGTCGTAGGCGTCCTTTTCGCGCAGCTCTTCTTCGGCGCGCGCAAGGCGTTTTTGCACAGCGGCCTCGTCCTCTGTGCCGCGCCCGCGCAGGCGGCTGGCAAGCTCCTCCATACTAGGCGGCAGAATGAATACCAGCGTGCTTTCGGGGTACATGCGCTTGATGTTGGCCGCGCCCACTACCTCAATCACCAGCACCACAGTGGTGCCCGCCGCAATGCGCCTGTCTACCTCGCTTTTGGGCGTGCCGTAATATTTGCCGCAGTAATTCACATGCTCCAGTATTTCGCCGCGGGCCAGCTTTTCCTCAAACTGCGCGTTCGTCATGTAATAGTAATTCACGCCCTCTTCCTCGCCGGGGCGCATGGCGCGCGTGGTGGCAGAGACGGAAATCTCTATCTCCGGGTGGGCCTCCATCAGATATTTCACCACGGTGTCCTTGCCCGCGCCGGACGGCCCCGACACCACCAGAAGGCGGCGCTGCTCATTCATCCTCCAGCTCCTCCTCTTCCTCGTCGGTGTCGTTCAGGCGGTTGGCCACCGTCTCCGGCTGCACGGCGCTGAGCACCACATGGTCGGAATCGGTGATGAGCACGGCGCGCGTACGGCGGCCATAGGTGGCGTCGATGAGCACACCCTTGTCGCGGGCCTCCTGCACAATGCGCTTGATGGGGGCGGATTCTGGGCTTACGATGGCGATGAGCCTGCTTGCGCTGACCATGTTGCCAAAGCCAATGTTGATCAGTTTCATTTGCGTTCCTCCCGGGAAACATCCCTGTTTCAAGTATAGGCAAAGGGCGCATGGCCCATGCGCTCATTCAAGGTTCTGAATCTGCTCGCGTATCTTCTCTATCTCGCCCTTCATCTCCACTACCACGCGGGTGATGTCCAGCTCGTTGCATTTGGAGCCGATGGTGTTCGTTTCGCGGTTCAGCTCCTGCGTGAGAAAATCCAGCTTGCGGCCCACCGGCTCAGAGAGGGCCAGAATGTCGCGGTACTGGCGGATATGGCTGCGCAGGCGCACCGTCTCTTCGTCCACCGCCGTTTTATCTGCAAAAATAGCTGCCTCCGTCAGGATGCGCGCATCATCAATGTCGCGCCCGTCCAGAAGCTCTTTCAGGCGCGCGTACAGCTTGTCGGTATATTTCTGCACACGCGCGGCGCTGGTCTGCTCAATGAAGCCCACGTCCTTTTCCAGCGTGCACAGGCGGGCCAGCACGTCCTCGCGCAGCTTTTCCCCCTCCGCCGCGCGCATGGCCGCAAAGTTTTCCAGCGCAGCAGCGGCCACGGCCTGCACGTCCTGCCAAAGTTCGGCCTCATCCGCCTCGGCATGCACGGCGCTGAACATATCAGGAAAGCGGCACAGCCCGGAAAGCGATACGTCGTTGCGCATATCGAGCTGTCGGGCCATCTCATCCATAGCAGCCTTATACTGCCTTGCCAGCTCTATATTTGGGGTGATGACGGTGTCCGGCGCCTCCACGTTCACGATGGTAAGGTTCAGTTCCGCCTTGCCGCGGGCAATTTTGCCGTTCACCAGCTTTTTCAGCTTATCCTCCAGAAAGGAATACCCGCGCGGCATCCGCGAAGAATATTCAAAATAGCGCGAATTCACGCTTTTTATCTCCACCGTGATGTCGCGCCCATGCAGTGTCAGCCTTGCGCGGCCATACCCTGTCATGCTTAAAACCATGCGCCGTTCCCGCCTTTCCCTTTGTTCTCGCCTTATTCCGTCGCCCATAGATAGGTTTTATTATACCTATTTTTCGGGCAATGTGCAACCGGCAGCAGGATGCTTTTGAACAGGCGGGACAGTTTTCCTCCCACCTTTTGGCTGAAGCCATCAGAAAAAGAGTGACTTTCGCCCCCGCAGCTGTTAGAATGAAAACACCGCAGCCCGCAGCGCGTTTTGCAGGCGGGTGCCGGCTGCGCCCCCTTTATCAAAAATTTCAGGAGGGACATTTTGTGAAACATCTGAAAAAGGCGGCTGCCGCCGTGCTGGCCGCCGCCATTGCGTTTTCCCTTGCCGCCTGCCGAAGTGCCGGGCAGGCCCCGGCGCCTTCGCCGGCCGCGCAGCAGCAGGAATTTGACGATTTTCTTATGCAGGATTTTATCAGCACGATGGAGAGCGAATACACCGCCCTTCACGTCTATCTGCAGAACCCGGCGGCCTTCGGCGTTGACATGAGCAAGGTGCGGCCGGGCCTTGGCAGCAGGCCCGATATTGTCTCGCAGCGGCAGGCACTGCAGGCGGCGGAGGAAGCCTACGGGCAGTTTCTCTCTTTCGACAGAAGCAAGCTGACCGCCGAACAGCAGGACACCTATGACATCTATGAATTTCAGACGGCGCTTGCCCTTGCGCTGGGCGATGAAAAGTTCGACTACTATGCGCAGCTGTTCGAGAGCATGGGCGGCCTGCACTATCAGCTTCCCACCCTGCTGGCCGATTGGGCGCTGCGCAGCGAGGAGGATGTGAAGGGCCTGGTGGCGGTGGTGCAGGACGTGCTGCCCTATGTGGAAAGCGCGCTGGAATATACAAAAGAGCAGCAGGCGCGCGGCCTTTTGATGATAGATTTCGATGAGGTGCTGGGCTATTGCCGCGGCGTACTGGAAAGCGGCGAAGACAGCGCCGTACTGAGCGCCATGAACGGCAGCATCGACGCGCTCGGCCTGGCACCGGAAAAGGCAGAGGAATATAAGCGCCAGCTGAAAGACGCCTTCACCACCTCTTTTCTGCCGGCCTATGGGCAGATGGTAAGCGTGCTGGAGGAGCTGCAGGCTTCCGGCACAAACAACGAAAAGGGCCTTGCGGCGTTTGAGCACGGGCGGGAATATTATGAGCTTTTGATGCAGGCCTCCACCGGCTCCGACAAGACGGTGGAGGAGGTGCGCACCATGATGGAGCGCGCCATGCAGCGGCACATTTTCCGGCTGCAGGAGGTGCTGATGGAGGCTCCGGATACCCTGTACGCTCTGTACGGCGAGCTGCCCGCCACAGGCTATGACAGCTATGAGGCTATTTTGGACGATATCCAAAGCCGCATGTTTGAAGATTTCCCAGAGGTGAGCGGGCTCGCCTATGACATTTTCGATTTGGATGAAGAGATTGCCTCCACTTCAGGCATCACCGCCTATTTCAATATTCCCACACTGGACGGCGAGGCTGTGCGGCAGCTTCGCGTCAACCCGCTTACAAATGATGTTTCCTCCATCGCCACGTATTCCACCGTGGCGCATGAGGGGTTCCCAGGGCATATGTACCAGTATGCCTACCTTTACGAGAACGTCTCCTCGCCCTGGCGCAAGGCACTGGCCGACTGTCCCGCCTATACAGAGGGCTATGCCACTTACGCCCAGTATGCAGCCTTCTCCTATCTGGACAGTGTGGACAGCGCGCTGCTGCAGGCGTACAGGGAAAATGAAATGCTCACCAACTGCGCTGTCATCCTTGCCGACATCGGCATACACTATGACGGCTGGACACTGGAAGAAATGACAGACGGCCTGAGCAGCTACGGCCTTGAAGTAAACGAAGCGGGCGCCGAGGGGCTGTACCGTCAACTGCAGGCCAACCCCTGTGCCTTTCAGCCATACTATGTGGGCTATGAAGAGCTGCTTGCCATGCGGGAAAGCGCACAGCAGGCCCTTGGCGGCAGCTTTGCGGAAGAGGGGTTCCATGAAGCCATTCTGAAAAGCGGCGCAGCCCCGTTCTATGTGGTGCAGCGCAATGTGGATGCCTATATCAGTGAAGCCTCCGGCGGCGTGCCTGCGGCCGCATGAGGCGTTTGAGCAGAGCGAAGGCCCCGTCCCGGCACAAACCCGGAGCGGGGCCTTTCAGGCGTATTCAGCGGGCGCGCAGGCGTCTGAAGCAGCACGGCAGGCCGTACATTGCCGCGAAAACAGCACCGGCCAGCACAGGGTAGCCCACCAGATGGCTGCCGAATGCCTTCTGAAACCATCGCAGCGGGTTGCCCGCGTCCGCCTGCATCAGAAACATGAAGTTTGTGCCGAACGCAACGTTCACAAAATATACCGGCACCGCCAGCGCCAGCACAAGCGCCACGCAGCCGGGCAGGTATCTGGCCTGCGGGCGGATATCCCCGCCCGCCGTGAGCATGATGGGGTAGCTGGCCAGCAGAATATGCACGGTAAAGCTGTGCAGATGCATGAAGTTGGCGGCAGGCAGGCTAACCCAGGTGGGAAACAAAAGGGCGGCCAGCGCCGCAGGGATGCAGATGGCATATAAAAAATTATCCAGCAGTCTGGATGGGTGCAGCGCATGCAGCGCGATAAGAAAAATATTGATGCTGCACAGATGCAAGGGCAGATAGCTGGCGCGGTAATTGCCACCAGCCAGAAGGCAGGCCACCTTGAAGGCCTCGTCCGCCAGCAAAAGTGCGGCAAACAGCCAGCGTATGTGCCTGCGCCGGGCAGGCGCGCTTTTTCTGTACAGAAAAACGCACACGGCTGCAAACAGGGCGGCGCCCGCCAGCCACGCAAGATGCAGGGGGCCGAAATGGGAAAAGCCAAGCCCCTCCGGGATGGTTTCAATCGTATCGAAAAAATACTTCACTGGTTTCCTCTCTGCCAGGCCCTTTGCACCGGGCCGAGTTTTTCAGCTTTATTATACGGCTGTTTCCCGCAGCCTGCAAGCAGGATATTCCGCCTCTGCCGCCCAAACAGGCTTCGCACGGCACACCCACCCCCTGCCCGCCGGGCGGGCGGTTAGGCTGTGCAGTACCTTACCGCAAACAGGCTGCTTCTTCCCGTGCGCCGCGCCTTGCCGTGAACAGGCTGTTCTTTCTCGCGCGCCAGGCCGCCGGGCACGCGATTGAGCTGTGCCGCGCCTTACCTCAAACAGTCTGTTTTTCCACGCGCCGGGCCTCCATACCCCAAAAAGCGCAGCCGCACCGCACAGGAGGCGCGGTGCGGAAAGGCCTCCCTTTTTCTTCAAAAAAAATTGCCGGTTGCGGGATAGTTGGTTGACCGCAACCGCGCCGGCAAGCTATCATTACAGGCATAAGGAGGTGCCGCAGATATGGCATTGCACGAAAATATCCGGGCGCGGCGCACACAGCTGAAGCTTTCACAGGAATATGTGGCGGAAAAGCTGGGCGTCAGCCGGCAGGCCGTTGCAAAGTGGGAGGCGGGCAAAAGCGAGCCTACGGCAGCCAATATGGCTCGGCTGGCCGCCCTGTTTGAAATGAGCATTTCCGAACTGGCCGCGCCTGCACAGGATGAAACAAAGCCCGCCGGGCATAACGCCCGCATGCTTGTGGGGCGCTACGGCGCCGTAGTGCTTGTCAATGCCGGGTGGGACGGCTATTCCTCCGGGC
>OLRU01002227.1_pt1 | contig 14118 bp, 11 predicted proteins | sample 1672961 | NCBI WGS metagenome assembly OLRU01 (sample SAMEA3136741, study PRJEB25190) | human gut metagenome | biome: human gut; feature: human-associated habitat; material: faeces | place: Austria | collected 2013 | reverse complement strand
GATTATGCAGAGAATTGAAAGCCTACATGCGTTCCGAGCTGCTTAAAAACCGCGCCGCCCTGGGCATCAGCCAGGAAGAGATGGCCCACCGCCTGCTGATGAGCACCAGGGCATACTCCGCCCTGGAAAGCGGGAGGTCCTGCTGCAGCTTTATTACAGCCGCGCTCTTTCTCAGCCGCTGCTGCCTGGACCGCGGCACTTTCCTGGACGGGCTCCTGGCCATTTTTGAGGTGTCCGAAGCTGAGGCCGTCTGATATTACTAAATCTATCATCCGCCGCCGGGTTCTTGCAATACCCGGCGGCTTCAAAATCTGATCGTTACTTATTTTCATCCAAACGCACTAATTAACATGCCGGAATATGTTCATCTTGACAATACATAACAGCAGGATGAGAGCCGGTAAAAGCGCTGAAGGCCAAAAGTGCCGGGGCGCTGGGTTTGGTTGCAGCGCTCCGGCACTTTATACTCTTTATGCTTCCTGGTACAGCTCCAGGATAGCCCCGTCTTTCCAGACGAAGGCAAGCTTGTCGCCCTTGTCGTTGGCGTCCATAGGGCCGCAGATTACGGAGTCTGCGTCGTCTATGTACTTCTGCAGGTCGTCAACTTTATATGCCACATGCGGGTTGCGGTGCAGCACCTCCGGGAAGGGGGTGCCCTCCTCGAATTTCAGGTACTCTATCTTGTAGTCGTAGTCATCTACGTTGCTGACCCAGAATCCGGCGCCCTCGTTGTGGACCATTCCGGGCTTCTTGTTGGTAATGGGAATACCGATGTGCATGTATTCAGCGGACATAGCGTTTCCTCCTAAAGGCTCCTGCACAATCGGGCCGGGGCAGGCTGTCCCCCGCCCGCGCAGCAGGGCTTATTTATTGTGCTTTATCTCCTGGTAGACCTCAAAGGCCTGGCTGGGGGTGTAGCCCTCATGCACCACCTTGCCTATGGCCTGAGCCATGCCGGCCGGGCAGTCGGACTGGAAGATGTTGCGCCCCATGTCCACGCCGTGCGCGCCGTCGCGTATGGCCTTGTACGCCATCTCGAGCGCGTCGAGCTCAGGCAGCTTTTTGCCGCCGGCTATCACTATGGGCACCGGGCAAGCCGCCGCCACGTGCTCAAAGCCGTCGCAGTAATAGCTCTTGACTATATTGGCGCCGTTCTCGGCCAGGACGCGGGTGGCCAGCAGGAAGAACTTCTCGGTGCGCTCCATATCCTTGCCCACGGCGACGACGCCCAGCGTCGGGATGCCGTAGCCGGAAGCGGCGTCCACCGTCCGTGCAAGCAGCTCCAGCGAACGGCTCTCGCCCGGCGCGCCGATGAATGTCTGCACCGCGACGCAGTCAGCGTCGGCGCGTACGGCGTTCTCCACGTCGCAGGCGATGCCGCCGCCGTTGGACATGTCGTCAAAGAGCACGGTGGAATCATATGTCACGCGCACGCATTTCGCCACGCGGGCAGCCGGGGATATGCAGGTGCGGAAGATGCCGCGGGTACCCATAAGCACGTCGACATGGGGGATCAGCGGGGGTATCACCACGTCGATGCGCTCCAGCCCGGACGTGGGCCCCATGATGTAGCCGTGGTCAAAGGCCAGCATGACCGTGTTGCCGGACTTGGGGCTGAATATGCGGGCCAGGCGGCTCTTCATGCCAAAATCACAGTTGGCGGCGCCTTTTACGTAAAAGCCCTCCTGCGCTGCCGGTATGTCCAGGTGATAGTCGTGAGCTGCCTTGTTTCCGATGTTGTCGGCCATAGCTTACTCCTTGCTGTACGCGGGGGTGTGGCAGGAGGTGTTCCAAAGGCGGAGCGTCTCGTCGTCCCACTTGGCGATATTCATCTGGAATCCGCCGGCCTCCTGCACGGTGAGGATCTCACCCACCATGCTGGCCACTACCTCAACGCCCTTGTCGCGCAGGAATTCAACGGTGTCCTTGAACAGCACCAGCATCTCCATCATGGTGGTGGCGCCGCAGCCGTTTATCATGACAAAGGCCTTGTCCCCGGCCTTGAGGCCTAGCTTGGAGCTGAGCGCCCCGGCCACGGTGGCGACGGTGTCCTTTGAGGACATCATCGGCACGCGCACGCCGCCGCCCTCGCCGTGCTGTCCGGCGCCTATCTCCATCATGTCCGTCTCGCCGAGGTCGCCGAAGGGCATCCCGTTCTGCGGATGCGTGGCGTCGGTGGACTTGACGGTGATGGAGGCCATGTTGTCGGCGTAATGCTGGGCGATCTCCGCCACCTCGTCGAGGTTCTTGCCCTCGCGGGCGGCAGCGGCGGCGATGTGATAGAGCGCAACGGCGCCGGCAAGGCCGCGCTTGTTGTCCTCGCCGTTGGGGTCATACTGTATCTCTTCGCCGGTGACGACCTGGCGGAAGTTGAGTCCGGCCTTCTGAGCCAGCTTTATGGCCTGCTTGCCCGCGAGCTGGTCGCCCGCGTAGTTGAGCGTGAGCAACAGCACGCCGTGGCCCTTGTCAGCGCGCTTCATGGCCTCGAACACCAGCTTGGCGTTCGGCGCGGCAAAGATGTCGCCGACGGCCTGGATGTCGAGCATGCCCTTGCCGACGAAGCCGGCCTGTGCGGGCTCGTGGCCGGAGCCGCCGTAGGTGACGATGGTCACGCGGTCGGCAGTCTCCAGATCCTTGCTTATAACCAGATGCCCGTCAACCGTCAGGATGTCGGGGTAGGCCAGGCCCAGGCCGACAAGCTCTTCGTCGGTGATGGTCTCAGGGGCGTTGATAAACTTCTTCATTTTCATAGTTAATACCACCTGTTCAGAGTTTTGGTTCATTCACTCGGCAAGTCCGCGGAAAAAGCAGGCCATGGACACAGCTCCGGCATCGGGAGTGCCTATGGTCTGTTCGCCATAGCTCTTTGCCCGGCCGAATTTGGAGACGAAATTCTTGGAGTTCTCAGCACCCTCGGCAGCTGCGGCGGCCGCGGCGGCAAACAGCCCGGCCTCATCGCTGCCCTCGTACGCCCCGACGGCCTCCGTGGCCGGGATCAGCGCGTCCATCATGGTCTTGTCGCCCACTTTGGCGCCGGAAATGTCCTCAAGGGCACTGAGCGCATGGGCAAACATGTCCTTCAGCCCCTCGATGCTGATTTCGTCACCTTCCGCCGCGCCCTCCTGCAGGCCGTCCAGCCACGTGTTCCAGAGCGGCACGGCGCTGCCGCCGTTGAGCTCCATGACGGCCATGGCGGCGTCGTCCAGCATTGACTGTATGCCGCCCTCGGATGCGGACACCGCGCCGGAAATGGCGCCGGCAATCTTGCTCATGGTCAGGCCGTGGTCAGCGTCTCCGAAGCGGGCGTCAATATCGCTCAGCTCCTGCTCGGCAGCGGCAACCGCTGCGCATGCGTTTTGCAGCCTGAGCGCAAGTTCAGCTTTGGTCACTGCTTACACCTCCTCTCCCGGCACGGCTTTACGGGGTTGAGCCGGTACCTGTGTTCAACGCTTTTGTTACGTTCGTAACTAAACGTTAGCACACATGGTTACTTATGTCAATATCCAAAGTCAATTCCCCCATAATGAACAAAAACCATCCTCTCAAGTTGGCATAACAGCACAAAACCTCCCCCCGGAAATGACTCGCATCTCCAGGGGAAGGTTACATATGTTAATCATTGCGTCAAAAGCTCTTCGATAACCCCGGAACGGGCCACGATTTGAGTGAAAAATCCGGATTTCAGCGCGCCGCGCACGGCTTTCGGGCTGGTGTTCGCGGAGCACACACCGATAATGTTCGGACAGCGCTTGAGCACATCCACCGGTATCTGTATGGCAAAGTCCTGATCCGACTGGATGACATAGCCGTCCTCATTAAAATAATATATCAGCATCCTGCCGCAGGCCCTGCGCTGCTGCAGCAGGCTGCCGTAGCGCACAAGGGAGGCAAAGTCGGGGCTGGAGGGGTAGTCGCCGATGTTGACCAGGGCCGTGTCCAGCATCTCCCACTGGCGGTAAATGCGGCGGTAGACTTCGGTTGAGCAGAGGACCTCCTTTTCCTCCAGGCTTTCGGGGAGGGCCGGGAGATAGAGGAAATGGGGGGTGGCCCCCATCTGCTGGGCCATAAGGCGTATATTCTCGTTGGACTGATAGTTGCGGGCGGGTATGCTCGCATTCCCCACCAGCGGGCATATATCCGTTACGGTACTGCCGGACTGCGGGTTCTGCTCCAGCCAGCTCACGATCTGGCCGATGAGATAGCCCCAGCCGACGCCAAGACGCCTGGCGCCGAGCTGCTGCAAAAGCTGAAGGGCGCCCTGGGAGAGGAGGCGGTTGACATCGTCGTTGTCTCCGCTGTCCTCAACGAGAACCCCGCCCTGGACGGAGCTTATGCTCCTCAGGCGGTCCAGGAGCCGGGCCGTTTTTGTCTCCGGGTCATGGATGGTTATCTCGACCACGCCCAGCTCCCGCGCCTCTGCCAGCAGGCGGCTGACCATGGGGCGGGATATCCCCAGCTCGCGGGCTATGTCGCTCTGCTTCTGCTCTTCCAGATAATAGCGGCGGGCTACATACACAAGCCGCTTTCGTTTATCCTGACTGATATTCAAAGGGCACCCTCTCTATGCACTGATATAAAGCCGCCGGAGCGTTTATCCCCGGCGCCGTCCTGAGCCTGTAAGGTGCGCTCAGGCGGAAACGCACATTTGTAACCTGTCAATCACGTACACAGTATATAGGAAACGTCTCAGAAAAGCAATAGCCGGGGGACGGCTTGATGCGCCGCCGGCCGGCAGCAGCCGGGAAATAAAAAAGGAGCCGTGAGGCTCCTTTTTCAATCCTGTCCGGTCAGCTCCACCACGGTCATCTCGTGGCCGGTGGCGGGCAGATACTTTTCCACCATATCCTTCGTCAGCATCTTCATGCTGGACGTATTCACGCAGGGGTGGCAGCCGAAATATTCCTGCCGCAGCACGTCGCCGTCCACAATCAGGCGCACGCGCTGACCCTTGTCGTTCATGAGCCCCATCACGCTCACCGCGCCGGGCTTTATGTCCAGCAGTTCGAGCATGTCGTCCTCGTTGGCAAAGGACAGGCGGGCGACGCCGAGCTGCTTGGAGAGTTCCTTGGTGCGGAAGGGCTTGTCGCCCGGCATCAGCAGCAGGTAGTAATTCGTGCGCTGGCGGTTGCAGAGGAACAGGTTCTTGCATATGAGCACGCCAAGCACGGCGTCAATCTTGTTGCAGTCCTCCATGGTCATGGCGGGCATGTCCGCGTGGTCGGTACGCCAGTACTCTATGCCGAGGGCGTCCAGAAAGTCATAGGTGCGCACCTCGCGCTCAAGCCGGCCCGTGCAGTCGGCCGGGCGGCCGTGAAAAAGTTCCATATGTTTTTCCTCCTTACTCGCCGGTGAACTCCGGCGTGCGCTTTTCCAGGAAGGCGCTCGCGCCCTCCTGCTTGTCCCGCGTCCCCATCAGCACGGCCAGGCCCAGGCTCTCCATGAACACGCCGGAGTCCATGTCCGTGCTGCGCGAGGCGTTGAGGAGCTTTTTTGATATCTCCAGGGCCAGCGGGCCCTTTTTCAGCATACGCCCGGCTATTTTCAGCGCGGCGTCCAGCAGCTCCGCCCTGGGGACGACCTGCATGACCAGCCCGTAGTTATACGCCTCCTGCGCCGTGAGCACGCGCCCGGCCAGGATGACGTCCTTGGCCACACCCAGCCCCACGAAGCGCGCCAGGCGCTGCGTGCCGCCCTCGCCCGGCAGGACGCCGAGGTCGGTCTCAGGGAAGCCGAAGCGCGCGTTTTCGCTGGCGATGCGCACGTCGCAGGCCAGCGCGAGCTCGAACCCGCCGCCCATGGCCCAGCCGTTCACGGCGCAGATCACCGGCTTGGAGCAGCTCTCCAGCGCGCTGAATGCCCGGCGCATATTGCCGTTTTTATAGCTGGTGAGGCCGGTGCCGCTCCTGAGGTTGTTTATATCCGCTCCGGCGACGAAGGCCTTGTCCCCCGCCCCGGTTATCACGGCGCAGCGCAGGTGCTCCGCCTCCTCCAGCCAGAGGGCAAAGTTAACCAGGTCCTCCTGGCAGGCGTGGTTTATGGCGTTCATAACCTCGGGCCGGTTGGCGGTAAAAACGGCCACCGGGCCGCGCTCCTCATAGAGGAAGTGGTTGAATTTCGGTTGTTCCAGGGCCACGCACCTCCTTATATATCATATGGTATGTGCCCCGTGCTGCGGCAGCTCGCCGGAGCGGTAGAGCTCCAGCAGTTCGCCCAGGGCGGCTATACGCCGGGAAAGGCCCTCTCCGGCGTCCGTATCCGCTATATAGCGGCGGCGCGGGAACTGCTCTATCGACACGCTGTCCGACTCTATGTCCGCGTTCTCGCTGAGCACCTTGGCCACGCCCTCGAAGGGACGGTGGCTCTTGAGCCGTATGCCGTGCGAGCTGTAGATAAGGGTATATCCGGCGATGCCGGTAGTGGCCTGATAAGCCTTGCAGAAGCCGCCGTCGATGACGAAGAGCCTGCCGCCGGCCTTGACCGGGCTCTCGCCCTTCTTCGCCTTGACGGGCGTGTGGCCGTTTATAATGTGGCCCGTGTCCGGGTCGAGGCCGAACTCGGCGAGTATCATGCGTGCGGTGCCCTCGTCGTCCCAGTAACGGAAATAGGGGTTGCGCGGCTCGGCCCAGGTGCTCTCGTCGGCGACCATGGCGCGCTCAAAGGTGTGGAACACGCGCCCGGAAAAGGGGCTGTCGTTCCCGCACCAGAGATACCACATCATGTCCAGCGCGCTCTCGTCCCCGCGCACCCAGGCGCTCTTGACCACGGCGTCGGCGTAGTCCATCAGGGCCTTGCCCGAGTACCACCTGCCGCCGTGGCGCACGCGGGCGAACTTGCCCTCGGCCGTGAGCGGTATGCAGCCGTGGTAGAGCAGGCTGCCGTTGCAGCATAGGTAGGTGCTGCCGCGCTGGTAGATAAAGTCCAGGTGGCGGCGCAGGCTCTGGCTCTCCCGGAACGCGTCCACGTACTCGTCCACGAGCTCCGCCTCCTCGGTGGAGAGCCTGTACGGGTTGTCGGGGTCGATGGTGGGCAGGTGCGTTGTGCTGAGGGGATATACACCCGTATCCAGCTCCACCGTCCAGTCGCTGTAGTTTATCCGGTTGAGCATCAGCCGGTCGTCCATACCGTAGCCGGGGTGGCGCATTATGATCTGGCCCTCCAGCTTGAAGCCGATCACGGAGAGGGCCAGCTTGCGGGTCTTCTTGTCCGCAGCGCCGTAAACCCGCTCGCAGAACTCGCCCAGGGCGCGCAGCGAGACACCGTAGCGCCGCTCAAGCGTGAGCTCGTTGTCATAGTCGCAGGTGATGCGCATCACGGTGAAGACGCAGGCCGGCGAGCCCGCGGCCGCGCCGAGCCAGAGTATATCGTGGTTGCCCCACTGGATGTCTATATTCCCCTGGCGCATCAGCGTCTCGATGATGCCGGCCGGGTCCGGGCCGCGGTCAAAGATGTCGCCCACCACGTGCAGCCGGTCCACGGCCAGGCGCTTTATGAGCACGGCCAGGGCGGTTATAACGCTGTCGGCCGCACCAGTGGAGATGACGCTGTCAAGTATCGCGTCGTGATAGCGGTGCTGGTTGGCGTCCTCATCGCGCTGGATGTGCAGCAGCTCGTCGAGCACGAACTCCCAGCCGGAGGGCATCTCCCGGCGCACATAGGCGCGGGTGTACTTGCTGGACAGGGTCTCGGCCAGCAGGCAGAGGTCCTCCAGCACGCCGCGCAGCCGCTCCGCGGTGAGCTCGCCCCGCTCGCGCAGGGCGCTGAGCTCCTCGCGCGGGTAGTAGATTATGGAGCAGAGCGCCCGGCAGGCGTCTATGCCCTGGCTTGCCTCGAACAGGCGGCGCACCTTCTCCAGGATGACGCCGGAGCAGTTGTTGAGGATGTGCCGCACCGCGGCGCTCTCGCCGTGCAGGTCGCTGATAAAATGTTCCGTACCCTTCGGCAGGGCGAGTATGGCGTTCAGGTTTATGATCTCCGAGCAGGCCGCGGCCTCGTTCGGGTATTTCTCGGAGAGCAATTCGAGGTATTCGCGGGTAAATTCGCCCATAACATGACCTCCAAATGTGTTTTCCGCTTACATTCTACACTCAGGCCGGGGACGGTTTCAAGCGGGCAAAAGTAAAATTTCCCCCTCAGGCCAGCAGGCTCATGCTGATGGCATTGGAGAGCATATGGTACACGATGGGCGCCCAGATGCTGCCCGACCGCTCATAGCACCAGTTGAAGCTCATGGATGCGGGGATATAGAGCAGGGCGTAGAGCAGCATGGCCGCGCTCTGGGCCTCCACCACATACTGCCAGACGTGGTACAGGGAGAAGGCCAGCACGCTCACCACCCAGGCCAGAGCGCGGCTCCTGCGCTGCAGGGCGCCGAATACGAGCCCGCGGAACAGTACCTCCTCCACGATGGGGGCCATGAACACCGTCATGGCGATGATCTTGCTGCGTCCCTCGGGTATCATGCTCACGAAGGCGTCATTGTTGGGCGAGCTGCCCAGGCCGAGGTTAAGCGCGACAATGAGCGAGGAGATAACCATGCTCAGCGCCATCTCCAGGAGATAGGCCGTCAGTATGGCTAGGACAAAGGTTCCCAGGCGGTCCAGGGCCGCGTCAAAGCCCGCGCGCAGGAAGCGCCAGCAGAGCGCGAGCACGTACACAAAGCCGATAACGTAGTAAGTGAGGTTGACGTCCACCGCCGTGATGTCCGGCACCGCGTATACCAGGTACGGCAGCAGCAGCGGCAGGGCAAAGACGTGTATGGGCAGGTAGACCAACGCGGCGATACGCTCGCCGGGGCGCATCAGGTCTGCAAAACCCGTGCGGTTGGGTATAGTGGGTCTGTTTTCCATCAGGGGGCCAGCTTTCTCTGTAGTTCGTAGAGGAGGTTGAGCGCCTCTATGGGCGACATGGTCTCAATTTTCGCGCGCCGCAGCCGGTCGAGCACTTCGTCCTCGGCGGCGGAGCCCAGCGTGAGCTGCAGCCCGTCCTCCGCCGGGGCCTCCCGCTCCGGGACTGCGCGCGCCGCGCCTTCGACCAGCTCGCGCAAATACCCGCGCGAGTGCTCCAGCACGCTTGCGGGCACTCCGGCCAGGGCGGCGACCTCGATGCCGTAGCTCTCGTCGGCCGCGCCGCGCACGATGCGCCGCAGGAAAATAACGCCGCCTCCCTGCTTGCGGGCGGTTATGGAGTAGTTGCGCACCCCGTCCACCTGCCCCTCCAGGGCGGTGAGCTCATGGTAGTGCGTGGCCAGCAGCGTCTTTGCGCCCAGGCGGCGCTTGTCCGCGCAGTACTCCAGCACGGCGCGGGCGATAGCCATGCCGTCATAGGTGGAGGTGCCGCGGCCTATCTCGTCCAGGATGATGAGGCTGTTTTTGGTGGCGTTTTTGAGGATGTCCGCCACCTCGGTCATCTCCACCATGAACGTGCTCTGGCCGCTGGCCAGGTCGTCGCTGGCGCCTATGCGCGTGAACACCCGGTCCACCACGCCTATCGTCGCGCTCCGGGCGGGCACAAAGGAGCCCATCTGCGCCATGAGCACGATGAGCGCGGTCTGGCGCATATAGGTGCTCTTGCCGGCCATGTTGGGGCCGGTTATGATGGCCAGCCTGTCGCTGGTCAGGTTCAGGTGCGTGTCGTTGGGCACAAAGCGGGTGTCCTTCTGCGTGAGCTCCACCACCGGGTGGCGCCCGTCGTGTATCTCTATCACGCCCGACTCGTCCACCTCGGGGCAGACATAGCCGTTGCGCACGGCGGTCTCGGCCAGCGAGCAGACGGCGTCCAGCTCGGCCACGGCGTTGGCCGCGTCCTGGATGCGGTTCACGCGGTTGGCCACAGACGCGCGGGTCTCGCAGAAGAGGCGGTACTCAATGTCGCAGATGCGCTCACGGGCCGAGGATATCTCCGCCTCCAGGCTCTTCAGCTCGGCGGTGATATAGCGCTCATGGTTGGCCAGCGTCTGCTTGCGGATGTACTCCTCGGGCAGCTTGGAGGTATCCGCCGCCGCGGGCAGGTCTATATAGTAGCCGAAGACGCGGTTATAGCCGATCTTGAGCTTTTTTATGCCGGTGCGCTCGCGCTCGCTGGCCTCCATATCGGCAAGGAGCTGCGCGGCGTTGTCGCGCACGGCGCGCAGGCGCTCCACCTCCTCGGAATAGCCGCGGCGCAGCACGCCCCCGTCGCGCACGCTCAGCGGCGGCTCGGGGTCTATGGCCAGCACTATGTCGCGGCGCACATCGGCCAGCTCGTCCATGGCCGCAGCCTCGCCCAGCAGGGCGCTCTTCGCGCCGGAGAGCAGCTGCTTGAGCTTGGGCAGCTGCCCGCAGCTGTCGGCCAGGGCGACCAGGTCGCGCGCGTTGGCCGTCTGGTACACGGTGCGGGAGACCACGCGCTGCATGTCGCTTATGCCGTCCAGCGCGGCCATCAGCTCCTGACGGAGGACGTTGTCGCCCGCCAGCTCGGACACGGCGGCCAGGCGGCGGCGTATGGCCGTCAGCGAGAGCAGGGGCATCTCCACCCAGGAGCGCAGCATCCGCGCGCCCATGGGAGTGCGCGTGTGGTCCAGAACCCAGAGCAGGCTGCCGCGCTTTTCGCCCGTGCGCAGGCTGCTGGTGAGCTCCAGGCTGCGGCGCGCCGCCCAGTCCAGCTCCATGTACTTGCCGCCCTCTATGAGCTCCAGCTCGTTTATGTGCCCGAGGTCGCACTTCTGCGTCTCGGCAATGTAGCGCAGCAGCGCGCCGGAAGCGCGCACGGCCAGCGCCTTCCCGTCCAGGCCCAGCGCGGAGAGGCTCTCCGCCCTGAACTGCGCGAGCACGGCCGCCGCGGCGCTGTCATAATCAAAATACCCGTCGTCGGCCTGCTCCAGCGAGCAGGCGAGGCGGCGATGCAGGAAATCCACCAGCTGCCCCTTCTTCACGGCGGCCGGGTTCAGGACGGCCTCGCGCGGGGAGAAGGAGCCCAGCTCGTTCGTCAGGTGGCTTATGGCCCGGCGGCCGTACTCCACGGCGGCGAACTCGCCCGTGGAGATGTCGCAGAAGGCCGCCGCCGCGCCCTCGTCGCCGGCACAGACGGCGCACAGGTAGTTGGAGCGGCTCTTGTCGAGCATGGCCTCGTCCGTCACGGTGCCGGGCGTTATTATGCGCACCACCTCGCGCTTGACCAGGCCCTTTGCGGTGGCCGGGTCCTCCATCTGCTCGCAGACGGCGACCTTGTAGCCCTTCTGCAGCAGCTTGGCGATATATGATTCCGCCGAGTGGTAGGGCACGCCGCACATGGGCATCTGTTCGGCCGCCGGCTTGTTGCGGTCGCGCGTGGTGAGCATGAGGTCGAGCTCCCTAGAGGCGACCTTGGCGTCCTCGTCGAAGAGCTCATAGAAGTCGCCGAGGCGGAAGAAGAGCAGGTATTTGCTGTGCGTGCGTTTTATCTCATAGTACTGTTTCTGCAGCGGGGTAAGCTCGGTCTCGCTGCGCTCGGCGAGAGGCACGCTCTCCTGGGCAAGTTTTTCTTTTTGCGCCATGAGTCCTCCTTAGTCAATGTATCGAAAGCCCCGTGCGCTCCGGCGCGCAGGGGCGCGGCGGCCCGACGGGGCGTCTTCTCAGTCCTCTGCCGGGGCGCCGTAGAGCGCCCAGGTGTTCCCGCCGGTTATGTCCACGTCCATGAACCTGCCCACGAGCGAGGCGTCGCCGCTCATGTGCACCAGCCTGCCGCCGTTCGTGCGGGCGGAGAGGTTATAGGGCGAGCGCCCGGTCTCGCCGTCCACAAGCACGCGCTGCCGCGTGCCCGTGTAGGCGGCGTGCTTCTCGGCGGAGATCTCGTTGGCGCGCTCCACCAGCGCGTCGAACCAGCGCTGCTTCTCCTCGCGGGACACGGGGTCGGGCATGGCCGCGGCCTTCGTACCCTCGCGCGGGGAGAAGATAAAGGTGAACATCGCGTCGTAGCGCACCTCTTCTATGAGGCTCATCGTCTCCGCGAAGTCGGTCTCGGTCTCGCCGGGGAAGCCGACGATGATGTCGGTGGTGAGCACCAGGTCCGGCATCAGGGAGCGCGCCAGGCGCACCTCATCTAGGTACTTGGCGCGGTCGTAGTGGCGGTTCATCTCCCGCAGGATGCGGTCCGAGCCGCTCTGGACGGGCAGGTGGATGTGTTTGGCGCACTTTTCGCACTCGGCCATGGTGCGGAAGAGCTTCTCCGTGGCGTCGCGCGGGTGGCTGGTCATGAAGCGGATCAGGAAATCGCCGGGGATATCGTTTATGGCGCGGATCAGGTCCGCAAAGTCGCGCCCCTCGCCCAGGTCCTTTCCGTAACTGTTGACGTTCTGGCCCAGCAGGGTGATGTCCTTATATCCGGCCTCCACGAGCTGCCGCGCCTCGGCGACCACGTCGTCAAAGCGCCGCGAGCGCTCGCGCCCGCGCACATAGGGCACGACGCAGTAGGTGCAGAAGTTGTTGCAGCCGTACATGATGCTCAGCCAGGCCTTCACGCTGCCGGAGCGGCGGACGGGCAGGCCCTCGGCCACCACGCCCTCGCTGGGCGGCGCGGAGAAGACGCGCTTGCCCGTCTTGCGCACCTGGTTATAGAGCTCGGGGAAGCGCCAGAGCTCGTGCGGACCGAAGGCCAGATCCACCACGCGGAAGGATTTTTTCAGCTTCTCGGCCATATGCGGCTGCTGCACCATGCAGCCGCAGACCGCCACCAGCAGGTTGGGGTTCTTCGCCTTGGCGTGCACCAGCGCGCCGACGTTGCCCAGCACGCGCATCTCCGCGTGCTCGCGTATGGCGCAGGTGTTCACTACGATTAAATCCGCCTCCGCCTCGCTCTCCGTAAAGCCGTAGCCCATCAGCTCTATATAGCCGCGCAGCTCCTCGCTGTCGGCCTCGTTCTGCTGGCAGCCGTAAGTGTCCACCAGGGCCAGCGGCCGCCTGCCGGAGGCCTCGATGCGTCCGCGTATCTCAAAGCAGATATCGCGCTGGCGCGCGAGCTCCGATTCCGGGATCTCAACTCTCTTATATGCCATAAAAACTCCTCATCAAAGTCGATATTACAGGATTATATCATTGTAGCATTTGTCACTGGAAACTTCAACGTTTTTAAATTATAATAAGGAAAACAATCGAAACTCAGGAAGGTGCATCATGCCCAGAATCAACATATTATCCCCTCACGTGGCCGACCTCATAGCCGCGGGCGAGGTCGTGGAGCGGCCCGCCTCGGCGGTGAAGGAGCTCATTGAAAACGCCATCGACGCGGGGGCGCGCAACATAACGGTGGAGTTCTCCGGCGGCGGCGCGGAGCTCATCCGCGTCACGGACGACGGCTGCGGCATGTCGGCCGAGGACGCCGGGGTGGCCTTCCTGCGCCACGCCACCAGCAAGCTCGCCGACGAGCGCGGGCTGGAGGCCATCGGCACGCTGGGCTTCCGCGGCGAGGCGCTGGCGGCCATCTCCAGCGTTTCGCACATAGAGCTCACCACCTGTGAGCGCGGCGCGGCCGAGGGCACGTATATGAGCCTCGAGGCCGGGGACATACAGGAGATGCGCCCCGCCGGCGCGCCGGAGGGCACCAGCATAGCCGTGCGCGGGCTGTTTTACAACACGCCCGCCCGGCGCAAGTTCCTCAAGAGCGACAAGGCCGAGGGCGCGGCCTGCCTGCAGGCTGCCCTGCGCTGCGCGCTGGGGCGTCCGGACGTCTCCATCCGCTGCATACGGGACGGCAGGGAGGAGTTCTTCACCCCAGGCGACGGCAGGTCGGAGAGCGCGATATACTCCCTGCTGGGCCGCGACGCCGCGCTGGGCATGCTCCCCATCGCCTCCGGCCTGGAGGGCGACGCCGTGCGCGTCAGCGGCTTCACCGGCTCGCCCGGCACGGGCCGCGGCAGCCGCAGCCTGCAGTACTTCTTCGTCAACGGCCGCCACATAAAGAGCACCCTGCTGCAGGCCGCCATAGAGCAGGCCTACAAGGGCACGCTGCTGACAGGCAGGTTCCCCAGCTGTGTGGTCTACCTCACCGTCAACCCCGCTGCTGTGGACGTGAACGTACACCCGGCCAAGACCGAGGTCAAGTTCTCCGACGAGCGCGCGGTCTTCAACGCCGTGCACTACGCCGCCCTGGGCGCGCTGGAGGAGGACC
>OLRU01002219.1_pt1 | contig 14150 bp, 15 predicted proteins | sample 1672961 | NCBI WGS metagenome assembly OLRU01 (sample SAMEA3136741, study PRJEB25190) | human gut metagenome | biome: human gut; feature: human-associated habitat; material: faeces | place: Austria | collected 2013 | reverse complement strand
AAACGCAACAATGAATTGCAGCTCGCCAAGGCAAAGCTGAAAGCTGAAGCTGATAAAGCTGCGGCTGACGCAGATGCTGCCGGTCAGATTCAGATGAATCTCCGCGCCAAAGAAATCAAAGAAGCGGAAGCGGATGCTGAAATCGCCAAGCAGAAGAAAATGGTAGACCTTGCCGCACAGGAAGCCGAGGTCCAGCAACGCAAACTGGATGCGGAAGTCCGCAAACAGGCAGATGCTGACCTGTACCGCCGCCAGAAAGAGGCAGAAGCCAAGAAATATGAGGCGGAACGTGCAGCTGAGGCACAGAAGTTCTCTAAGCAGCAGGAAGCAGAAGGCATTGAGCTTGTCGGTAAGGCAGAAGCTGAAGCGATTCGTCAGAAAGGCTTGGCTGAAGCGGAAGCCATGAAACAGAAAGCAGAGGCATATAAGCAGTATAACGATGCGGCTGTGGCTGAAATGCTCATCAAGGTTCTTCCTGACATTGCCAAGAGCGTGGCTCAGCCTTTGTCCAGCATTGATAAGGTTTCTATCATTGGCGGTGATGCCTCCGGCGTATCCGGCGTTTCCGGGAACGTTCCTATCCTGATGGCTCAAACCATGCAGACGGTGAAAGAAGCGACCGGCATTGACATGGGCGAAATTGTCCGTGCCAACAGCATCCAGGCAAAGACAGACCGCAACATCAACATTATGACTCAATGTGAACAGCCTGAGAATAACAAAGAGAAAGGAGGTGCCAAGGCAATGGAACGCGTAGAAGGCGGCTATCTGATTCATGAGAAGAGTCTCAACGGTGAGGAAGTCACTCATTTTCGACCGGATGTGACCGAAGAAGAGAAGGCTATCATGAAAGACAAAAAGGCCAAAGATTAAAGACAACGAATAAAAAGAGGGTGACTCGAAAGAGCCATCCTTTTTTCTGTTGTGACGCAAACGAAAAGTTCATGGTAGCCATCCAATTAGGGTGACTGTCTTTTTTGCATGTTAAGGCTTTGTTGCTGAATCGTGCGAATCGAAGATAATTAGAAGCAAAAGATACTTCGTATCAAGCCCTCTTGATAGCAAATAGAGTAAAACCGGAGAGGTGAAGTTAATGCTCGGCGTGAGTTTGATTATCATAGCAGCGGCTATAGTCTACATGGTCGAAACCTATATCAGCACCTATTACACTATCGAATACATGCACGGAACATCGCTGTTCCTTATCCTCCTTGCGAAATATGGCACGCCAGTCCTGTTCCTGCTGCTCTGCGCCTACATTGCATATCGCAATTTTCTCAAAAAGCAGAAAGCTGCGGCTTCTGCTGCATCTGAACGGCCTACAAGCAAAGAAGAGCTGTATACCAACAAAATTCAAACGGCAGTAAAGACAAAAAGCGTCTTCTCAGAGCAGGCTGACCAAATGCTGTATCAGGTACGGCGCTTCGGGCAAAAAATGGCCGTTGCCTACAGCATGACCCAGGATAGCAAGACATCCGGGGAACAAGCCAAGTGCCTGACGTTATTGGAATCCGCAGAACGTATCTTCTATGACCGACTGGATGACGCGATTCGCTCGGCTTCAATGTTTGATGAAACGGAATACAAGGCTTTCTGTCAAGGCTCTATCTCGTTTGGAAACAAAGAAGAAGCGCAGAAAAAGAAAGAAATCTACAATGGTATCGTAAGTACCGTGGATAAAGTAGTTCATGACAATGAACGCTTAATCCTCCGATTAGATTCTTTAGCATACGCTCTGAACCAACGTTCTGCCCAGAATCCGTGGGATACAGAGGTTGTGCTCGCAATGTCAAAGCTCGATGCTGTCATTAACAAGACGACGCAGGATATTGAACAGGATGAAGATATCAGTCGTGAGGCTATGAAACGATATAACAACTTGAAAGGAGAAATTTAACGTGACAAAAAAGAACATTTTCCCTGTAGTTGCAACCATCGCCGTGGTGGGTGTTGTTCTCGGCGTGTTTTCGACGACTGTGCTGCGCGACTCGAATGTCAGCATCAGCACGATGACTTCCGAGCAGGCATATGCCAATTTAAGTAGCAAGATGAAACGTATCGGGGTGCAGGAAGTATCCGTCAATCCGCAGCAACTTGATGTATCGGAGTTTCTGGACGCAAAAGATGAGTTGCCGGATATCGACTCCTCCTACCCGTTTGTGGTGGAGGGGAACGGTGAAGTCAACATTGAAATCTTCTCTTCCGGCGAGAAAGCAGCAGAATCCGGCTCCGATTCCTTCCTGACCAGCATGGCAAAGAAGTTCAACGCCCAGCACAATAAGACTTCCGGAGACAAGACTATGAGCGTCTCTCTGCGCTCCGTTCCGTCCGGCACAGCGGCTGAGTACATTTCGACGGGAAAGTATCAGCCTGAATGCTATACCCCTTCAAACACGCTCTTTGGCGAGTTGGTGAAGAACGAGGGCGTAGAGTTGACCATCGAAGCTGACCGTCTGGCCGGCAATGTGGCAGGTATTCTTGTATCTAAGAAGACAGGGGATATGCTTCGCTCCGAATACGGTGAAGCGTCTGTTTCTTCCGTTCTGAACGCAACTATCGATGGCAAACTCATGATGGGATACTCGAACCCCTATACGAGTGCAACGGGTCTCAACTTCCTGCTTGCGGCTCTTGCGAGCAGCGGCAGCGACACGATTGTCGATACGGCTGCTGTTGAGAATTTCCAGAGATTCCAGGCGAATGTTCCGCTCGTATCCTTCACGACCCAGCAGATGGTCCAGTCGGCAGACAAAGGCATCGTGGACGGTGTCGTGATGGAGTATCAGTCCTACCAGAATGACCCGACCTTACAGCGCAACTACGAGTTCATCCCGTTCGGTGTCCGGCACGATAATCCTCTGTATTCCATCGGGAATGTCTCTGCGGAGAAGAAGGAAGTTATTGCTGCCTTCGTTTCCTTCTGCGCTCAGAACCAGGCCGAGGCGACGAAGGACGGGTTCAATGGCCTCGATGACTATGTCTATACCGGCAAAGTATACGACGGCAATACCATCGCACAGGCGCAGAGTGTCTGGAAGGAAGAGAAAGATTCCGGTATTCCTATTGTGGCAGAGTTCGTTGTCGATACTTCCGGCTCGATGCGCGGCGAACCCCTGAATGCCCTGAAAACCGCGATGATAAACACCATCCAGTATATCAATGACGACAACTATATCGGCATTATTGGCTTCGATTCGGATGTCAGAGAGTACCTGCCCATTGACCAGTTCTCCCTGACCCAGAAAACCCTGTACAAGGGTGCCGTGAACTCCCTCGACGCGAACGGCAGCACCGCAATGTACAACGGTCTTTGCGTTGCTATGGACCGCATCTACCAGAAATCTCAGGAACTCGGCGGCAACTGTACGCCTATCATCTTTGTGCTCACGGACGGTGACAACAATACCGGATATGACTTCTCCGATACGAAGAACATCATTGCCGGTATGGATATCCCCATTTACACCATCAGCTACAACTACGCAGCGGATAGTCTTTCGGAGCTCGCTTCCATCAACGAGGCGGCAGCTATCGTCGGCAACAGCGAGGATATCACCTACAAGCTCCGCAACCTGTTTAACGCAGAGATGTAACTCAAAAGCGCGGTTTTGTCCGCGCAGCTGCTCCAAAAGACAGCCTCCACGCGGCGAGCAGCGGGCAACGGGAGACAGTCCCGGCAAATTGTCTTTAAGACGGAAGGAGGAAGTGCCCTATGCGAGTACAACAGGTCCCGAACTCTCCCTATTTCATCCATTACGACGATGAAGGCTTTTGCTATATATCCAAAAGCAGAGAAAGCCAAGAATCCATCCCGGAATCCGAGATGCAGGAGTTTCTTGATGCAGTAGCCAACGGGTTACTCTACATCGAGAAAGAGCGAAAGAGCAGATACCAGCGCATCGAAGAAGCCGAAAAAGCAGCTTTTGCCAAGGGTGAAGCGGAAGGTCGAGAAGATAAGCTGCTCGCCACAGTCAAGGAGCTGAAGGAAGAACAAGCGTCAAGAGCAGAGTATGAGCGCAAGCTGCAGTATGAAGTATATGCTCATACTAATCACACCACGAAAACTGAGTGGGTTCGCCTTAGTCGTGGAGGATGGTGAGCAGCATGATAGGAAGCATTCCAATTCCAAACACCAGATTTTATCTGTCAAGCTTCGACGGTAAGAAATGGTTTATCGCAAGCGCCGTAAAACCCCTTGCTTTAGCTATGGGGATATAAGGCGCAGTGAAACCAAGTTTTTGCTAAAAGGGTAAAATAAAAATGACATTTCAAAAGGGTGTGAAATTTAGAATCTACCCAAACCGGGAGCAAAGTAATCTGATTGACCGTACTCTCGGTTGCAGCAGGCTCATTTACAACAAGGGCCTTGCTATGCGGGAAGACGCCTTCAAAAGCGGGGAGAAGTGTGGCTACAAGCAAACTTCTGCTATGCTGACAGCGCTCAAGCAGGATGTGAACTACGCGTTTCTCAAAGAGGTGGATTCCATTGCTTTGCAGCAAGCGCTGCGAAACCTTGACACCGGATACACAAACTTCTTTGAGCATAGAACTGCACATCCAAAATTCAAAAGCAAAAAAAGCGCCAAACAATCATACCGCACACTCAATATTGGTAACGGTATACGCATTTCTAATAAGCGTATTCGCTTACCGAAAATCGGCTGGGTAAAAGTTCATCAGTCTATGGAGATTGGTGCGATTCACAACGCAACGGTAGTGCGTACAGCCACCGGTAAATATTTCGTGGTTCTTAATGTGGAATATGACCCTCAGCCTATGCCAAACAACGGTTGTGTAGTAGGCATTGATGTCGGACTCAAAGAATTCTATTCCGATAGTAACGGCACTGTGGTTAATAACCCCAAATACTTGGAGAAGAAAGCCAAAAAACTTGCTCGCGAACAGCGGCGTTTGGCTCGCAAACAGAAAGGCTCACATAATCGTGAAAAGCAGCGCATAAGAGTCGCTGCCACCCACGAAAAGATTGCTAATCAACGAAACGATTTCCTTCAAAAACAGTCTACTATGCTGGTGCGTGAAAATCAAACCATCTGCATCGAAGACCTTAATATAAAGGGAATGCTTCACAATCATAAACTTGCAAGAGCTATTTCCAGTGTTTCGTGGTCGTCTTTCTTTAGCATGCTGGAGTACAAAGCCTATTGGTACGGTTGTACAGTAATTCGTGTACCTACATTCTATCCAAGCAGCCAAACATGCAGTTGCTGCGGTTATAAGAATGTAGCTGTTAAGAAACTCAGCATCCGTCAATGGGAATGCCCGTCTTGTCACACGGTTCATGACCGTGACAAGAACGCTGCCATTAACATTTTGCGTAAAGGGCTTGAAAAGTCCGCTTAAACTAATACATACCGTACCGTGGGGCACACGGGAAGTAACGCCTGTCTGACATCGTGTAAGACGCAACAGCTTCGGTTGCTGCGCAGTGGTGGTTGATGCAGGAATCCCCCTGCTTTAGCTGTGGGGAGAATGTCAAAACAGAATATTACAGGACTGCACCGTTCAATCCTGCAAAAGAGACATACGACTTGTACAAGGCGTTCGCGGAAGCATTCCGCGAAAACGAGATGGAAGAGCAGGAGTTTCAGGAGGAGCTCAAAAAGGCCGTCAATAAAGCTTACGGAAACGGCTTATACGCCGGACGGCATAGTGTTGATTTTGGCTGAGCCGAACAAAAAAAGGGGCAATGACAAATGAAAAAAGAACAGATGGATTTTGCGAGAGCGGTTTTAGAACACAATAGGCGGCATGAAAGCGAAAAATCAGATACGACTGAAGTTCAGAAAACAAACCGTGAAATATACAAAATCGAAGAAAAACAGCGCAGGAAAGCGGCAAAACGAATATGAGCATAGCAAAAATCGAAACTGCATCAGGCGTAACGCTGGTCCTCAATGGCAACACGGTCTTTGCCTCGGACGATACATCCTACTGGCTGCAAGGGGCAAAAGTCATTGGTGACGATGGGCATGTCTATGGGCATGTCGAGACTATTCGAGACGCCCTGTGCCTCGTCTTGGCAAAGTACGGCGGGCTAAAGGGAAACAGCGCAAAACAAACAAAACCAGTAAAGGCGGTGAGAGCATGGTAGTATATACGAAATCAGGCGTGACGGTGAATTGCTGCGGTAATCTCTTCATTGCATCAGACGGCAAAACCTACAACCTCTGCGGCAGGATGCTGACATGCAGTGGCAAGGTCATCAGCTACAACTGCCAATCGAAAGACGAAGCACTGGGTACGGTCGTGGGGCTGTACGGCGGTCGAAGATTTTAGGAGGTGCAACAATGCAAACGGTCATGACGAACAGCGGTGTGGAGCTTCGTGTGGAAAGCAGCATCATTTACACAACAGACTCCAAGGCATTCTGGCGCAGCGGTAACATGCTGGTCGGAAACGGCACGGTCGTCAGCTACCAGTGTCGCTCGATGGATGAGGCGGTCGATATGGTCGCCGCCTTGTACAACGGAAAGAAAGCAGAAGCAACGCAGGCATAATCCTCAATAAAAGTATACGCCGTTCACCTTTTCAGGTGGGCGGCTTTTTGTTTTGTGAATACAGCGATTCAGTGGCGAAGCGAGCCGATTTTACCAGCACTTTGATATTCTGCGGTATGATTTCCGGCAATTTGATATTCTACGGGCAGTTGCACAGCCGTGCGAATTGCATACAATGGGAATTAGAGGATAAAAAGAGCGATGCAAGGATACATTTGCAGAAAGACGGCTGCTTTTGTAAAACGGCACGAAATTAAACGAAACGCGAAGAGGATACAAGAAATCACGAATAAAATCCGGCTGAGGCGGATAATACTTGTGCCGAGTAGTTTAAAGTCCGGACAATGGGACAGCTAAAGTGGTAAAATGAAACTAGGAATACCTAAAATCAGATTTAACCGAAAAAACAAAAACCATGAATGAATAATTGGTTGCTAAAAAGTAACCGCTCGCTTTTATACCCAAACCAACAAATGACCCAAATCTGTTTAGGAAGGATAGGCACAAAATGGCAAGAAGGAAAACAAACGACTTGGAAAATCAGATGTCGCTCATGGACATGATGGCATCGGAAAGCCCCGAATATACCGAAGAAGGCCCGGAAGAACTCTTGGACCCCGGCGAGGACATGGGGGACAGTGAAGGGCAGACGGATAAGCCCTTCAAACTCGTGGCGAACAAGACCACGAAGGCAAAGGTGAGCATCTCCACGCAGGCGCTGAATGTTGTGAAGGCGGTATATGCTGATACGGTCGAAACGAATTGGGAAGAGTTGTTTGACGGGTTCGACAGACTCTATGCTATCACTTTTTCGTCCGGTATCGAGTTCGTGAATAAGGTTATCAACAAGTTCTCGTATGCGGAAGTCGTGTTCGGATGCGAGAAAATCATCGCCAACGACATTGCTGCCATCATGTCGGTGCAAATCGACAGCGTGCAGCGGCTCGCTAAGTCTAAGTCGGCAGGAAACCTTGCGAACCGCCTCGATGACGGGTCCTTGCAGCTGTATGTATCGCGAGACACGAAATCGCACGAGAAAATCTTTATCTTGGAGAGCGCTGACCATAAGCGCGTCCGAGTCATCACCGGCAGTGCGAATATGTCGGCATCGGCGTTTTGCGGCATTCAGCGAGAGAATATCGTCTGCTTCGATGACGAGGCGGCATTTTCGCATTACAAGGTTCTGTTCGAGACCTTCAAGGAGACCTGCTCCGACAATGTCTCCTATAAGGCAGTCGTGAACACCATGAACCAGGAAGATTATCTGAAAGAGAACATCAAAGAAGTGCCCGTCTTTCAGGCTATTGAAAAGCAGAAGCTTGTCTTTCTGGAACAGGCACAGCCTGAGGATGAGGTCGAATACGAGATAGTTGCCGATGTCAAGAAAATGCAGGAACTCGTCAAGCCAATCATGCCTAAGATGCCGGTACAGGCGAATCGTATTGTAGTGGCAGCGGAACCGATGCGCGTTTTCGGGAAACGATATACCGAGGTGCGGCGTGTGGCAGCTGAGGCAGTTAAGCAGCTCCCGAAATTACATATCGACTATGATGCCGGGACCATGACCTTCAACGACGAGAATATCGACCTCAATCCGAATCTCAGCGAGGTGGCAAAGAACATCAAGAGCATCCAGAAGTTCTTCTTAGGCATGGACTACTTTTACGGCGATGTCGAACAGGCCAAGAAGGACTACTTCAAGTACATGACCTGGTATCTGGCTACTCCGTTCATGGCGTATCTGCGGTATTTCGCATCGAGGAACAACTACGATACGAAGCTGTTCCCGATGTACGGCGTTATATACGGCGACTCAAACGGCGGCAAGACGACCTTTATAAAATTTCTTGTCAAACTCATGTGCGGTGAGACCGTTAAGATGAACACGACGGAGGATTTCACAGCCACAAGAATCGACGGCCTCAAACGAGTTTGTGAGGGACTGCCGCTGAACATCGACGACCTCGCCAAGACCCAGTTTCAGAACCATTCAGAACGGGTAATCAAGAACGATGAATGGGGTATCTCGGACAGGCTCGTGAACTATCCTGCTGTATCTATCACATCGAATAAAATTACCTCGCTGACAAAAGACCTCTCGAAACGTGCTATCATCTGTCGAATTGGTGCTAAAATCGACAACGAGCGCGGTGCCAAAAACTCGAAGCGTGTGAATGAGAGTATGTCGGAGCTGACAACCGCGTTCTATGGCGAATATGTCCGCCGAATGCTTGTTTGCATCGATGAGATGACGACGGAAATGCGGGAAAATGCGAATGGCAAGGAATACTTCCCGGATATCTTCCACGCTTCGTCTAGTGTCATTGCAGATATCTTCGAGGCATGCGGAATCGATTTGCCGGACTATGTGCGTATCCTGTACTATAACGACTATATGGGTGATGAGAGCATTGGTCGTGCTGCAATTGAGAAAATCGAACTGGCATGGCAGGCTGACCCGAGCAAGTTCCGGGTTGATAAGAAGCAGAACAGGCTCATTTACTCCTATCCGCCGGATGGACCGTGGTACGAACTGAAATACATTGCAGATGAGCTGCCGAACTCCCTCGAAGCAGAGATTTCTGGCGGCAACCAGCTTATCATGAACTACGAGCAGGCACAGGAATTGTTCGGCATCAAGTTTCGGCGCTGGCTGGGCATCTTTAACCTCTAATATGCATGGCAGGTTCTTTTCGGAGCCTGCCTTCTTATTTCACAAAAATAGTTGCCCATTTGTGCGAATTGCAGACAATCAGAAATAAAGCGTAAAGCAAAGGAGCTGAGTACCATCTCAAAATTTGCAAGCAAAAAGTTGATTGAGCGAAATTGCAATATCATGAAAGACTACGGCAACGGCTATTCCATTGAGGAGCTTGCCGCAAAATACAGGTTGAGCGTCCGTACATGCTATCGAGCGTTAGACGACGCGAAACAGGAGGCCAGAATTCAGTTGGCGCAGGTAGAGGATGCTAGAAAGGCCGAAATTCTTGCAGCATACAAGAACAGTGTCCCTCTCAAGGAAATGATTGCGAAATTTAACGTGGCAGAAGGATATTGCAGCATGGTTGCCAACGATGCGGGCCTGACTGAAAACCGTAGAAATGAGCGCATCAAAATTCGGCAGAAACCCCGCAATGAGAATATCTTTCGAGAATACGAGAGTGGCGTGCCGGTGCAGAAACTATCCGAAAAATATCAGCTCTCGGTTCCTGGTATTTACAAGGTTATCCAGCGAGTGAGAAGGCAAAAGGAGGCGATGAGTCTTGCAATGGATTGTGAAGCAAACCAAATCAAAAGGATATGAGTTCACCTTCGATATCGTGAAAGGCAAGGCCGTTATCGGGCAGGCACACTATATCCCGAAATTGCTACGGCAGGGTTATGGCATCCGGCTGAATGATTCCAAGTTCCTGCTGCAATACATGCCAGCTGCTGACGCAAGGGCGTACATGCGCGGCATCAACACAAAAGATATTCTGAGACACCCTTTTGCTATCCGTGAGAACAACTGCACGGTAGGCGAGATTTCCGTCATCCATACAAAAACCGGATTCCTCCAAGGATACAATTCTATCGCCATGCAGCTGTATGGCGAGGAATACCAGAGCTACAAAATTGGTTTTGGAAAAGAAGGAGTATGCTGCCCTGTATTCCTTTGCGGACAGCAAATCGCCCAAATCAATAAGAGCGCGGTGGTCAAGGATAATCTGGATGAATACCTGATTTACGCAGTGAATGAAAAGGCACTGATGCCGTCCGTCATGTTCGCCGTTTATATTGATGGAATATACTACGCAAACCGAGGCATGTATGTGGATGACGCAACGACTATCAACTGCGAATACAGCTTGAACGAGGAAGTCCTGTCCCACTACGACCCGAATTTTGTCAAAGGACTATGACTCCGATAACTGGTATTCACAGACAATATCATGTTGCGAAACTGTGCGAATTGCAGACAATTAAAAGTGAATGAATTACAAAAGCTACAGAGGATAAACAATGAGCTATGAACCCATTATCACACCGGGCAGGAATTTCTTTCTTGTCTCGACGGAGTACAAAGAGAGCTGCTCTGCCTGGTGCCGCAAGCAAATTAGAGCGACACTGAGGACCTGTCAGGGACGAGTCATCATCATTGATGCAACGGGCGAGTACGCGGACTTGGCGCTTGAACATGACAGATTGATTCGAGAGAAAATCCCGTCCATCATTTATCGGTATAAGCTGGTGGACGGGAAACCGTATATTGCTCATGTCATTGAAGTTGATACGGAAGCAAATGAAGCACCGCACCTGATTGTATACGATATCAGCCGGACCATAATCACCAGCTGGAAGGTCGGCGTGGAGGCAATTGATAAAATCCTGCAATCCTATGCCGTGATGCAGGACAGTGAAATCGCGTGGCTGTATGTTCCGCTGGACTTATATACCAATGTCAAGCCCGAAAGCGAATCCTGGAACATTTTGGAACGAACTATCAAGGGTAATGAAGGCAAGCTCATGACAGTACTGACGACTCGCAAATTCACCATTGGGATGGTCCAGCGCTGTTTACATATGGCAAAAATCAAAAATAATTTGGAGGATAACAAATGACCAATGAACAGCTGAGAATCGCATTGACGGCGAATGCCGTTACCAAACAAACCCGAAACCATTTTGGATTCAGTGACCCGTGTGGAAAAACGCTGGAAGAATACAACAAGTCCGCGATGCTGTGCTGCATGACAGCGGCGCAGAGAATGAACACGCCGGGTTTTGAGCGTGTTTTGGCTGCGCAGATTTTTCCCTGCTTTACCATTGGCTGCTGGAATCAGACGAAGACGGTCTATGATTTTGACTACGAGTTTCAGAAAATGCTGATGGATACGGATGACGTGGCAATTCATCAGGATATCCTGCAGCGACTCCCGGTTCGTGATTTCTTTATCCCGGTGTATGACAGCTACGACTACAACGGTATGTTCGTGCATGTGGAATTCGACGAAAAAGAGAAAACCACAGCTTTCGGTATCGTTCTTGTCGGCCCGGCCAAAGGCAGCCATGATGATTTCACGTTCCTGACTCTGCCTGCCTGGGCCAAAGAAAACCAGAGTTTGACGCAAGCAACCCGGAGTACGAAAGAATACCTGGAAAAGGCAGCAGGGCAGCGGCAAGTAAATGGTATCAGCGTACCGGCTGTGATGGAAGCAGTTCCTTCGGTCTTTGACGGCGGCACACCTTATGTCCGGCTGGCAATCCTGTGCGCCAACTATCTTGCCAGCAAGAACCCAGATGTCCGCCTTGAAACTTCCAAAAAGCGTGACCGCCCGGTATTCGTGTTTCAGGGAAAGGCACAGCGAATCAACGTCAAGACATATACCGTTGGTGAGAATGCGGCCAAAGAATACAAAAAGAATGGGGAAGGCAAAACTCCCCGCTGGCGGCATTACTGGTGCGGCAATGGCCGGGAACGCCGGGAATGCAAGTTTATTTACTGATGGCGGTGAGGGTGAATCATGGCTCCCCATACTTATCAGGACCCGATTGGGTTCTATGAATGGTTCGATGACCTTCCTTATGCTATCCAGGATAGTATTCTGAAACACCTGCCGCATATGGAAGGCGAGGAATGGCTCATTGTCATTATCCTTGCAGCTCTTCTTCTGATGATTCTGGTTTCAGCGTATCTGGGCTTTGCAAGACATAATGTCAAAAAAACGAGTGAACGACTCAACGCTTTGAAAGAGCTGAACAACACGACTGAATTCATGCCGGTCGAGGCGCAGTACCGCTACTATCTACGTTCTGATACGAAGCTGGAATACGAGGAGTTCTCGCTCCCGAAATTCTTCCGCCGCGAAGTGAGAGAAAACTTTAAGCTGTTCAACACTCTTCTTGGCAATGCTCGGGCAAACACGGTATTGTATGAAACATACGGCCGCGAAATCCAGGAACTCCCGGATTGGACAGAATCGGATGACGATTGCGGGCGGCATATCCCGTTCTTTCTCTACCACAACATCGAGAAAGAGTTGTACGATGAAACTGTCCTGGACTGCCCTGTAACGAGCCCTGAGTTTGTCTGTACGAAAAGCTATCTGCCCAAAGATGCCAAAGAGCCGATTGAGACGGAAGAAACCTATACGCTGGAAGAGCTCGAAGAGTACATACGCCGCTTGAAGGTTGCAGCCGATGTCAAGAAGAACAGCCAGAACGCAGGCTGAAAAAAGTCAGCAGCCATAAGCAAGAAGCAGGGCCCTGTGTTTCATGGTTCCAGAACGTCTTCCCACCTTAATTTTACCAGTACTTTGATATTTTGTGGCCATTGACAAACGGCGCAAAAGGTGCTTGGGTTAAAAGCCCTTGCAAAAAAGTGCAATATCCATATAATAAGAAATCCAAAAGGGAGATACACATTATGAGTGAACAGAAAGAAAATGCTCAGCTCGAAGCTTATCGGAAGCTCGTTGAAGATTTCAAGCGCTTCGTCAGTTCTGAAATTCGGGCAGAAGAGAACAGCTACAGGATTGTGGACATGACTTCCGAAGATGCCGAAATCGATGACCCAAGCGTTCCGGTGACTCAACTGGAGGACGAAAAAGCAGAGAAGCTTGCCGGTATTTGCATGGACCTGTCCAATGCCACGCTGTGGCTCTACTACAACCGTGACAAATTTGCAAACGTCGAGTTTATGCCCCTGACTGATGAAACTCTGAAAGAATACCAGAAGCAGGCTCAGAATGCTCTGAATGAACCGAAGAGCCCTCTGTATCTGAAATCCTGGTATCAGCTCATTGAAATGTTGAGTCAGGAATGTATCCCGCAGCGCTACGAGGACGACGGTCAGCGATATACAGACGTCTATGTGAACACCTATATGCTCATGTACCTGACCATGACCCGACTCAAGAACGGCGGAACCTTTACACGCCTTGCAAACGGGCAGGGAAGCGATGCTGTGAAAATCACGACCATCGCAATGTACTACTTCTCCAGCCTTTTGACGGTTCTCTGCACTGAATATTAAGAAATTTTTTCCCGTGTGAGCAGCGACGCTCATGCGGGAATTTTTTTGTAATTTTCTATTGTCAATCTGTGCGAATTACGTACAATGAAAAATATAAACCAAAAATATATCTTATCGTTGTCCCGCATGAGTTGTTTGTGCGGGACTTTTTTGTTTGCGGAAAGGAAATGCACTATGTACGGTTTATCAGAAGAAAGCTTAACGATTGTTGGTATTATTTTGATTGTGGTTGGTGTCGCTATGATTGGTTGGGGATTTGAATGGAATCAGGACATTACCAATGATAAACGGGTCGGAACCGTTGTCAGAGACATTGGCGTTATGGTTTTGGCAACCGGCATTATATTTGTGATGCAGCGGGCAATGAACTAAATTGAGAAAAAGTAAGGCAGGCTCATTTCGGGCCTGCTTGTTTTTTGGGTGAAATATGATTACAACAAAGAAGATTGACCCACGGCCATATCAGCAGAAAGCTGCTGCGGCGATTCATAGAGAGTGGGATGCCGGGAATAAGAAAACGCTGGTTGTGATGCCGACCGGAACCGGCAAAACTATTGTGTTTGCAAGCATCGTGAACGACCAGGTGGCAAAGGGCGAACACGTTTTGATTCTTGCGC
>OLRU01002214.1_pt1 | contig 14171 bp, 19 predicted proteins | sample 1672961 | NCBI WGS metagenome assembly OLRU01 (sample SAMEA3136741, study PRJEB25190) | human gut metagenome | biome: human gut; feature: human-associated habitat; material: faeces | place: Austria | collected 2013 | reverse complement strand
CCCCCCTAATAATTTAGAGCGAATTTCGCTAAAGCACTCGATTATTTAGAGCGCCAAAAATTTCCCATTTCTTTTTATTTAGAGTTCTTAAAACCATTAAACCAAGCACGCTCATCAAATGATTTCTTTTTTGTTTTTATAATATTTTTCTCTTTTGGAATGCCAATTGGCAAAAAGCATACCAATTCATAATCATCTGGTACATTTAATATATGTGCCATTTTTTTACCGATTTGATCTTCATCAGTAATATGCCCTTCATACCAACAGCTTTGATATCCTAAAGCAATGATTGCTAGTAACATATTTTCAATCGCTGCTGAATAATCCTGTATGGCAAAACATTTATCACGATATGCATAGATACGTTGAGTGAGAACACAAATGGCAGCAGGAGCACTTTGTCCTATTGGCGGATCTATAACATTGAGTAATTGTTTTAAAATATGTGGATCATCAATCGCAATAAAACTTGTTGTTTGTTTATTACATCCAGAAGGAGCGTCGATTCCTGCTTGCATTATTTTGATAAGATCCTCTCTTTTTACTGGAACTGCTTGATATTCTCCACGAAAACTATGTCTACTATGAATTAATTCTAGAAAAGTATTCATTTTTACCCTCTTAATAACTATATTTCTTAATCTTTTCCATGACTCTACTTGCTTGTTCATCTTTTAAAATATAAGGTTGATAATCGTTTCTTCCTCTTGATGAAGTTAAAGAACATGGAATAATTTGTACTTGATATCCTGTTTGTGTCGTTCCTTTAAAAGAATAAGAGAGTTGATAAATCATTGTGTCTGTATCACTTGGATTACGATTACCACCAAAACAGAAATTACCTAATGAATAAACAATAGGTTTTCCATTGTAGGTTTCTGTTCCTTGAACAACATGAGGATGTGAACCAATGACAGCATCTGCTCCAGCATCAATGGTAAACTTAGCCAGTGATCTTTGATCCTCATTGGCTTGATATTGTCTTTCAATACCCCAATGATAATAAACAAAAACAAGTTGACATTGTTCCTCATTTTTTAAATGATTGATCGCATTTTGAATTTTTTGATGACCACTTTCATTATTCATAGATACTGAAAGTGAACGATAACCAAGAAATCCACACTTGATGCCTTTGATTTCTTTTATGTAGTAATCATCATAACCAAAATGACCAATAGAAGCTTCATCTAAATATTTTTTTGTATCTTGAAGACCTGCTTCATAATAATCTTCACTATGATTATTGGCGAGGGTAACTGCTTCTACTGATGAAGAAGTCAATATTTTTGTATATTCAGGAGCTCCACTAAAAGGAAATTCTTTTTCAAGATGATTACTTGCTGTTGTAAGAGGTCCTTCTAGATTAACAACTGTCAAATCATCTTTTTCAAAGACTTCTTTTACTTTCTTTAAAAAATATGTAGGATCACTTCCTTGTCTTTTATATTCTTGATTAAACGATCCATCATAAGCTTGTCCGGCATAGTTTCCAAGTGTACAATCTCCAGCAAAAGAAATAGTAAAATTCACTTCAGCTTCTTCTTTCTTTTTCTCTTCTTTTTGTACTGTTTTTTCTTGTACCTTTTTAGGTGTTTCTTTTTTTGTAGATTGATTTACATTATTAAAAAGAAAAACACCTAAAGAAATAATAAGTACAGCTATTATAATAACAAATGCTACTTTTTTCTTATTTAATTTATGATTCATGAAATTCACCTCAATTTATTTTAACATATTCTAAAATATGTTAAAATACCTCTATTGGAGGAATAAAACATGATTGAAGAAATTATTGAAAATAAATTAGATTATGCATCTTTATTATGCGAAAGTGATCCTAATATTAATCTTGTTGAAAATTATTTAAGAGATGGAAGATTATTTGCTTACTTTGAAAAACAAACACCTCTTGCTTTTATTGCTGTTAAAGAAATCAATGATACTACCCTTGAAATTAAAAACTTACTTACTTTAGAAAATAATCGAGGACGTGGATATGGAAAATCCTTACTTCAATATATTGAAAATCTTTATCAAAACAAAACAACTTTTTTAATTGGTACCGCCAATAGTTCAATGACAAACATGCTTATTTATACAAAGCTTGGTTATCATTATAGTCATAAAATTGAAAACTTTTTCATTGATTATTATCCTCAAGAAATCTATGAAAACAACATGCAAGCAACCGATCTTCTTTACTTTAGCAAAACACGTGCAAACTAAAAGGATTCCTTACGAATCCTTTTTTGTATACTCTTTTAAGATATCAATATAAAGTTGTCCAAAACGACTTAGAATAGCTTTATTGTGTGTAATATATCCTATTTCCATAAAATCATTCACATCTAAAGGAACCGCAATGATATCTTTTCCATTAAGCTGTTCATTAATGACTCCACTACAAATTGTATAGCCATTAAGACCTATTAATAAATTAAAGAGTGTTGCACGATCACATACTTTAATTTCTTTTTGGCTTTCTAAAGTACTCAGTATTTCCTCAGAAAAGTAAAAAGAATTATGTTCTCCTTGTTCATAAGATAAACGTGGATATTCTTTTAAATCCTCTAAAGATACTTTATTTTTATTTGCGAGGGGATTATCTTTTCCAAGAAAAACATGAGGTTTTGCGATAAATAGACGATGAAATGTTAAGTCATTTTCTTTCAACGTTTTCTTTAAAACAACTTCATTAAATGAATTAAGATAAAGAACCCCAATTTCACTTTTAAGTTTGGCAACATCTTCAATAATTTCATAAGTTTGTGTTTCTCGAATCCTGAAATCATATTCCTTCCCACCATATTCTTTAATCAAAGAAACAAAAGCTTCTACGGCAAAAGAATAATGTTGCGTTGAGATACAAAATTCATGTTTAATATTATGATCCTGTAAATACTTTTCTTCAATCAAGTTTGTTTGTTCAATCACTTGTCTTGCATAACCTAAAAATTCTTCTCCCTGTCTTGATAAAATAACTCCTTTATTGGTACGAATAAAAATCGTAATACCTAATTCTTTTTCTAATTCTTTGATTGCATTTGTTAAACTTGGTTGTGATATATATAAACGTTTAGCAGCCTCTGAAAGTGTTCCTACTTGAGAAACTGTAATAACGTATCTTAATTGTGCTAATGTCATATTCTTCTCCTTTTTCTTTGTCATTATATCATAGCTTAACAAAAATAAAATTATTAAGATTTTATAAATCGACATTATTTTTATAGAATCGTTGTTAAAATGAAATCAATAAGGGAAGAGTCTCACAATCTGTGTGATGATATCAACAAACGCGAATAGTTTTTCTATTCTGGTACATCTTAAAGACAAGACTCGTTAAGGATTTCATCTTTAATGAGTTTTGTCTTTTTTTATTCAAAGGAGGAACCGTGATGTTTTATCAAAAAAGTAGTCAAGATATCTTAAAAGAATGTGAAAGTTCTTTAGAAGGATTATATGATTTTCAAGTAAAAAAACATAGTGCAAAGTATGGTAAAAATGAACTTATTGAAAAAAAGAAAGATTCCCCGCTTGTCATCTTTTTAAAACAATTTCAAGATTTACTTGTCATTATTTTAATCTTTGCCACAAGTGTTTCTGGATTAAGCCATCAAATTGAAAGGACCTTGTTATTATTGCTGTTATTGTTTTAAATGCTTTACTAGGGACAATACAAACTTTAAAATCAAAAAAATTTCTAGAAAGTTTAAAAAAATTATCTTTTCCTCATGTTAAAGTAATTCGTCAAAATCAACTACAAGAAATAAATGCAAACGATTTGACCATTGGCGATCTTGTTTGCATAGAAGCCGGTGATATTATTAGTGGTGACGGTCGCCTTCTTGAAGCAAATCATCTTCAAGTAAATGAAAGTCATTTAACAGGTGAAGTAGAAAGTATCGATAAATCCGTAGAAATAATAAAAGAAAAAACGATTCTTGCTAAACAAAAAAACATGGTTTTTTCTGGTAGTCTTGTAAACCATGGAACTGGAAAATATATTGTTTGTGCCATCGGTATGCAAACTGAAATTGGTAAAATCGCCTCTTTATTAGATAATACAAAAAATCGTAAAACACCTTTACAAAAGAATTTGGATACTTTAAGTGGACAACTTTCTTTACTTATTTTAATCATTTGTTTTCTTGTTTTAATACTTCAATTATTTGTTGCTCGAGAAAATATTTTAGATGCTCTTATGATGGCTGTTGCTTTGGCTGTAGCAGCTATTTCTGAAGCATTAAGTTCTATCGTAACGATCATTCTATCCCTTTCTACGTAAGCGTCAATTTATAAGCATAGAATAAAAACAAATAGGAAGCCTTCATAATAAAGAAAATGTCCTGTTTGTTTTATTGTTGTACAAAAAGAACATATTTCTATGCCTTTTTGTTTTTGTATGGATTTTTGGGTAATTCTTCTGACCATGGCATGATTTCTTCAAGTAAATCTACTGTCAGCTTATTTTCTGTCATTCTTTTTAGTATGTATTCTATATACTCATATGGTTTTAGACCATTCATTTTTGCACTTTCAATTATGCTATATGCTGCTCCACTTGCTTTGGCTCCATTGGTGCTGTTTGAAAACAGAAAATTTTTTCTGCCAATGACAAAGCTCTTACAACATCTTTCTGCTGAATTATTGCTTATTTCAACTCGCCCATCTTCTATATAATATCTTAAATATTTTTCATTATTGATAGCATATGTCATTGCCTTATCCAAATGTGATTTCTTTGGTGTATGTGGCGCAACTGTTTTCACTATTTCATAGAATTCTTCAAATACTGGAAGTGATTTTGTTTTTCTTTCTCTGGTTATACGATCATAATCCTTTTTGTATTTTTTATCGTATACCTTCTCAAGATAAAACAGTTTATTGATCAACTGATACATTCGTCAATCAGAGCCGATATGATATTCTTCTTTCCTTCTGTCAGTGGTTTTACGTGATAAACTTCTTTCTTCTTACGTGCCATAACAAAACCTCCTATGGTAGTTAACTAATACTACCATAAGAGGTTCGTTTTTACAGACTTTTTCTCACACGCTCTACACCTCATTTTATCTTTTTCCACCTCAGTCAAATTCCGATTTTTCATAACCAATCAGTTATTCTGTGATTTCTGTACTTTCATCAGCTTTTAACCTTTTTTTATCTGCATACATCCGCAAATCGGCTTCATGGCATACTTCATCAAAAGAAAAATCTTTGCTCTGTACGGTATAGCTGCCCATTGCCAGACTTAACGGAATCTTTTCTTTGCTTTTCCGTTTCAGACTTTCCCGGATATTTTCCATCAGCTCGGAGGCTTTTTCTTCTGCAATCCCATTACCCAGAATCATGAATTCATCTCCACCCATTCGAATAACCGGAGAATCTTCCGGCATTTCTTCTTTCAAGGTACCTGCTATGATCTTAAGCAGAATATCACCATATTCATGACCGAACTGGTCATTTACCTTCTTCAGATAATTACAGTCGGACATAATCACTGTAAACGGAAAAGTCAGATTCTTTTTCTTTTCCTCTATTCTGTAGTTCAGATAGTTACGATTATACACACCTGTAAGGCCATCTATGATGGAAAGCTCTTCCACCTTCTTCTCCAAACGAACACGTTCGGAAACATTATCAACAATTCCTACGATTCCAATGATATTACCGTTTTCATCCCGTACTGCACTCTTTTTTATCTCAAAATATAGTGATTCTCCATTTTCCATCGGAAATTCACTGATATACTGGCTGCCTTTCCCAGTAGCCAGTATTTTTTTATCATCCTCATAAAACATTTTTCCCATTTCTGGAAACTTCTGAATTTCCAGATCTGTTTTTCCTACGATACTTCCATTTTTCCCAACAGAAACCAGGTTACAGATTTCTGAAGCAAAACAATATCTACATTCCGTATCCTTAAAAAATATATTAACCGGCGCACTACGCATAAAGCGTTTCATCATTTCACTATCCAAAAATTCCATTATTTTCTCTCCATCATTAAATTCCAATTTGTCAATTTCATTAAATATAAATTTTATCTTTCTCCAGTGGATACAGATATGTAATCGGATTCTGTGCAGACTGATTCAACTGCAATCCGGCTATCGACTTTCCAATGTAGAACGATTCATTCTCATCTAACGGAAATCCTTGCTCATATCTTTCATCCACAAAAAATAATCTATTTTCAGTTTTTGGTGTAAGAACAATATCCTGTCTTGGAAGTCTGTCCTTCGCCTCTTTACATACAAACCACTCTGACGGCTTATACACGGCAACAATCAAAGAATTGTAAACACCAAAAACATACTCAACTGTTCTAACCTTTTCCTTTGATACTCTCCAAACACCACGAACAGCATCATATAATACCTTCTCGTCCATACCTCTTTGGTAGAGTCTATTTATTTTGATGACAAGGATTTTATTCCTGATATCTTTTTCTTCAAGTGGGACGGCACCGTTTATTCTTTCATACTCATCAACCGATAAAGCCTCTGCAGAATGGTGTCCGGCAACAATGTTTGTAAGTCCCGCATCACCAACATAGTTGAAAGCATTAATCAGTGAAGCCTCTGCAGCAAATGCCTCTTCTTCGGTTAAGTTTGAATTGATGATTATTTTCTCAACCTCAAATCCGGCATTCTTAATATCCGCAATAGTCTTCAGTTTCAACTTCTCGCTATCAGGACTGCCCAGGCTCTCTTTTTCATGTTCAAATACTCTGTTTTTAGTGCCTTTTCCAATATAGAAAATTTGCTTACTGCGTGGATCTATGAGTCCATACACATAATAATCTCCAAGTGAAAGAAGGCTCTTCTCTGAAAATCTATCCATGCATTTCTCCTAGTGTGCATTCTTTATTCCTTTGTTCTTATCCAAATCAAAGCCGATCTGCCAAAATCCCATATCTATCATTTTCATTTGTGGGTATGGCATACCTTCAACTTCCATCTTTTCTCTGACAGGTTCGAGTCGGTCAGCGTTTTTCTCATAAAAGTTGACAAGCTGCATTACAGACCTAATGTTGTAATTTCCAGTGGCAACCTTCTGATTCTTTATTCCTGCAATAAAATATCTATCATATGCTGGAACACAGCCAAGTGTTCCCATAAGTATTTTCGTGATGAGTGTAAAAGATAACTGATTTTTCAGTTCTTGTTCTTTTACTTTGTGCCTAATTTTATCGTAATACTGCTCTAAAAACGAATTTATATCCTGCAGTAACTTTTGGTTGCTATCGTCTTTGAAACCGATACAGTCAATTCCAGCTAAAACATCATATTTTTCATTTAGCAGTTCTTTTACTACCGGAATATGTACTTTATAATCCTTTTGTAGCAAAAATGATGAGCCACGATACATTCCCCAACTTGCTAAATAGAAAGCTAGTTGTAAACTCAAATAATCATAATCAATCTCTTGGCTCCCTCGTGCTTTTATGAAATGTGAATAGCAGTGTTCCCAAGAACGATATCGACCATTCTCATCAACCTTCAAATCATTATAAAATTCTGTTGATGATTTAATAATCAAATCCACAGTATCCATGCTACTCACCGCCTATTCGTTACTTGTTTTTATCTGTTCTCCATCCGGGAAGATAAATGATTGCTCAAAGGTAACCTCCATCACATCAGCTATCGGCTTTAACTCCTCAAGAGTCACAGTATCTCGTTTCAATTTCTTACCAAAGTTCTGTGGAGTCTGACCTATCCGTCTGGCAAGTTCCGAAACGCTTATATTCTTTTTATTACATAATTCTTTAATCATATCGGATGTCTTCAACGTTATCCTCCATATCTAAAACGCACTTCACTTACTACATTGTAAACAATTTGGTTGATAAATTCAATTCTGGCACTGTTCCGTTTTGTAAATTTTCTATGAACGACAAAAACACCCTGCATTGCTGCAAGGTGTTGATGTAAGAGTTCCTATTCAATTATCTTTTGAGTTCAACAGTCATGCCGGATTTAAATTTGAAAATCAGTTTATCATCATAAACTGTGATTTTTTCAATAAGCCTTCTGACCAGTTGCTCATCATATTCTGTGATTCTGCTTGTTTGCGTTTGAAGAAAATGTCGCATTTCATTGATTCGTTTTCTTAACATTTCCTGTTCAGCATCTTTAGTGACAACTGTTGCCTTCTTTTCCCTCAAAACATCTATTCCCCTTGCTATAACATCATACTCCGCATTTTTGTTTATGCACGAGTAGCTCCTGAACATAAAATTCGTATCGTTGAAACTTGGCAAAAAAAAGGTAAAGTGGTGGCTATGACAGGTGATGGTGTCAATGATGCTCCTGCCCTTAAACAAAGTGATATTGGTGTGGCCATGGGAATTACTGGAAATGAAGTGACAAAAGATGCCGCCAATATGATTTTAACAGATGATAACTTTTCAACGATTGTACATGCTATTATCGGTCGAAATGTCTATGAACATCTTAAAAATTCAATTTATTATTTATTGTCAGGAAATTTTGTGGGAATTCTATGTGTATTACTTGCTTCTTTATTTATTTTGCAACTCCATTTTATCCAGCACACCTTTTATTTATGAATTTAATTACAGATTCTTTACCTGCCATTGCGATTGGGATGGAAAGAAATGATCAAAATGTTTTAAAATATCCACCTAAAAAAAAGATGAATCTCTTTTAAATAAAAAATCACTTTTTAGGATTTCTTTTGAAGGAATCGTTATTGGTTTATGTACGATGGCAAGTTATTATTGTGGTTTAAAAATAAATACACTTGCTGCTTCTACATTTGCCTTTGCGACAATTTGTTTATCACGTTTACTTCATGGTTTAAGTAGTCGAAATGAAAAACCCATTTATCAAATAGGATTATTTTCAAATAAACAAAGCATTCTTGCTTTTTTGATTGGTACTTTTCTACTACATCTTGTTTTATATATTCCTCTTTTACAAAAAGTCTTTTTAATTGAAAAAGTATCCCTTTTTCAAATGATTCCGATTTATATTTTTTCTCTTCTTTCCTTTTTCCTTATTCAAGTAAAAAAATGTTTTCTATAAAATAGAGAACACTTTTTTCATAATTTAAAAATCTTTCACTCCTTTTCTATGCTATAATAAGAAAACAGGATTTAGGGAGGGATTAGATGGAAAAAGATTTAACACATGGAAATACATTAAAACTGATTATTTCATTTTGTATTCCTTTAATTGGGGGAGCTATTTTCCAACAACTTTATAACGTCGTTGACACAATGATTGTAGGAAGATTTGTCGGCGTAGATGCTCTTGCTGCTGTTGGTTCAACTGGTTCATTAAACTTTTTAATTATTGGATTTGTTTTAGGACTTGCTGCTGGTTTTGGGATTCCTATTGCCCAAGCTTTTGGTGCTAGAGAAGAAAAAAGAATGCTTCAAACCATTATGAATGCATTTTACTTATGTATCTTCTTTTCAATTGTACTTACTGTCTTAACACATTTTACAACGGAAACATTACTTCAATGGATGCAAACACCCGCTAATATTTTTAAACAATCTTATGATTATATTTCAATTATTTTTTATGGTTTAACATGTACCATTGCTTATAACTTTTTAGCAAGTGTTTCACGTGCTTTAGGAGATAGTAAAACACCTCTTATTTTCTTAATTATATCATCGGTACTTAATGTTGTTTTAGATTTATCAATGATTATTAATTTTCATATGGGTGTTCGAGGTGCTGCCCTTGCCACAGTGATTGCCCAAGGAATTTCAGCTGTTTTATGTTTTATTTATATGGCTAAAAAATATCCTAATTTAAGATTTGATCATCATGCACGTTCTATAAGTTTTCCAATTATCAAAAAACTTATTAATATTGCCGTCCCAATGGCTTTACAATATTCAATTACGGCTGTAGGTGCTGTTATCTTACAAAGTGCCGTTAATACTTTAGGTTCAGCAAAAGTTGCTGCTATTGCTGCTGCCCAAAAATTATCGATGTTCTTTACACAACCAATGGATATGATGGGTTCTACAATGGCTACCTTCTCTGGACAAAATTTAGGTGCTGGAAAGATAGAGCGTATTTTTAAAGGAATTAAAGAATCTATGCTCCTTGTTATTGGTTATGGTATCGTTGCTTGTATCTTTATGATTTTCTTTGGAAAATACCTTTCATTATTATTTGTTGCCGGTAATGAAACAAGCGTTATTAATGATGCTCAACAATTCTTGATTTGCAATAGTATTTTCTATTTTGTTTTAGGTATTCTATTTGTTTCAAGAAACACCATTCAAGGTTTAGGAAAATCCGCACTTACGATGCTTGCTGGGAGTGCTGAATTAGTGGCAAGAGCTTTTGTTGCCTTTGCCCTCGTTGGTAAGTTTGGTTATAATGCCATTTGTTTTGCCAACCCTATTGCTTGGTTTGCTGCTATCATTATTTTGATTCCAACACTGGTTATTTTGATGAACAAATTAAAAAAAGAACATAGTTAAAAGATATCGCAATTGCGATATCTTTTTTTACACACGTTTTTTATTTAAACGATTATGGATATTTTGCATTTTTAAATCAAGTTCAGAAATTGTTTTTGCACATTCTTGTAATTCTTCTTTAATATCTTCAGGAACATTATTATCTGTTTTATATTTAAGTTTATGTTCCAAAGAAGCCCAGAAATCCATCGCAATTGTACGAAGCTGTACTTCAACATGAATTGGTTTAGATCCTTCTGATAAGAAAATTGGTACTTCTAAAACAAGATGTAAAGACATATAACCACTTTCTTTTGGATTTGCAATATAATCTTTTACTTCAACTAAACGGATATCATCTTGATCTGTAAGTAATTGTGCTACCTTATAAACATCATCTACATAATTACAAATAACACGAACTCCCGCAATATCATGAATATTTTCTTCTAACGAACGTTCTGTTACAGGAATATCTTTATTAATAGCTTTTTTTAAAATACTTTCTGGCGATTTTAAACGAGATTCGATATGATGAATCGGATTATGATCATGTTTTACTTTAAATTCTGCATCTAATATTTCTAATTTTGTACGAATTTCTTTAATTCCTGCTTCATAAATTTGTTGCATTTTCATTAATTCTGAGACATTTTCATATAAAGTAGTTTTTGCTATTTGATTCACAACATTTTGTTTAATTTTTTGACTTGGTTTCATTTTAACACCTCATCTCTATTAAAGCCTAAAAAAATGAACTTGTCATTAACAAAAGAAAAATCTTTAAAGATTTTTCTTTAAAGATTTAATCGCTAAGGTCTTCTCCATTAGAAGCAATAACTTTTTTATACCAATAGAATGAATCTTTTCTATAACGATCTAATGTTTTTAAATCAAATTCATCTCGATCTACATAAATAAATCCATAACGTTTAACCATACCTTCATGAGTAGAAATTAAGTCAATTGCTGACCATGGGCAATATCCCATCATTTCTGCACCATCAGTAATCGCTAATTGAATTTGTTCAATATGTTTTCTTAAATATTCAATTCTGTATTGATCATGAACTTTTCCATCTTCAGTTAATTTATCATAAGCACCTAACCCATTTTCTGTAACAATCATTGGTAAACGATATCTTGAATACATTTCACGAATAGTTGCTCTAAAACCAAATGGATCAATTTCCCAACCAAAATCAGTATGAGGTAGATTTGGATTGGCAGCTCCTAGATAAACACCTTCTTCCATACGTGTTTTTTGTTGATCATGTCCAAATGTTTCTTCTTGGTTTTCATCACACCAAGCAACAGTTGCTGTTGAATAATAGTTGAAACCAATGAAATCTGGATGCCCATTTTTTAGAATTTCCATATCTCCTTCTTCGATATGAGGAGTTGCATTTCTTTTTTCCATAAAAGCCCATGCAAGATGATTATATTCTCCATAAACAGCCATATCTAAGTAAAGCCAGTTACGAATCGCATTTAAGTTTTGAGCAGCTAATTGATCTTCAGGCTTACAACTTGCTGGATAAGCAAGAGAAATATTTGGTGCTGGTCCAATTTTTCCACCTTCTACCATTTCATGGCATAAAGCCATTGCTTTTGCTTGTGCTACTAACATATGATGATTTTGTTGGTAAAGAGATTTATATTTTTCTGGTCCTGTAAGGGTTGTTGTTCCAATAATATCTCCTGATAAAATTAAAACGTTTTGTTCATTGATCGTAAGCCAGTATTTAACACGATCACCAAAACTTTCATACATCACTTTAGCAAAATTAACAAACCAATCAATAGATTCACGTTTTTCCCAGCCACCTCTTTCTTCTAAGGCTTGTGGCATATCGAAGTGGAACATTGTCACTAATGGAATAATATTATATTTTAAACATTCATTAATAACATTATTGTAGAAATCAATTCCTTCTTGATTTATTTCACCTGTTCCTTGAGGTAAAATTCTTGACCATGAAATAGAAAAACGATAAACTTTAAAGCCCATTTCAGCCATTAAAGCAATATCTTCTTTATAACGATGATAAAAATCAGCGCATACGGTTAAATCAGATGTCCCTTCTGGTACTTTTTTGACATCTTGAACCGAAGGACCCTTTCCATGTGATAAGTTAGCTCCTTCTACTTGATAAGCAGATGTACTTGCTCCCCAAAGAAAGTCTTTAGGAAATGGTTTTAATTTTTTATGTAACATTCTTTCTTCCTCCTATCATTATCTTTATTATACTCTTAAAGCAAAAAACATCCATAATGGATGTTTAGTCAATCAATTCATCAGCCTTGTAATCTCTAAATTTATGATAAACAGGTCCGGCATAAGCAACCATCAATTCGTCATAAACTTTACTTGATAATTTTTTTCCTACATAAAGCATTTCATATTTAACATCTTTTTCTACATATTTAAAGCCCATTTCTTGAAATCCATTTCTTAAATAAAAGTTTTTACGATGAACACGTTGTTTGTAGTTATCATATTTTTCATCTACTTCTTCAATACATAACATAATGGTATGAGGATATCTCTTTTTCAATATTTGTAAAACACTACTTCCATAGCCATGACCTCTTTGAAGTTCATCAATAGCAAGATACAAAACATAGGATAAATTTTGATAGGTAATGACATACGTTAACCCAACCCATTTATTTTGATCATAGATTGATAAAAATTCTCCTTTACCTTTATTGTGTTTTTCTATAAGAGCTTTCCATGGTGCTCTTTCATCTTCAGGAAAAGCACTGTAATAAAGTTGACTTACTTGTTCAATATCATTTTCACTTATTTTCTTTAATTCCATACAATTCTCCTATTTATAGTATTTATCAAAATACGCTTTTAATGATTTTTTGATTGAAATATGATCCAATTTCATAGAGAAAACAAAACGTTCTTTTTCTTTAAATTCATTTCTTAACTCACCGATATGTTTTCTAAACGCTTCATATTGGACAATAATATCGTTTTCTTTCGCAAATTTTTGGATATTGTTTAAAATGTTTAAAGAATATCCAACATCAATTAAAAAGACACCATAAAATAAACCTACAAAGAATGAAAACCAAAGATTTCCGGCAAGCCATTCAATTGAATGAATGATATTAGGATGAATTAAAAAATAATAAATCGCACTTAATAAATACCAAAAAAAAGTAAACTTAGGACAAATGATTCCTTGAATATTAAACTTTTCATCACTATAATCCCAAAGCTTTACATGCATTCCTTTGATAAAAATAAGTCCTGCAAAATATTCAATTAAAGTAACCGATAAAGCCATTAGTAAAAAAAGTACCGTCTTTCTTAAATACACTCCATGAATAAATGAAACATTAATATGTGCCAGTAAATAAACGACACATAAACTAAAACCATAAAGTGGTAAATAAGGTCCTACTAAAAAACCAGGATTGATCCATTTTCTTGAAGGATTTGCTTTTGAAAAAAAGCGACGAAAAATAAGTTCTAAAAGCCATCCAGCTAAACTTCCTATAAAAAATATAAACGCTAAAATCAACCATTCTTTCATAAAATCACCTATTTCATTTTATTAAATAATATAGTAATTAGAATACTTTAAACAACCTAAAAAATCAAGTTAAAAAAATAAGGCTTCCGCCTTATAATGTACAAATCATTACTGTCATTGTTCCATCAAAATCAACTTCTTTTTGATCTGAA
>OLRU01002213.1_pt1 | contig 14182 bp, 10 predicted proteins | sample 1672961 | NCBI WGS metagenome assembly OLRU01 (sample SAMEA3136741, study PRJEB25190) | human gut metagenome | biome: human gut; feature: human-associated habitat; material: faeces | place: Austria | collected 2013 | reverse complement strand
GGCCCTGGAGCCGGACGGCGCGCTGCCGCCGCGGCGCTATGCGGGCTTTGCCGCGGACGCGCCGCTGCCCGGACGCCGCAGCGGCGGGGGAGTTGAATACGGGCAGCGCGATGGGGCGTTTTGCTTCACCGTGCGCGGCAGCCTGCCCAGGAAGGCCTGGAGCCTGCCCATGTCCAACGGGCGCTTCGGCTACCTGGCGGCGGACAGCGGGCTCGGCAACATGTGGGCCGCGAACGCCCGCGAAGAGCGCGTGAACGCCTGGATATGCGACGAGCGGGCCGTGCCGGGGCCGGAGACGCTGGAGACGGAGTCCGGCGGACGGTTGTTCAGCCTTTTTGCGGCGGAGGACGGCGAGGAGTGCCGCGTGACCTTCGGCCTGGGCTGGGCGCGGTGGGAGAAGCTGGGCGCAAGCGTGACGGCCTTCGTGCCGGCAGAGAGCGCCGCGCGCATATTTATAATAGAGAATGCGCCCGGGCCCGTGCGCTGGCACACGTCCCTGCAGCTGGCGGCCGAGGCGCGCGACGCCTGCTTCACCGTCACGCGGCTGGACGGCGGCGTGCTGTGCGCGCACAACGCGCGCAGCGGCATGGACTTTGCCGCCGCCCTCTCGTGCGGGGCGCAGGCCTATACCTGCGACGAGGCGGCCTGGTATGCCCGGAAGCCCGGCGGTGAGACCGGCGCGGGGCTCGATCCCTGCTTTGCCGTGGTACTGCCGCCGGAGCAGACCCTGGTCATAGCCTGCGGCTGCTGCGGCACAGAGGAGCTGCGCGGTCTGGCCGATGCGGGTGCCGCCCGGCGCGAACTGGCGCGCGTGCAGGAGCGCTGTGAAAACCTCTGCCGCCGCCTGGAGGTGAGGACGCCCTGGCCAGAGCTTGACAACTACCTCAACGGCTGGGCAGTGTACCAGGCGCTGGTGTGCCGGATGACGGCGCGCACCTCTCTCTATCAGAGCGGCGGCGCCTTCGGTTTCCGCGACCAGCTGCAGGACGCGGTGAACCTGATGCTGGTGGACCCCGCCCTCGCCCGCGAGCGCATAATAGACAGCTGCGCGCACCAGTACGCCGAGGGCGACGTCATGCACTGGTGGCACCGGGGCGAGCCGGATCACGGCGTGCGCACGCGGATCTCGGACGACCTCGTCTGGCTGCCCTGGGCCGTCTGCGAGTACCTTGACGCCACGGGTGACAGGGGCATACTGGCCGAGCGCGTGGCGGGGCTGTCCGGCGCGCCCCTCGCCGAGGGCGAGAACTCGCGTTACGAGGCGGCCGTCCGCTCCGGCGAGACGCCGACCGTGCTCGAGCACGCCGCCGCGGCGCTGCAGTGCGTTCTCCGGCGCGGCTTCGGCGCGCACGGGCTGCTGCTCATGGGCACGGGCGACTGGTGCGACGGCTTTGACGGCGTGGGCGCCGCCGGGAAAGGCGAGAGCGTGTGGCTGACGGAGTTTTTCGCCCACACGGCGAGGCGCTTTGCCGCGCTGCTGGACACGCCCTCCGCCGCCGTGCTCACGAGCGCCGCGCGCCGGTGCGGGAAGGGGATAGAGGCCGCCTGGGACGGGACGTGGTACCGGCGCGGCTATTTTGACGGCGGCGGGCCGCTGGGTTCCGCGGAGAACCGCGGCTGCCGGATTGACTCCATCGCCCAGAGCTGGGCCGCCTTTGCCGGCTGTGACAGCGGGCGCGTCGATACCGCGCTCACAAGCGCCCTGGAGAACCTGGCCGACGGGCAGGGCGGGCCCGTGCGCCTCTTCACGCCGCCCTTCGGCGAGGACACGGAGCACGCCGGCTATGTCAACAGCTACGGCCCGGGCTTCCGGGAAAACGGCGGGCAGTACACCCACGGCGCCATCTGGCTGGCCATGGCCTGCCTGGAGCGCGGCAGGAGGGAGGACGGGCTGAGAATACTCCTGGGCCTGCTGCGGCGTGGCGCGGAGTACGGCGCGGAGCCCTTCGTGCTTGCCGCCGACGTCTACGCCAACCCGGACCGCTTCGGGGAGGCCGGCTGGAGCTGGTACACCGGCTCGGCAGGCTGGTTTTACCGCGCGGCGCTCACGTCCCTCCTGGGCGCGGAGCTGAAGGACGGGGAACTCAGACTGCCGTCCGGTAGAGAGATCGAGGTTAAGGCACGGCGCGTTGAAGGAAAGTTCACAAAGATTTTACCGCGCGAAGAGCATTAACTGTAGCTAAAACAAGAAGTATCTGCTATAATGATTAACTGCATAAGAATCGATTGCCCGGCGCAGATTGAGAGGCGAAACAAATGGACTACCGGCGCGAGGAAATAATGCCCGGCGTGTTCTTGAGCGCGCTGAAGACCGACAAGTTCAAAACCGCCGCGCTGAGTGTAACCCTGCTCACCCAGCTCGACCACGAGCACGCATATCTGGACGCGCTCATACCCTCCGTGCTGCGCCGCGGTACGGTGCGGCATCCGGACATGGCCAGCATCATGCGCCGGCTCGAGGAGATGTACGGCGCGGCCGCCGTCCCGGTGAGCCTGTGCGTGGGCGAGGTGAAGGCCGTGGGCTTTTACTCCACCTTCCCGGAAGGGCGTTTCCTGCCCGGCGGGGCCGATGAGCTGGCGGACGCCGCCGGGCTGCTTGGCGAGCTGCTCCTGGCGCCCAACACGCGCGGCGGGCTGCTCCTGCCCGACTACGTCAACAGCGAGCGGGCCAAGCTGGCCGAGCGCATCCGCGCGGCCAAGAACGACCGCATATCGTACGCGTTCCAGCGGCTCATAGAGCAGATGTGCTCCTGCGAGGCGCTGTCCGCCTCCGTGCTCAGCGACCCGGACGAGGCCGAGAGCATACACTATACGAAGCTCACCCGCCGCTACCGCGACCTTCTCGCGGCCAGCCCGGTGGAGGTGTTCTACTGCGGCGCGGAGGACTACCGCGTTGTGCGGGAGACCGTGCTCGGCGCGCTGGGGGCCCTGCCCCGCGGCGAGCTGGACTTCGACATCGGTACCGACGTGCGCATGAACGCCGTCGAGGCCGAGCCGAGGCGCTTCTACGAGACCATGGACGTCGGGCAGGGCAAGCTGGCCATGGGCTGGCGGCTCGGCGACTGCATGGAGGAGCCGGATCTCGCCGCGCTGCGCGTATTCAACGCCGTCTACGGCGGCACGGCCACCAGCAAGCTGTTTCGTGAAATCCGCGAGGCCCGCTCGCTCTGCTATTACGCGAGCAGCGGCATAGACGACGTGAAGGGCCTGCTGTACGTCCACAGCGGCATAGACAAGGCCAACTACGACGCGGCCGTCGAGGGCATAATGGACGAGCTCGGCAAGATCGGGCGCGGCGAGATAAGCCCCGACGAGCTCGCCGCGGCGCAGCGCTACTGCGCGCAGGCACTTCGCCTGGTGCCCGACGACCCGGTCGAGCTCATGATGCACTACCTCAAGATGAACATCATCGGCGCGGATATCTCGCCTGAAGAGCTCGCCGCGGCCTGTGAGGGCGTGACCGCCGGAGAGGTGGCCGGGATCGCGCGCGGCACGGAGTGCGACGCCATATACTTCCTCAGCGGCGAAGATGCAGACGGAGAGGAGGCGGCCGGGGAATGATAATGCAGCCAAGAGAATATCCGGGCGTGGGCGACACGCTCTGGTCAGGCCGGCTGCCCAACGGCCTCGCCATCCGCGTGGTGCCCCGTCCGGGCTTTCAGAAGAAGCAGGCCTTCATGGCCGTGAACTACGGCGGGGCCATGCGCAACTTCACGCTTGACGGCAGGCGCGTGGAGACACCCGCGGGCGTGGCGCACTTCCTGGAACACAAGATGTTCGACCTGCCCGAGGGCAACGCGCTGAATATACTCTCGGCCCGCGGCGCCGAGGCCAACGCCTATACCGGCGGGGACATGACGGCCTACTACTTTGAATGCGACGAGGGTTTCGAGGAGAACCTCGAGCTGCTGATAAAATTCGTGACCACACCGTACTTTACCGAGGAGAGCGTGGCCAAGGAGCAGGGCATAATCGGCCAGGAGATACGCATGACCGAGGACGACCCGTCCTTTGTGCTCTATACCGCCACAATGGGCGCGCTCTTTGACCATCACCCCGTGCGCGAGAGCGTGGCCGGTACGGTGGAGAGCATCGCGAGCATCACGCCGCAGACGCTCTATGACTGCCACCGCGCCTTCTATGTGCCGGCCAATATGGCGCTCTGCGTGGTGGGAGACGTGGACCCGGAGTATGTGGCGGAAACCGCCGCACGGCTGACGGCGCCGGAGCGCCTGAGCGCCGCTGCGCCGGATTACGGCGAGCGTGAGGGCCTGGAGCCCATAACGCGCCGCGCCGAGAGGGGCATGGACGTCTCGGACCCCATGTTCATCGCCGCGGCCAAGCTCAGCACGGACCTGGGCCGCGGTGACGAGGCGCTGCGCCTGGCCACCGTGGGTTCGCTGGCGGCGCGCTGCCTGCTCGGGGCCGGCAGCGGCTTTTATACCTCGCTCTACGCCGAGGGCCTGCTGCGCGGGGACTTCTTCCGCGACGTGAGCCCCCTGGCCGGCACGCTGCTCTTTGAGTGCGGCGGCACCACTTCGCAGCCGGAACAGGTGTTTGACCGGCTCTGCGCCGCTCTCGGCGAGGCGGCGGAGAAGGGCATAGACCCCGATGCGCTCGAGCGGGCGCGCCGGGCCGAATACGGCATATCCCTGCGCTCCCTCAACGACCCGGGCAGCGTCTGCGCCGCGCTGGCCCGCAGCTGCTTCGGCGGCTACGGCTTCTACGAGGGATTTGACGTGCTTGGCGCCGTGACGGCCGAGGACGCGAACGCCTTTGTGCGCGAATATCTGAGACCGGAGAGGCTCGTGCTCTCGCTCATACTGCCAAAATAACCGGCAGCAAAAGAGGCGGCGCGCACACGGCGCGCCGCCCCCAACCCGAAAGGACTTGATACCAATGCCAACCATGATGCGCGACGCCGCCATAAGCTTTCCCATGCTGGGCAACCTCACGCTGAATTTCCCCGCCAGCTTCAGCTTCAATCTGTTCGGCCATGAATTCACCATTTACCTCTATGGCATCGTAATGGCCATAGCCTTCCTCGCGGCGGTGTTTTACGCCTCAAAACGTTCGAAGGTCGTCGGAATCAAGAGCGACGACGTCTTCTCGCTGGTGCTCTGGGTGCTGCCCCTGGCCATAGTCGGCTGCCGCATCTACTTTGTGATAAGCGAGTGGGACCGCTACAAGGACAACCTCATCGACATATTCAAGATCTGGGAGGGCGGCATCGCCATGTACGGCGGCACAATCGCCGGCTCGATAACCGTCATTGTCTGGAGCCTTTGCAAGAAGATACCCTTCGGGGCTACGCTGGACATAGGTGCGTCGGGGCTCATTCTCGGCCAGGTCATCGGCCGCTGGGCCAACTTCGTCAACCGAGAGGCCTTCGGCTATGAGACCGACATCTTCTGCCGCATGGGCCTCACCAGGCCCGGGGAGGAGACGGTTTACGTCCACCCTACCTTCCTTTACGAGAGCCTGTGGAACCTGGTGGGCTTTATCATAATTGACCGCTACTGGCTGCGCAGGGACCACCGGAAATACGACGGACAGGTGTTCCTCTTCTACGTCCTCTGGTACGGCACGGGCCGCGCCATGGTGGAGGGCCTGCGCACGGACAGCCTCTACATACCGGGGACGAATATACGCACCAGCCAGCTGGTGGCCGCCTGCAGTGCGGTCATCGCGCTGATAGTCCTGCTGGTGAACATTAAGCGCAGCCACAGGCCGACATACGTCGCCGTCCAGGCGGCCGCGGCCGGGGAGCCGTCCGGCAGCGCCGCAGAAGATGCCGCAGACAGCGCCGCAGCGCAGGCCGGCTCCGGCGCGGAGGCGCCCGCAGGAGAGGATGGCGCCAACCCGCCGGAGGGCTCCGATGCGGATAAGCAGGAATGACAGACACATATCTTTAAATATCGACAGGAGGAAAACGCAAGATGTCTGATTACAACGACCTTTTGAATTCGCTCAAGGCCGCGGCCGGCAGCGCCGCGAATATTGCCCGCGACATTGCGGGTACGGCAGGCGACAAGGCGCGCGACCTGGCCGGGAACGCCGGAGAAAAGGCCAGGGCCGCCGCGCGCATAGCCAGGCTCAAGCTCGACATAGCCGGAAAGCGCGAGGAGCTCAACAAGGCCTACGCCGAGATCGGCCGCATGTACTTCGAGAGCGCGGACAAACGCCATCCGGGCGACCTCTATGTGCGCCTCTTCGACCAGGTGATGCTGGCCAACGCCGCCATAGAGCGCATGGAGACCGAGGAGCGCGAGCTCAGGAGTGTGTTCGAGAGCGACGCAGAGGCGGCCGATTTTACGATGGTTGTCTCCGCCGCCGAGGACGAGGCCGCCGCAGAGCCCGACGTGGAGGTGGAAATCACCGAGGAGGCCCCAGCGGAGGAGCAGACCGACGGCAGCCGGCCGGAGGAGTAACAAGCGGCAGAGCCGCAGCAAAGGAAAAAACGCACCCGCAAGGGTGCGTTTTCCGTCTGTGTCTGAAGTCCGTGCCGGGCGCGCGTACCGGCGCTGCGGTCTGTTATGACGCCGGCGGGCGCAGCGCCATCGTCCCGGCCAGAAACGCGGGGATGGTGAGCAGATACGCCGCGCTGTATGCGTCCATTGCGGGCAGCACAAGGCTGCTCAGTACGCCGGCATACCGCGCGAGGCTTGCCGGCAGAACACAAAAAAGGATATAGGATGCAGTTACGGCGCAGCCCAGGGCAAAAAATGCGGTGCGCAGCCGCCTTTGCATCGGGCAAACGCTCACGAAAAGCGCGGAGAACAGCGAGGCAGCGCTCCAGCCCACGGCGACGAAGCGCAGACAGCCCACAGGCATCACGGCCGCATAGTACCACCACGGTGTTGTATAAGTGGCGGCGCGCATTGCGGACGCCAGCTCCTGCAGTCCCGAATAGGCCGCGAACAGCACGGGGATGAGCGCGAGCATCAGCCAGTCGAACCATATGAGCTTTGTGTTGCGCGCCGTCCTCGGCTTTGGCTCGTCTGAGGCGGAGTCGTCCAGCATCCACTCGGAGTCTACGTCAAAAATGCGCGAGAGCTTTGTGAGGCCCGGCGCGTCGGGCAGGCATTCGCTGCGCTCCCAGCGGCCCACGGCCTGACGGGTCACGCCCAGCTCCCGAGCCAGACGCTCCTGCGACCAGCCCTTCCCGGTGCGGAGGGTTATGAGCTTCTCGGAAAAAGTCATTATCATAGACCTCCTTTTACCCCGAGTATAGCATCCGGCGCACGGAATTGTAAACGCAATCTTTGTTGCAGCGCTTCCGGCGCGCAGAAAGTCAGGGTCAAATGCAGGGGTGGGGGCACCGCGGCCGACGAAAAGGACGCACCATGAGGTGCGTCCTTTTGCTCTTTATTATCCGGCGGGAGCGGTTCACTTCGCGCTGGTCCATTTCCAGTTGGCGACTTCGGGCAGGTCCACGCCGTACTTGGCGATGTACTGCTTGTGCTCGACGAGCTTGTCCTTCATCTGCTGGATGAGGTAGCTGCCGCGGTTGCCCAGCTGGGGCAGATTGTACACCGCGGTCTGGACCAGGTTGAAGCGGTCGAGCTGGTTCATGACGCGCATGTCGAAGGGCGTGGTGATGGTGCCCTCCTCGATGTAGCCGCGCACATGGATGTTCTTGTTGAAGCGCTTGTAGGTGAGCTCGTGGATCAGGCTGGGATAGCCGTGGAAGGCGAAGACGATGGGCTTGTCGCGGGTGAACAGGGCGTCGTACTCGCGCTGGCTGAGGCCGTGCGGGTGCTGCTCCTCGCTCTGCAGGCGCATGAGGTCAACGACATTGACCACGCGGATCTTGAGCTCGGGGAAGGCGTCGCGCAGTATGGTGACGGCGGCCAGGGTCTCCAGCGTGGGGGTGTCGCCGCAGCAGGCCATGACGATATCGGGCTCTTCGCCCTCGTCGGTGCTGGCCCACTGCCAGATGCCTATGCCCTGGGTGCAGTGCTTGACGGCCTGCTCCATGGTCAGCCACTGCGGGCGCGGGTGCTTGCTGGCGACGATTACGTTCACGTAGTTGCGGCTGCGGATGCAGTGGTCGAAGCAGCTCAGCAGGCAGTTGGCGTCGGGCGGCAGGTAGAGGCGCACGACGTCGGCCTTCTTGTTGGCCACGTGGTCCAGGAAGCCGGGGTCCTGATGGGTGAAGCCGTTGTGGTCCTGCTGCCAGACGTTGCTGGCGAGGACGTAGTTGAGGCTGGCGATATCCGCCCTCCAGGGCAGCTGGTTGCAGACCTTGAGCCACTTGGCGTGCTGGCTGAACATGCTGTCCACGATGCGGATGAAGGCCTCGTAGCTGTTGAAGAAGCCGTGGCGGCCGGTGAGCAGGTAGCCCTCGAGCATGCCCTGGCAGACGTGCTCGCTGAGCATGGAGTCAAAGACGCGGCCGTCGGGGGCCAGATGGTCGTCAATGTCGGAGGACTCGGCGTCCCAGACGCGGTCGGTCTCCTCAAACACGGCCTGCAGGCGGTTGGAGGCGGTCTCGTCCGGGCCGAAGCTGCGGAAGTTGCGCTCCTTCTCGTTGAGCTTATAGATGTCGCGCACAAAGCCGCCCAGCTCGGTCATGTCGCTGGCCTCCACGCTGCCGGGGAAGGGGACGGCCACGGCGTAGTCGCGGAAGTCCGGCATGCGCAGGTCGCGGAGCAGCTTGCCGCCGTTGGCGTGCGGGTTCATGCCCATGCGGCGGTCGCCCTCGGGGCAGAGGGCGAGGATCTCGTCGATGGGGTGTCCCTCCTTGTCGAAGAGCTCCTCGGGGCGGTAGCTGCGCAGCCACTCCTCAATCTGGCGGATGTGCTCGGGGGAGTCGGGCTGTATGGGCACCTGGTGGGCGCGCCAGTAGTCCTCGACCTTGAGCCCGTCCACATAGGCCGGGCCGGTCCAGCCCTTGGGCGTGCGCAGTACGATCATCGGCCAGCGCGGGCGGGCCAGATTGCCGTTTTCGCGCGCGTCCGCCTGATAGGAGAGAATCTTACCGATGCAGTCGTCGAGCGCGTCGGCCATGGCGCGGTGCATGGCCATGGGGTCGCTGCCCTCGACAAAGTGCGGCTCCCAGCCGCAGCCGTAGAAGAAGGCCTCCAGCTCCTCGTGCGGGATGCGGGAGAAGACGGTCGGGTTGGCGATCTTGTAGCCGTTGAGGTGCAGTATGGGCAGCACGACGCCGTCCGTCTTGGCGTTGATGAACTTGTTGAGCTGCCAGCTGGTGGCCAGCGGGCCGGTCTCGGCCTCGCCGTCGCCCACTACTGTGGCGGCGATGAGGTTGGGGTTATCGGTCACCGCACCGAAGGCGTGCGCCAGGGAGTAGCCCAGCTCGCCGCCCTCGTTGATGGAGCCCGGAGTCTCGGGCGCGACGTGGCTCGGCACGCCGCCGGGGAAGGAGAACTGCTTGAAGAGGCGCTGCATACCCTCCTTGTCGCGGGTTATGTTGGGGTATATCTCCTGATAGCTGCCGTCCAGCCAGTCCTGCGCGACCATGGCGTTGCCGCCGTGGCCGGGGCCGGAGATGTATATCATGTCGAGGTCGAATTCCTTGATGACACGGTTGAGGTGAGTGTAAATGAAGTTCTGTCCGGGAACGGTGCCCCAGTGGCCGACGATCTTCTTCTTGATGTCGTCCTCGCTGAGGGGCTTCTCCAGCAGGGGGTTGTCCAGCAGATAGAGCTGGCAGGCGGACAGGTAGTTGGCGGCGCGCCAGTACTTGTCCATAGAGGCGAGCATTTCCTCGGTGGCAGGCGTCCTTGTCTTTTCCGACATCTCAGTTCCTCCCTGATTCGCATTAGTTTAGGTCGGCATGGCAATGCTTTCCGCCAGTAGTATATCACATCCGCTGTGAAGTTAAAGAAAAATTTCGCCACTTCCTGCATTTTTTCACAAAGCGCCAAAATGTCCGCCCCTGGGGAACAAAATATAGTTAAAGTATTAGCAATCACGGCGCAGAAACTCCCCGGACGGATGGAGAAAAGAATAAGTCCGGCAGGGGAACCCTGCCGGACTTGCGGTCAGATTATGGTGATTACAGTGTTTCCGGCTGCGCCGCTGCGGCGAGCGCGGCGTCCGTCATGGCCATGGCGGCGTCCATGAGTGAAGCACGCAGGGAGCCCGGCCCGGCCCGGCCGCTCATCTGCTCCGCCAGCTCGGAACAGCGCTTCCAGCAGAGGCTGGCGGCGCAGGCGGCGGCAAACGCGTCGCCCTCCACGGCGAGGATCGCGCCGCACAGGGCGCTGAGCATACAGCCGCCGCCGGTGACGAGGGGCATGAGCTCGCTGCCGCCGGAGATGGCCGCGCTGCGGGCGCCGTCCGAGACTATGTCCCGCGCGCCTGTGAGCAGCACGGTGCAGCCCAGCTTTGCGGCGAGCGCTCGGGCGGCGGCGAGACGATGCTCCGTCTTGGTGCGGCCGGGGCTGTCCACGCCCTGTTCGGCGCTGCCCAGGCCCAGCAGGGCCTCGGCCTCGGCCAGGTTGACGCGCACGATGTCCGGCGTGCCGGACTCCAGCAGCTCCGCGACCCGGGCCAGGCGCCAGGAACCGGCGCCCACTCCGACGGGGTCGAGCACGACGGGCTTTCCCAGACGGTTTGACTCCTCCAGGCAGATGCGCGCGGCGGCGTATTTGCCGGCCGAGGGCGTGCCGGTGTTGAGCACCGTGGCGTCCGCCAGGCGCGTTATCTCCGCCATCTCCTCGGGTGCCTCGGCCATCATTGGGCTCGCGCCCGCGGCGAGGAGGAGGTTTGCGCAGTCGTTGGCGGTGACTATATTCGAGATGCAGTGTACCAGCGGGCGCTTGGCGCGCACGGCGGCGCAGACGGTGTAATCAGGCATGCTTTCTGTTGTTGGCCTCGAGACTGGCCTGCATACGGCGCAGGGCGCCGCCGGCCTTGAGGGCGTAGACGAGCGCGCCGGCGATGATGGAGCCGACGACGGTGGAGATGAGGAAGGGGATGATGTACGCCGTGACGGCGGTGGCGGCGGCGTCAACATTCATAAACATGGTGGCGACCGGGTAGGCGCACAGGCCGCCGAGCACACCGGTGCCGAGCATCTCGGCCACCAGGGTGGCGGCGATGGCCACGGCGTCGTTCCTGTTCTTGAGGGCCTTGTACATGAGGCCGCAGCACAGCGCGCCTATCATACTGCCGGGGAAGGCCATGAGGGAGCCGACGGCCAGCAGGTTTCGGATAAGGCTGGCGCAGAAGGCCACGCACACGCCCCAGCCGGGGCCGAGGAAGACGGCGCAGAGCACGTTTACCATGTGCTGAGTGGGCGAGCAGTTGCTGCCCAGGAAGGGGAACTGGATAAAGGCGCTGCCCACGACGGCGATGGCGACGAAAATGGCGGCAATGGCCAGCTTCTTGGTTTTGACGGATTGCATATTCAACACTCCCTGAATAAGATGTTCGCGGGCAAAGGGCGCAATGCAGCGTCACCCGCGGGCGGCATCAGTGCCGCCAGGCTTGTCGGTCGAGGCTCACTGGCCTCCTCTCACGCCGGAACACGGCTTCCCATCGCTGCATATTTGGCCCGGACGCAGGGCGCTCCCCCTCCATCCGGCACAGGGCGTCAACCCTGAGCGCCGTAATTATATTGCCTCGCGGCCCCCTTTCAGGAAATTCAAACAGGAAAGCAAAAAGGCCCCCGGCAGGGAGCCTCACAACTCAAACGTCTACTCCCTACGCCGGCATTACCCGAATCAGGTCTAGGGTCGAGGCTTGCGCCTCCTCTCAGCCAAACGGCTCCCCTGTTTTGTTGCGCATATTATCGCACTACGCGGGCCGTTTGTCAAGGGGCGCTCTTGCGCGGCCGGCGGCGTGCTGATAAAATGGTGGCATAAAACGTTTCGGGAGGCGCTCGGAAATGGATTACAGCCGGTACAGACGCGCCGGGGCGCATGTTTGGGCTCTCGCGGCGCTGTTTCTGCTCATACAGCTGGCCGATTTCGGCGCGCGGCTCCTGCCCGGCGGGAGCGCCATGGGGGTCAGGCTGGGCCTGCTGGCGCTGATACTGCCCTTTGGCTACGCGGTGGTGCTGCTGACGCTGGGCGGATGGCAGCAGCGCTACCGTCTGACAGCAGTATGCGCCCTGGCTGCGGCGGGCATGGGCGTCGCACTGGCGCATCCGGAGGGCTTTTCGGCCAGGACGGCGACGGCGGTGAACATAGCGTTCTTCTTTATGGGCGCGCTGGCCGAATATCTGGAGTGCAGCTCCCACGGCCTGGTGTTCGCCTTTATCAGCCCGGGCCTGCGCCGCCGCTGGGGACAGCTCTGGACCTGGTATATCTGGACGCTGGCCGCCGAGCTGCTGGGAGAACTGGCCGTGCGTCTGCTGCCGGGCGCCGCCGCGGCCATCGAGCTGGTCACCGGCCTGGCTGTTTTTGCCCAGCGCATGGGGAAGCTGGTGCTGCTGCCCGTAAGCGCCCGTGAACTGCGGCGAAGGCCGCGATGCTGAGCGCGAAAAGAGGACGCCGCGGCGTCCTCTTTTTACGTTATAATTCCCCGGCGCCGTTCCCGGCCATGGCCTTGAAGAACTGGGCCGTGCGCCAAAGATAGATGAGCACCACTATGCCGATAATGAAACTTGCCGCGGAGGTCAGAAGCAGAATATATACTGTCGTACTGCTCCGGCCGGAAAAAAGCCCCGCTACCATGCTCACGACAACCACGCCGATGTACCAGGCGCGCAGGCTTTCCCACTTGGCCGCGAGCGCCCTGTCGTGCGCGCTCAGCAGCTCTATGTGGCCGCGAAACTCCGTCAGCGTGGACACCAGCGCGAGAATGGCGGCGGCGAGCACGGGCAGGAGGAACAGTAAAAGATTGAGTGGGTTGATAAGTATGAAGAGGGGGGAGACCGCTGAGGCAATCAGGGTTGCGAAATTCAGTATACCTGCCCTCCGGTAGAAGCGGCTGAACGGCGAGAGCTTCAGCAGCGTCAGGCCGTAAAGCAGAAGCAGGACTACGGAGGCGATGAGCATGGGCAGTTCCAGCCAGGGCAGCACACCGACGACGAGGTCGTTCGAGAGGACGCTTATTGCCAGCGAGACTATTTGGAGCCAGAAGAGGGTGGTCAGCCGCCTGCAGGCCTCTTCCGCGTGGGCGGCGGAATACTCCCTGGATGCGGAGTCTTTGGCGAGGGAGGCATACCTGTGGTCGGGGACGGAGTCACGTCCGCCGAGCTTTTCGCATGTGGTGGAGAATGCGCAGGATGAGCAGTTGTCATAGCCTGAGTTCCGGCAGCAGGGGGCTATGGTGCAGCCGTCGCTGTAGGGGAGGGATTTGCAGCCGGGACAATTATTTGCCTCACGCTGGGGACAGAGTTCGCAGCTCTTGCCGCAGTAGGTTTCGGACATGCTGTCCACCTCCCAAAAAATATTCGCTCTGTCTATAAAAATGTTATCATATTTTGCCGTTTAAATCAAGGCATATATGGCAATCTGCTGGGAGCAAAGCGATTTTGCTTGCAATATGCCCGCGGCTGTCGTATAATGGTTACGCCAAAAGGGGAGCCGCAAGGCTGAGAGGAGGCGCAGGCCTCGACCCGTTGACCTGATTTGGATAATGCCAACGTAGGGAAATATTGCAGCCTTTGCCGCGAAAACGCCTTATTATTGGTATTTTCACGGTTTTTTCTTTTATAGGGGGAATTTTCATGAAGATGAAGCCCGGCGAGCTTACGCTCTACGCCGTCACGGACAGGACCTGGGCGCACGACGCCGACGGCGTCCTCGACCAGGTGGAGGCCGCCATAAAGGGTGGCGCTACCTTTGTACAGCTGCGCGAGAAGGAGCTGGACCCGCGCGCGTTCCTCAGCGAGGCACGCTGGGTGGTGGAGCTCTGCCACAGGTACGGTGTGCGCTGCGTGATAAACGACAATGTGGACGTCGCGCTGCTCTCCGGGGCGGACGGCGTGCACGTGGGCCAGGATGACATGGCCTGCGGGAAGGCGCGCGCCATGCTCGGCCCCGGCAAGATAATCGGCGTCTCCGCGCACAATGTGGAGCAGGCCGTGGCCGCGGAAAAGGCGGGCGCGGACTACCTCGGCTCCGGCGCTGCCTTCCCCACGGACACCAAAGCCGTCTCGTCCTACGTGACGCCGGAGGAGTTCCGCGCCATATGCTCCGCCGTGAGCATACCCGTTGTCGCCATCGGCGGGATTACGCGGGACAACATATCGCAGCTGAACGGC
>OLRU01002202.1_pt1 | contig 14211 bp, 20 predicted proteins | sample 1672961 | NCBI WGS metagenome assembly OLRU01 (sample SAMEA3136741, study PRJEB25190) | human gut metagenome | biome: human gut; feature: human-associated habitat; material: faeces | place: Austria | collected 2013 | reverse complement strand
GGAAAGCCCCCCGGCATAAACGACGCCCACAGCCATACCCTCCGGCAGGTTATGGAGCGTCACCGCCAAAATTAACATAGTTGTTTTTTACAGGTTGCTTTTTGGTCCCTCCGCTTTGCTGCTATTCATATGTAGGTGAGGAACTGCACGGTCTAAAATAAGTAAAAACAGAATTCCAAGCCAAAAGCCCGCAGCCGCCGGAATAAACGACCATTTTCCCATCGACGCCGCCTGCTCCATGGCAGGGATCAGCAGGCTCCATATGGAAGCCGCTACCATAACGCCTGCGGCAAATCCGGTCAGCGCTCTATGTAGCATGGGGTTTAATTTTTTCTTCATGAACAGTACACAGGCCGAACCAAGCGTTGTCCCCAGAAACGGTATCAGGATGCCCTGTATAACACTTGACTGCATGAAACTCACCTCTTGAACCAGCCTTTTTTCTCATAAGGCTCGCTGTTCACAGATACCACTTCATAGCCGGCTTTTGCAACCACATTTTTTAAGTCCTCTTCCGGGATGTCCTGTTCTGCAAGAATGATCGTCTGCTTTTTTGTATGCGAACTTGTCACCTTTTTTACACGAAACGTATTTCTGATTGCTTCGTTGACATGTGCTTCACACATACCGCACGCCATACCCTCTATACCTACTGTCATCTTAATCATAAAAAATTCCTCCTCATATCATTTGTTTGCTACAATACACAGCCAATGATTCCGGTTGTTAAATATTTTTATATTTATGAATCCGGCTTCGGTTAAATAGGCTTTAAGCTGTGCTTTGTTGTAAACAGTCATACCGTTAATTATTTCCGCCCATTTTCCATCGCTTTTTGACGTTCCATCGGTTTCATTGCATATCATAAATGAACCGCCCGGCTGTAATACCCGATGAACCTCACAAAAAGCATCCGCAATATCCGGCCAAAAATATACCGTTTCAAATGCAGTGATCATATCAAATGTATTGTCTCGAAACGGGAGGTTTGAAACATCTCCCTGAATTACCTTGCATTTTCCTGACCTTATGGCTTTTTTATTCTTACCGAATGATTTTCTGACGCTGACAAGTGAATAATCAATTCCCGTAACTGTCCCTTTTGGACATTTGTTAAGAAAAACCGATAGATTTGCTCCGCCGCCGCAGCCTATATCAAGTACATCGGCATTTTCAGCGGGATTTATGTGCGAAAATCCCCATTCAGCCATTCGGGCATGACCATAATTCATTTTACTGAGTATAACATTACCGCCCAAGCCTTCCGGTTTTCTTGCATTCTGAAAAAATTTTTTTAACATAAATACCCCCATGTTTTACTCAAAATTCAAATCGGAGCAAAGCTCCTGTTTTGCAATTAGCAATAACTAACCTGTGGGTATGCAGCAAAATGAATTTTTGATAAACAAACCACTATTTTCTATTTTCCCGTAATAAGAATTCTCTGGTCAAAACACAGGTTAGTTTTATCTAACCATTATTTATTATACACTCGTTTTCTTGACTTGTCAAGATATGCAGGTGATTTTGTTGAATTTATCTTATACGACATCTATATAAATAAATTTAATATTCATACAAAGTATCCCTGGTTAAATTTTGGTTTTATAAAGTGTTATTAAAAGCTAACCATTTAGCACCGTATGCATCTAAATAAAATTTATTGCCATACTCATTTTCAACCCAACGTTTTTTTACATAATACCATCCGCGAAGTTCCTGTCGTAAATCGGTATCTACGGAAATAGGTTCTACCCAGATTTCATTCATGTAAGATATTTCTGATTTTGAAAGCGGATTAGTTCCCGGAGGCAGAATTTCTGAAAAACACGGAGATTTCGTATATAGTTCACCTGCTTCTTCAAAGGGAATGCAGTTATTATCGCCAATGATAAGCTTACCGGATATTGCATCAACAATCATCCATCCGTGTATAACGGACCATACCGGATTACCATGTAGAATTGGCAATACTGTAAGTGAGATAGGTTCACTTGATACCTCGGAAGAATTTACGGTGCGCCCTAACAGAAAATCAGTTGTTACGCCATATAGATTCGCCATATTTTCAAGACCATCTATGGTTGGTGATTTTCTGCCGCTCTCCCATGAACTGAGTGTAGGCTGAGAAACGCCAAGTTTTTCGGCGGCTTCAGTAAGCTTCAATTTATTCATTTTTCTCGCAATTTTAAATTGTCTTGGCATTTTCTCACCATTCTTTCAATTTTTGCTCACACAAGTTTATCATCTTCATTGCTGTATATTAAATCGTCTTCAAAGCGACGGTTTCGGTATTCTTCAATTTCACCCTCCACCGCAGGCCTGATATTGAATTTGCCACAGTCAGGACATCTTTCAGGCTCGGCTGTTCGTTCAAATAAAAATCTGCAAGCATCGCATGCGTATATCATCTGTAATCACCTCGTAAATCATTTTAATATAATCCATTTACCGTTTTTATCTGCTCCTTCGCGGGTTATATAGTTCTTTTCTTTCAATTTTTTGATTGTCCGGTTTACAGTTGAATCAGAGATGTTAAGAGTTCTTGCTATATTAGCAACTGATAATGACGCGTCATCTATAATTATTTCATACACTTCTTTTTCTCTTTTCGTCAAACTGGGTCTGGAGATATTTACTCTGTCATTTACTCTGTCATTTACTCTGTCATTTTCAAATTCAGGATGAATGAATAAAGTTGTTGTGAATGACAGGCGTTCCTCGTCCGTATAGAATATCGGTTTGGGAGAACCGTTATTTTCCAACGCGTTGAGTATCTTTCTGAATCCGGTGTTACGTCCTTCTGTTAAGTGCATTTCTTTCAAAAATTCACCGATTCTGCGGTTACGGTATCTTCTGTTGAATACCTTGTATGTTTTAAGTCCCTCCAGAGATATGGAACGATCCGCACCCGGATGACTTACTATTTCTATTCGGTCCGGAAGTACACGCACTTCAATAGGTTCTCTGACATCATAGCCTTTATGATATACTGCGTTTGAGAGTGATTCTTCAATTGCCGCATAGGGATAATTAAAAAATCTCCGTGCCTCTGCAATATCAGGCAATTTGATTACCTGCTCCTGAATGACGGAGTTCTGTATATACAATAAAGCGTCGCGAAGCTGCTGATGCAGCGGGCCTTTAAATGTTTTTTCTATAATCCTGTCTCCGCCCAAGTCATCTGGAAATTCTACAACATCAATCTGTGCATATGGAAAAAATCTTTCCGGGTTAAGGCAGAAAAACATCAGTCCGACATTTTTAGGCTTTGTATACTCCGGAAGGGAGTTTATGATATTCATACTTTTACACAGGTCAACAAAATCCATCTTTTTAGAAGCTTCATACAATGAGCTCCCCACTTCTTTCAGATAATTTTGAATCAAAGTAATATTCAAATCATCTATGTTTGCTTCATGATTGATACGATCATCAAACGGAATATTATTCGCAAGATTATATAGATCTCGCTTTTCTTCTTCTGTTGGCGCAACAGTGCTTGCCATTTTTCGAATATAATAAATACGATCCTTGCTGCCCTTAGCCATTGTTTTGGGAGAGGAATATGGCCTTACACTTCCGCCCGGAGCCCAAACAACGATAAATTTTTTTCCGTCATAATCAACAACTTCGGTAATGGGCATATATTCAGGCTGAATCAATTTGCATTTATTTAGCATATCTTTTAAGTATCCGTCAATTTTTTCTGAAGGCACGCCTTTCAATTTGTCCGGCTCGCCCTGCTTATCGGATACACCGATAACAAGATATCCGCCGCCCCAGTTGTCTATATCATTTGCAAACGCGCAAATCGTTTTTAAAGAAGCTTCCGGATCCCAGGTTTCTTTAAATTCAATACGAGCCCATTCGACTACATTACCGCTTAACAGTGTTTTTATATTAGTTGGTATTCCCATTTCGGATTACCTCGTCTTTCTTTATATATTTACCGCTTTTTATTCGGGCATCGGTAGGTTTTACTGCATTTTCAGGTATCATCCAAGTATTGCCGATTTTTTGGGTATCTGCAATTCTTCCCTCAGCACACAAAATTGCGACTCTTCGATTAGAAAGTCCCCATTTTGCTGCAGCTTCTGTTGTAGAAATGAATTTCATCATACTCACTCCAATTTATATGATACTTATATTATATTCATTTTACTGAATAATATCAAGCCCTTTGAGCAAATTTTTCCGTTTGTGTTGCAATTTTTTAATTTGAATCGTGTAATTATAGTGAAAACATAAAAAGGAGGTTTTCAGTATGAGGACAAAATTCAGAACCATTATACCCATTTTAATTGCGGTAATTACAGCTACATCTGCCATACCGGCATATGCAGAGGTAATACCAAGAGAGTCGATTCCCGAAAACACATCACAAGAGGCTGTGGACATAGCAGAATATTTTATTCGGGATACGCTTGCTAAGGTTCAAGGCGGTTTAGGATATGCCGACGCCAGAGCCGAAACAAACAGAATCTTGTTTAATGCGGTTTTGAATAATCAAACCGGCGGATACGGCTATGGGATTCTCACAATTATCGCAAACAACGCTTTATTTGAGTATAGGGACTTGTATCTTCGCTCAGATTTTTATGCTACGGCTGAAGAACAAGTTAAGGCATTAATTCCGGATCTGATTATTGCTGTTGAAAATGGGAGCATGAGCTATGAAAAAGCAAAAGAAGAGGCTTATACCCGAATTTACAGATCGGTTGACTCCTCTTACGACCCCAGTGAAAAGCTATTTGTTGATTTCTGTTACTGGGATGTTCCGAGCGTTGATTCCGCATATTTTAACCGAGCCAGAAAACTGCTTTTGAATGCCGAGGAACAGTATAAAAACTCAATTTGCCAGATTTAAAACAATTCTGTGAAACTGCTTGCAATATATTTGATTATCTGATATAATAAATATATAAGTTTCACGGTTGCCGGTTTGGTAATTACAGTTATCTAAGTTTACAAAGTGTCTGAAGGTATATCCATCAGGCACTTTTTTTATTGCGCAAGCAACAAGGTTTCGGGGAACCCTTTCGCAATCTTTAATTGCGCTAACGGGTCGGGTTCTTATTTCTTCTGCTTCTTTATTAAGAAGCATATGATTGCAAAATGCGTAAGAGAAGCACTCTGCGCTTAAAACAATACAATATATACACGGGTGTAAAAGCTCAAAAGAACTCAGAGATTAAATCTTTGGGTTCTTTTTTTATATAGATCCGAGCTTTACGGCTCAACTTCGTATATTCGAGGAGCCGTAAGGTTGCCTCTGAATATAAATAAAATTTTTATAAGGAGGCGGATAGAATGATACTCTATCTAAACGCAAAAACCAATTTGCCGGATCTAAGTATTGACTTTATTGAGGTCAAACTGAAATCCGGCAGGATCGTATCTCTTACTTGGGATGAAACCGAGTATGACAACGAGGATTCGGTGTTTGAAGCTAAGTATAAGGGCGTCTATTTCGATGATGAGTATGCAAATGGGAAACTGCATGAGCTCAGCGGAATGGAATTGTCTCATATTCAGCTTTATACCGAAGAAGACAAAGGCTATTTTGAACTGGTCAGCATGGAATTTGCTGACGGCAATGATGCTTTGGTATTTAAAGATATCAAGTATCAGCAGAAATGGGGTGACGGCTGTGCCTGATGCCAATACAGAAGGATTTGATATTCCGCTTATATTCTTTTTCTCTGAAATACTTGTTTCAGAGAAAAAGTCGGACAGAGTGCGAGAACTTCAATTTTCTGCATTGAGGACGCTTGCCGGATATCTTCGTTACTATAAGTCGCTTGGGTACATGGACAGCTTGCTTTATGCAATTGCTGAGAAGAAAGGAAAACTCATTCTTAAAATCACTTCTAAAACGGAAATGGACAAATTAATGAAGCCGCATTGCCCTCATTTTGACGGCAATAAATTTGTGGACGATAAATATGTCATACCGGAAGAAGAAATGATTTGCTGGAGCCAGACTTCGCTTCAGGGACCGCTTAACGAAATAGGCTACAAACGATATATGGAGTTGTTCCAAAGAATTCTTCCTGAAGTGTATGAGAAGCAGATTAAACCACATTTTTAACATTAGGAGGGATTTCTATGAGTGAAAATGTAAAACCAAGATGCAAGCTGATTAACAAAAATGGGAACATATTCAACCTGCTTGCAATAGCCTCCCGTACACTACGGGAAAACAATCCGTGCGATAAAGCCGACGAGATGTATAAGCGTGCAACATCTTCAAACAGTTACGAAGAAGCATTATGCATTATCGGCGAGTATGTACGGATCGAATAAAATCAGAGAGGAGAATGCACATGCGTGCGAATGACAAAACAAATCTTGAACGGATGAAAGAGCTCATCCAAATTCTTAACGAAGCGGACATTGCCTATTACAGGGACAGCAGACCGATTATGACCGATTTTGATTATGACAGGCTCTTTGATGAATTGAAGGGGCTTGAAAGAGATACCGGCCTTATTCTGTCAAACTCACCTACGCAGAAGGTGTCCGGAGAAATTCTGGAGGAACTGACGCCGGTCCGTCATTCAAAGCCCATGCTTTCGGCAGACAAAACCAAATCTGTCGAGGACATGGTAAAATTTGCTGACAAGAAGCCGGTTGTACTCTCATGGAAGCTTGACGGCCTGACCTTGGTACTCCGATACGAAAATGGAGAACTGAAACAGGCGATTACACGCGGGCGTGAAGGTGTTATCGGCGAGGACGTAACCCATACCGTAAAAACCTTTATAAATGTTCCATTAACAATTCCAAGTAAGGAAGCATTCGAGGTTCGCGGTGAAGGCGTCATTTCATGGGCAAACTTTGAGAAAATCAATCTCAGTCTGACAGAACCGTATTCTCATCCCAGAAACCTTGCATCCGGCAGCGTGCGGATGCTTGATGCGAACGAGTCCGGAAAAAGATATTTAGAGTTTCTCGGGTTTGATTTAATCAGCGACAGCATTGAAACACATAGCAAGATGGGACAGCTGCAGTTTTTGACAAGAAACGGATTTGATGTTGTCCCGCATATGTTTGCGGATAATTACAGCGATGAAGAGATTCGTAAAATGATTGCTGATTTCAATCCAGCTGAGTTTGATTATCCTGTTGACGGGCTGATCATGGAATATGATGATGTTGAGTACGGTAAATCTCTCGGTGCAACCGGGCATCACGAAAACCGGCTGCTCGCTCTCAAATGGGAGGATCAGCTTTTTGAAACAAGATTCCTTGGCGTTGAGCTGGCAACCACCAGAACCGGTATGGTAAGTATTACAGGCATACTGGAACCGGTTGAAATTGACGGTACAGTCGTAAGCCGCGCTTATTTGCATAACTTAGATATTTTCAATAGTTTTCAGTTCGGTATAGGCGATACAGTTAAGGTGTATAAGGCGAATATGATCATTCCTCAGATACAGGAAAATATAACAAAGAGTGGTACATATACAATGCCCATGACCTGTCCATGCTGCAGCGAACCGTTGGTTGTCAAAACCACGCCCGGCGGAACTGATTTCTTGTACTGCCAAAATCAACACTGTTCTGCCAGACTGGTTCAGAAATTCGTCCACTTCTGCGAGAAAACCCGGATGAACATCGAAGGTCTTTCGGAAAGTACCTTGGAAAAATTCATCAGTCACGGTTGGATACGCAATTTTGGAGATTTATATGAACTTGAGAAGCATAAGGACGAAATCGTAAATACCGAAGGTTTCGGCGAAAAATCGTATCAGCGTTTGCAGAATTCTATCGAAAATAGCCGCAAATGCACTTTGGATAAATTTATTGCCGGACTTGGTATCCCTATGGTAGGACGACACGCAGGCAGAATACTAAACGATTTTTTCAAAGGAGATTGGAACGCTTTTGAACAAGCTATCGTTGATGGCTTTGATTTTAAGTCGCTCCCTGATTTCGGCGAAATCATGAACAACAATATTTATACCTGGTATGCGGATACGGACGAAGCAAAGCTTTGGCGCCCGCTGCTTAACAAAATCGAATTTATAAAGGAGAATCATATTATGAATGTAAATAATAACACTGTATTTTCAGGAAAAACAATCGTTGCTACAGGAAAGCTCGAAAACTACACCCGCGACGAAATTCAGGCGAAAATTCTTTCGCTTGGGGCTACCCCTGCTTCTTCTGTAACTAAAAAGACGGATTATCTTATCGTTGGTGAAAAGGCCGGCAGCAAGCTGCAGAAAGCTTTGAACCTCGGTATCAGAACACTGACGGAAGATGAGTTTGAAGACATGCTGACAGCAAACAATTAATACTGTGGGAATAACTTGCGGCGGAGCAACTCTTTATGTTGCCCCGCCTTTTTTCATTTAGGAGGTATCAAAATGGCAAATAAAAAAGAAATCAGAATTACAGGTTTTGCAGTATATCCGATTACTGTCGGAGAAAATGCAATCATAAGCGAATCTGACGGCTCAACTTGACGAACCTCAGTTGTTGTTAGCGTTGAAAAAATTTCAGAATCCGAAATTAAATTTGAAACACAAAATAGCATTTACTATCTTGGGCAGAAGAAACAGGAGCCTTTGGCAGGAGTTATTCTTAAAAAAATGTTTGAAATGAGGGAACGCCAATGCTGAAAGAATCCAAATCTGACCGTTTTATACGAATTGCCCAAGCGCGAGTGAACAAGCTGATACATATGATGCGGCTGCTCGGAAATTGTTCGGCTGCGGGTAATTATGAATTTACGGATGAGCAGGTTGAACAAATCTTTTCCACGCTCTATACAGAACTTTTTAAAGCACGCAAAAGATATACAATCGCAGCGTGTCAAAAAAAACCGTTTTCTTTATCAAATGGATGTGAAGAGATACCGAACTATCCTCATACGGATCTGCTGCTTCCTGATGGTACAGTTCTTCGCGCAACAGCCGTCGATGACGAAAACTTCCCGGCAATTAACATTGATTTAATTGGCAGGGAAAACAATAGCGAACATATTTGCTTTGTTGAATATAACCCGGAACGCAGCTCCTGTTACAAGGTATGCATCGGTGCCTATCAAAGCGATAAAGATGATCCTGTTTTTTATGAGCAGTATGTTCGCGACAATTAGGAATAAACAAATTAATCTCACAGCCTGAAAAGGCAGAAAGGAAATCATTATGGAAAACAATCATATAGACTGGATTATTCATTGCTGCCGCAACGGTGCGTTATGCAATATGTGTGGTGATGCGGAAAACGGATTTCTTGAAAATTCCTGCAATGCTCATACACACGGTATGAAAAAGTACGGACATATGGATTTTCAGCTTGTTCTGGCATACCCGGACAAAGAAATATGCCGAATTCTTAATAACTTTGGTTTATGGGTACAGCAAGGCAGACGCTTTGCTGCCGGCGACCTGGTCAGCGGTATCTATGAGGACTGTGATGTCAGACTGGAAGAGTTTGAAGAAACAGGCAGAACCGTGCTTCGTGTGATTATTCCTGATAAGCACAACATCTTTCCGAATGATAAGCGATGTATGTATCCGTACACCTTACAGACTATTCCCACTGATTTGCTGTGGTCGAAAGGCGGTGCCCACTCATGAAAATTGCATTATATCAGATAATACCCGAGCTTGACAGCGACAGAATGATGTTTCAAAACCTTAGTCATATGCGTTCGGCTTACGGGAAAGAAATTCCGTCTCAGTTTTATGAAACCGTATATACCGGTGACATTGATGCAGAAAACTTGGAAGATGTTTTTCTCATATTCAATGTGGAGTTTCCGAAAGTCTATCAGGGACACTCCCTGTCTGTTTCAGATGTGGTTGAGGTGATTGATTCACCTAAAGAAAGCAGGTTCTATTATTGCGATACCGTTGGATTTAAAGAGGTGGCGTTTAACAAGGACAAAGCAATGCTCGCTATTGTAAATCATGACTTTCAGAGGGTTTTGGAAATCCGTCACAATGTAAGAATATTCTTTATCGGCAATGACGGACTTGAGGATATTCACTGCTCAAAGCTGATGCTCGGACGCTGCAGATACAGTCAAACTCAGCTCGGTTATGAACTCAAATTCTTTGAATTCGGAGAAGACTACCCAAGCTCGCGTCAGTTTCTCGAAAAGCCGTTGACGGTTGTGACCAAATGTACCCTCAGGCTTCCCGAGAATATGTTTACAGACAAAGAAGGCATCATAACAAAGCATCACCGTTATCCTGTACACAGCTTGGAAGTTCTCGGGCTTATAAGTGACTGGATAACCAAATGCGGGTTCACATTTGAAAATCTTTGACAGGAGGATCTTATTATGTATGAGCTTAAAAACACAAAGCAGGTCGAACTGTCAGACCGGATTCGGTTTCGGTGTATGCGGTGTGCAGACTGCTGCCGGCATGTCGAAGCAACAATTATGATTGAAGTCAAAGACGCCTTTTATCTTGCCAAGCATCTGGGTATTACAACAGCGGACTTCTATGACAAATATACCAAGATGTTCATGCTGGAAGACACAGGCTTTCCTGTGTTTGCTCTCAAGGCTGTCGGTAATGATAAAAGCTGTGTTTTCCTTAAAGGCAAACGCTGCAGCGTGCAAACAGTTAAGCCGAGAACCTGCAGGCTATATCCGTTTTGGGTATTTCCCGATGATAACGGAGATTTTGTCTATAACTATTCTACAGAGCGCAGGCATCATCCCAAAGGTTCGCTAATCCGCGTAAAGGATTGGATGCGAGACTTCCTGTCGGATGAAGATAAAGAATATTTATTGGAGGACGCTCGTTCCATAAAGGAAATTGCGGCACCTTATAACATTCTTTACAAGAACTTAAAAGATCCGAACAGCATACTCACAAAGGTTTTGATGTATCGTTATTTTATGTACGATACAAGCGAACCGTTCATGCCGCAGTTTCGCAGGAACAACAGAGTTCTGAAGGATGAGCTGGAGCGTATTATAACTAAATTCACGTCAGCATGACACATTAAAGAGGCGCCGGACTACTTATTTCGACGCCTCAATCTATATTACGGAGGTAAACTATAATGGATGAAAGATTAAAACAAATTGCAGAAAACTTTGATAATATGAAGATTGGTATTGATGATACCTTCAGCTTCAGCTGTAACCAATGCGGCAAATGCTGTATCAACCGTGAGGATATTCTGTTATCCCCGTTTGATTTATACAGAATGTCAAAAAAGCTCAATATGACTCCGAATGAGTTCGTTGCACAATACGGAGAAGCTTATATCGGCGATTCGTCGCGAATGGTTATTGTCAGACTCAGACCGCACGGCAGTATAAAACGCTGTCCGCTGCTAAGGGACCGGAAATGCTCGGTTCACGATGCCAAACCGACAGTTTGCGCTATGTATCCTATCGGAAGAGCATTAAGAATGGATGCTAAAAATCCAAATGCTGATACGATGACCACCGAAAATATCGAATATATTTTCAATGGCGCACACTGCGGCAATGCAGAAACCCATACAGTTCGTGAATGGTTTAATTCATTCGGTATACCGATTGATGATGAGTTCTTTATTGAGTGGCAGAAAACAATAACAGAATTGCATAATATTATCGTTATTGCCGAGAATAACTTTAAAATGGAAACGACTATGGAAACGATTTGGTCAGTTATTTATGCAGCATTGTATATGAAGTATGATATCAATGAGGATTTTATGCCTCAGTTTTTGTCAAATCGCAAGGAATTGTTCAGAATACTGCGCATGATACCTGAATTCTATTCAAGGAGGAAAAACCATGTCGGATAACTACAATGACAGTCAGATTACACGCAAGGACGCAAGGGGTTGTTTCGTGGAAAGTCTTAACGACTCGTTCAGTATCGGAAAGATCCATTTCACATTTGCTTCGTATGATGTTTCAAAGCCTGCAGGTCAACGGCAAACAAACAATATCCATATCTACATAGGTGTGGATGAATTTCTGGAGTTATGCCGCAAGCTGTGCTGCGGCGAGCTGAAATATATGATGCAGACGAAAAGAAAAAATAACGATAAATCAGCTCTCTTTGAGCATCTTGGCGGCACTTCGGCTCAAATGCTGAGTAAACGCGGTAAAGCACGCAAAGACGGTAAAAGCCTATCAAGGACAGCGCAGCTTGTCTGTGGTAATAAGGATTTATTGTTCGTTGCAAACAGTGGTCCGGGAGAGACTAACGCCAAGGGACTTATCGTGCCCCAATTTGGCAATAACCCCGAACAACATGTTGCAGTCAGTATGACCTTTGAATCCTTTAGCGAGCTGATGCTTGTAACAAAGGCACATTATGAGGCTTGGCTGGTATCGCAGTATATGAGAAAAAATGATTAGGTAAGGATTATGTGTTTAATTTATCTGTATAACAGGATTGCTTAGTTCATTATATCCGGTACGACATTTGTAATAGTAAAATAAAGTAATTGCATGGAAATATGCTTTTACAAAGAGAAGAGGCTCAATTCTACATCAGAGATGAGTCTCTTTTTATGCGCAATAGCCTAAGTGAATATTATTTTACGGTTTTGGGTATCTATGAGTATATAATAGTAATTATACATAGATAATATTGAGAATAAAAAATACTAATTTAATACGAGGAGAAAGTGTTATGAATAGACCTGATTTTTGTAGGTAGTAATATTCGTTATGATAATACATAGAATTATTCTTGTAAGTGCATCTGGTGTACTTTATGGGGCAATAAATAACAGGTACATTGTTGAAAACATTTTGTCAAACAAAGGAACAGTCCATACCCATCAAATATTTAGAGGTATGGACTGTTGTATTTTCATAGACCTATTTTATTCATAGCAAAAGAATATTTCAGCCATATCATATATTGGGTGTTTGCGTTGTAGCGGTCTTACAAATCCAAGATTGTAAATAAATGAAATTTCTTTTTTTACCTGTGCCGAACTACGAGTGCATCCATCGGAGATGTCACAATAAGTACACCGTTCGGAGTTTGCAATATATTTAAGTTTTTTATTAAGACACTTGATATCTGCAGATGAATCGGTATTTTGAAAGTTGATTATCGCTATATTACATTTTTTATTGTTTTCTCGTATCTGTAATATTAGTTCGCGGTATTTCTTTTCAAATTCTGCCGGATTTTCCAAACAGAGCTGTAAATCTTCCATGCCTATATGTAGCAGCACTGTGTCCGGCATAAGGGGAGCGACACACAGTGAATATAATTCTGCTGCATTTTCAACTCCGATGCCATCAATGCTTCTGTTATAAAGCATGGCATTGGGAAAGAATGCCTGTTTAAGATCGCACAGTGCAATATTCGTATCTTTGCTTCCTCCAAAAATCACGATGCCGTTTTGTTCTGCAATCTTGTTTAATTCTATGTATTTTTTTATGATATTTTCTTTTGTAATCATATAAATCAACTCCTTTACTTTAACAGTCGCCTTTTGTCCAAGACAGTGTTTCCAAAATATATAATATATCCGTATTTGCCGTTGTTTTTATGTTTGCTCGGCCTTTATCATGATGCAGAAACTTGTTATCAGAAAAATACATGAAATCCAAATGGACTTTATACCACAAGTTTTTGCGAAAAAGCTTCCGCATCCTGCTCCAAAAGCAAACATCAAAATTATGGCAAAGTATTCAGCTGAGTCTTTTAGATTATTGAGGTTTTTTGTGTGATAATACGCACAAAGCGCTTCAGTGCCGCTTCGAATATTACCAATGCACATTGTACTTGCGTAAGATTTTCCGTTGAATTTTCTAAAAGACTGCACCTGCATGGCACATACAAAGGAAACAACAGCATTCGCAACTATATCTAATGTTTTCGGAATAAATCCAACCATAAATAACAGAATTATTTCAGCTGATAAAATAAGCTGTCTCCAATGAACTTTTGTCATCTGCTTATAACGCCTGTGAATTATATCTGCAATAAAAATACCGACTGTAAATGAAAACAGAGGTATCAAATATTGCAGTGCTACGGCAAAATTTTTTTCAAATAAGTATGTACCCATTAACACAATATTCCCTGTCTGTGCATTGGCAAATACATTGCCGCGCAGACAATATGTGTAAGCATCCTGAAAGCCTCCGGACAAGGTTAAAAACATAGCATTGATAAAAGCATCAGACATTTGTCCATTTATATTTTGTCCGTTAACCATAAAAATACCCCTTTACTATTTTCTATAAATATTATATAATATTTA
>OLRU01002198.1_pt1 | contig 14226 bp, 15 predicted proteins | sample 1672961 | NCBI WGS metagenome assembly OLRU01 (sample SAMEA3136741, study PRJEB25190) | human gut metagenome | biome: human gut; feature: human-associated habitat; material: faeces | place: Austria | collected 2013 | reverse complement strand
AACAGATATGAAAAAAGTAGACACTCACCCGCTTTGTGAGTGTCTACTTTTAGCTTACCAGATGCAACGGCCCTTGACAAAGGGGCCGTCCGCTGTTATATTCACTCTACGCTGCCCGTTTCATCCGGCAACTGACAAATATCTGCCGCGGACAGAGGCGCCGCGGCTGCTTTTATCACAAAACAAGGAGGCCGTGCTGTGTCCTGGGACTATTTTACCCACGCCAGAACGCTGGAGCTGCTCTATCACAAGCTGCAAAGCCCCGTTTTGACCCGCTATCGGATGACTCAGATCGAGCTGGACGTCCTTCTGTTTCTCGCCAACCACCCCGGGCTGGACACAGCCAAGGACATTGTGGAGATCCGGCGGCTGACCAAATCCCACGTCTCCGCCGCGGTGGAGGGGCTGTCCCGGAAGGGCTATCTGCTGCGTGTCCGCCGCCCGGACAACCGCAAGCTGATCCACCTTGTCCTTCTCCCGGAGGCCGCGCCTGTGGTGGCTGATGGTCAGGCCAGCCAGCAGGCTTTTTTCCAGACGCTGGGACGGGGATTCTCTCCCCAGGAGCGGGCACAGCTGGACGCCCTTCTCCTCCGGGTCACAGAAAACGTCCGGCAGGAGTATCTCCGCTTGGAAAAGGAGGACTAAAAGACAGACATGAGTATGATCGAATTGTTCCTTTTGGCTGTGGGTCTGTCTATGGACGCCTTTGCCGTATCAGTGTGCAAGGGGCTGTCCGCCGGACGGGTCACCCTGAGCCACGCGCTCACCGCTGGGCTGTGGTTCGGCGGCTTCCAGGGGCTGATGCCCTTCTTGGGCTGGCTGCTGGGCAGCCGATTCCAGAGCCTGATCTCCAGTATCGACCACTGGATCGCCTTTCTGCTTTTGGGCCTCATCGGTCTGAACATGATCCGTGAGTCCCGCAGCCAGGAGGAGGAGAGCCTGGGGACCTCCTTCGCCCCCCGGGCCATGCTCCCGCTGGCAGTGGCAACCAGCATCGACGCCCTTACTGTGGGCATCACCTTCGCCTTTCTCCAAGTGGACATTCTCCTGGCGGTCGGCCTGATCGGCCTGACCACCTTCCTGCTCTCCGCTGTTGGGATCAAGGCCGGAGCCATTGTGGGCTCCCGGGGCAAGTCCTGGGCGGAGCTGGCCGGCGGCCTGGTCCTGGTGCTCATGGGGTGCAAGATCCTTCTGGAACATCTGGGCGTCCTTTCATAAACGCGCAAAAATATTAAGAGGGGCACGGCTGTGCCCCTCTTATTTTGGTATTTCCAGTCACGCTGCTCAAACCCCGGTCTCAGAGACCATACTGAGCATCAGGTCCATCACATCCACCACCTCGGCCCCGGCGGGAGGCGCTCCCGCTGGCTTTGTGCCGGACCGGCGGTACTCGCCGTCCATGGTCATGGTCATGTCCATCATGGTGTCATCGATCTCCATGTTCATCTCCATCTTGTCGTTCTTCATGGAGGCGGTCATGGTCATGCTCAGGCCGCTGGGGTCGTTCGCCGACATCTCCATGGCATAGCCGTTGACCTGACTGCCGCCGTTGGTGAACAGGGTGAAGGTCAGGTCCATCCCCTCCCACTGGAAGGAGGACACATAGGAGGAGCCGGACTTTTGGAACGCCTGGTCGCTGAACAGCTGGTTATAGAGCTGAAGCATATCCTTTGTGGTCATATCCGGGCTGACGGGAGTAACTTCCCGGAGCAACAGCGCCAGAGCCTCGCCGAAGCCGCCGTCGTTCTCCTGATAGGCCAGGGCCAGCAGATCCTGGTAGTAGCCGGAGCCGTACAGGCCGTCCATCGTGTTTTTCAGATCCAGCAGATACCAGCTGTCCAGCTTCTCCGCCCCCAGCATCCCGGAGAGGGCTTTGGACTGGAAGTACAGCTTCCCCGTCTCCAGGTCCATCCGCATGGCCGCGTCCATATCTATGGATGCGTTCATATCCAGAGACACATCCCCCTGGCTGGACGCACTGGTGTTGAACACCATGTTCGTATCGAACTGGAGGGCCTTCTGGGACTGGAGCATGGTATAGTCACCCTTCCAGGTAAACAGGCTCTCCTCCAGCGCGGCGTCCTTCGCCGTGAACTCCATCTGATAGCCGCCCGTCACCTGGCAGGCGTCCTGGGTGTACTTCCGCCCGTACTCCATATAGCGGTCCATCCACTCATAGGTGGCGGTGTTGGCCGCCAGAATGGCGTCCACATCGTCGATCATCACGGTGGCTGTATTGCCATCCCAGCCCACGTTGTAGTCCAGGGCGTCGGCCACCAGTCCAACCGGGATATAGGTGCGGTCAGAGGCCGGATCGATATAGGGGGCCACATCGGTGGGAATGATCTTCTCCCCCTCCGGACCGGTGACCTTGATCTCCTGTTTCCCGATGGCCAGCAGAAGGGTCACGCCGTCCTTTTCTGCGGTCACCGTGCGGGCGTCGTTGTCCCAGGAGATGTCGCCCTCCCCATAGCCAAGGGCCTGGAAGGTGGCCGCCATGGGCAGGAAGGAGCGGTCATCCTTCAATTGGGGAAGCGCGTCGGTAAAGGAGACAGGCTCACCGTTGACCACCAGGGAGAAGTCACCCTCCTCAGCAGCCAGCGCGGGGGTACACAGCAGTGCGGCTAGCGCGCCGCCGCAGAGCATGGAATGCCAGATCTTTTTCATATTCGTTTCACTCCTTTTTCAAAACGGTTCCCAGGGCTGTCAGCCCATGGGAATACTTCTTGACGTTCTTCCTCTGTATTGTACAAAATCTACATCAAAAAAGCAAGTCTATCTGCTCATTTTTATATGTAAGTGCCCCTCCGGCTGGCCAGAGGGGCGCTGATCTGCTCTTTATGATCCCGGGACCGCCTGGATCAGTGTCCGCAGCCCCGGCAGCTGCCGCAGTCTCCGCCGCAGCCGCCACACTTCTTGCCCGCCTTGTGATCCTTCCACAGAGAGCGGACTGCCAGACCCGCAACGCCCGCGACACACAAGGCTACGATCCAAGTACCCATATCAAAACTCCTTCCTGTCTGGCCCGCTGAGGCGGGCCCTCTGCTCCATACTGTTTACGCGTTCGCCACAGAGCGCAGGTTCAGCCGCTCACCCGCTTCGGGGCGGTAGCCTCTGCGTACTGCCAGGTAGACCAGGGCGGCCAGCGCGATCCCGGCGGCCACAGTGCCCGCGCCGGGGGCCACCTCACCCAGCAGCAGACCGCCCAGCTGATAGACGATCAGCGAGACCGCATAGGCAAAGCCGCACATATAGCCGATGGCGGCCAGGGTCCATTTGGTGTTGTTCATCTCCCGCTTGATGGCGCCCATGGCGGCAAAGCAGGGGGCGCACAGCAGGTTGAAGATCATAAAGCTGTAAGCCGCGATGGGGGTAAAGGCCGCGTGGATCTGGGGCCAGATCTCCTCCCCCGCCTCTGAGATCTCACCGGAATATTGAAAGAGGACTCCAAAGGTGGCCACCACGTTCTCCTTGGCGATCAGGCCGGTGAAGGTGGCCACAGTGGAGCGCCAATCGCCAAAGCCCAGAGGGACAAAGATCACCGCGACGGCGCTGCCGATGGCGGCCAGCAGGGAGCTGTCGCTGTCCTCCACCAAGCCGAAGCCCGCCTCTGTGAAGCCGAAGCCCTGGAGGAACCACATCAGGATGGCGGAGAGGAGGATGACCGTGCCGGCCCGCTTGATGAAGGACCAGCCCCGCTCCCAGGTGGCCCGGAGCACGTTGCCCGCGGTGGGGGCATGGTAGGCGGGCAGCTCCATGACGAAGGGGGCTGGCTCGCCCGCGAAGGGTCTCGTCTTTTTCAGCATGACACCGGAGAGGATGACCGCAGCCACACCGATGAAATAGGCAGAGGTGGCCACCCAGGCGGATCCCCCGAACAGGGCGCCCGCAAACAGGCCGATGATGGGCATTTTAGCGCCGCAGGGGATAAAGCCGGTGGTCATAATGGTCATTTTCCGGTCCCGCTCCTGCTCAATGGTCCGGGAAGCCATGATGCCGGGCACACCGCAGCCGGTGGCCACCAGCATGGGAATAAAGGACTTGCCGGACAGGCCGAAACGGCGGAAGATCCGGTCCATAATGAAGGCGATGCGGGCCATATAGCCGCAGTCCTCCAGCACCGACAGCAGCAGGAAGAGTACCAGCATCTGAGGCACAAAGCCCAGCACAGCGCCCACGCCGGCCACGATGCCGTCCTGGATCAGGCCGTAGAGCACAGAGCCCTCCACCACGTTCAGCGCCCCCAGCGCGGCGTCGAACCAGCCGGGAACGATCTCGCCGAAGAGCACATCGTTGGCCCAGTCGGTTCCAAAGGTCCCGATCCCAATGCCCCAGGGCTCGCCGCTGCCGTCAAACAGGGCGGCGGGAGAGGTCCCCATGGCGATGGCATAGACCAGCCCCATCACCACCACAAAGATGGGCAGGGCCAGGACCCGGTTGGTCACGACCTGGTCGATCCGGTCCGAGCGGGTCATTCCGCGGCGGCTCTTCTGATAGGCCCCTTTCAGCATGGAGGTGATGTACTCATAGCGCTCGTTGGTGATGATGGATTCGCTGTCATCGTCCAACTCCTGCTCACAAGCGGCCACGATCTCCTCCAGCGGTCCAGTCAGACCTTCGCCCGCCAATTGGTCCAGCACCTTTTTATCCCGTTCAAACAGCTTCACCTCGTACCAGCGCAGCTGCTCCCGGGGGACCGTTCCGGCGATCAGACCGCCGATCCGCTCCAGCGCCTCCTCCACCCGGCTGTTGAACCGGTGGCGGCAGCCCTGCCAGTTCCTGGCCCCAGCCAGTTCCACCGCCTTGGCGTACAGCTCCTTCAGCCCGGTCCCCTTCAGGGCGGACACCTCTACCACAGGACAGCCCAGTTTCTCCGACAGCTTCACTGTATTGATCTGATCTCCATTTTTTTGCACCAGATCCATCATGTTCAGGGCTACCACTACCGGAATCCCCATTTCCAGGACCTGTGTGGTCAGGTACAGATTGCGCTCCAGGTTGGTGGCGTCCACCAGATTGAGGATGGCGTCGGGGCGCTCGTGGATCAGATAGTCCCGGCTGACCACCTCCTCCAGGGTATAGGGGGACAGGGAATAGATCCCGGGCAGGTCGGTGACCACCACATCAGAATATCCCTTCAGCTTTCCTTCCTTCTTCTCTACCGTCACGCCGGGCCAGTTGCCTACATACTGGTTCGCGCCCGTCATGGCGTTAAACATGGTGGTCTTACCGCAGTTGGGGTTGCCCACCAGGGCCATTTTGATCGACATGGCTCCTTCTCCTCCTTGGCTATTTATTAGCGCACGCTAACTATACTGCAAACGCCTGTGTGTTCCATCACCCTCCGCTCCCCCGGTCTGCCCGGATCCGGAGCGGACGGGTCACTCCACCAGGACCATATCCGCGTCTCCCTTGCGCAGAGAGAGCTCATAGCCCCGCACCGTGACCTCCACTGGGTCTCCCAGAGGGGCCACCTTGCGCACATATACCGGGGTCCCCTTGGTGATCCCCATATCCATGATCCGGCGCTTCACTGGTCCCTCTCCCTGAAGTCTCCACACAGTGACTGTCTCTCCGCACTTGACCTGCTTGAGTGTTCTGCTCATTTCTGATACTCTCCCTTCCTGTTTCTCTCCGGGGCGGTCAAACCATGATGCGGTTGGCCATTCCTCTGCTGATCGCCACCCGGCTCTCTTTGATGTTGACGATGAGGTCCCCGTTCAGCTCTGAGATCACGCGCACGCTCCCGCCCACGACAAACCCCAGGCTCTCCAAAAAACGGCGTGTCTCATCCTTTCCCTTGATGGCTTTAATGCTGACCTCGCTGCCAGCCGGTGACAGAGATAACGGCATAATAACGACCTTCCCCTTTCTACTTTCCAGCGGACCCCCCGCGTCTCCAGCAGTTTGTTTCTGCTAACTCTCTTGAACGCCCCAAAGTTTACCACAGCTAACCAAGGTTGTCAATAGCTAACTCACATTTTCTTTTTCACAGGGAATTGACTTTTTTCTCCCCCTTGTGTATCATAGTACACGTTCACAAAGGCGTGTTTTGTCCCCTTTCTGCTTCGGGGACGGCTCGGGAAGCATGGTATCCCAACGCCCAAACGACGCCTGCGATGGTCCGGCCGCCACACGAGCCTTCGGTACCGCCGTGTGCCGTCCCTCGCTGCGGACATTCTTTGGTAAAAACAGGCTGGCCCTGTTTTTATAAACGCGGATCAAGCGCAAGGCTCCGCCTCGGGTATTCCCTCCCCGAGTAAAAATAGAGGGAAAATTGAATACGCGCCTGTGATGGAATTGGTAGACATGCGAGATTTAGGTTCTCGTGCAGCGATGCGTGTGGGTTCGAGTCCCTTCAGGCGTACCAAAAAGAAAGACATGACCGTAGGTCATGTCTTTCTTTTTGGGTTTCGCTCCCGCTGGTCGCTTCACCCTTCGGTATTTCAATGCTCGGGGCAAGTGAATTGCCCCTCCGCCAAGGTTTTCGCCTCAGGCGAAAACACTTGTACGGCGCATCAGCGCCGCCGGCCAGATGGCCGGTTGGGCAGCATGAATGGACTGTCTTTCTTTTTGGGTTTCGCTCCCGCTGGCCGCTTCACCCTTCGGTATTTCAATGCTCGGGGCAAGTGAATTGCCCCTCCGCCAAGGTTTTCGCCTCAGGCGAAAACACTTGTACGGCGCATCAGCGCCGCCGGCCAGATGGCCGGTTGGGAGGCATGAATGGACTGTCTTTCTTTTTGGGTTTCGCTCCCGCTGGTCGCTTCACCCTTCGGTATTCCAATGCTCGGGGGCAGATGGATCAGCCCCACAGGCCGGACAGCATGGGAATGATCTGCTTCTTCCGGGACATGATCTTGGGCAGGAAGGCGCAGTTCTCCTCCTCGCTGTGGATGTCAAAGGCCTGGCGGATGGTGTTCTCATCCCCCACATAGAGCAGCTGCGTGCCGTCCAGCAGCACGTCGGTGATCATCAGCAGCACCGTGTCCATCTTCTGCTTCTGCCGGATGGCCTGCATGGCCTGCAAAAACTCGTCCCTGCGCTTGAGCAGGCGGTCGGAGTCCATGCAGGTGATCTGGCTGACCGCCAGATTGTGTCCCGCGATATGAAACTCCTTATAATCTGTGTTCAGCATGGCCTCCACCGTCTTGTCGTCCCCACAGGTAGCGGAGAAGATAGCCTTCCCCAGCTCATCCAGAGAGACGTTGGCGATGCGGGCCATGCGGTTAGCCAGATCGATGTCCCGCTGGGTACAGGTGGGAGACTTGAACATCACGGTGTCCGAGACGATGGCCGCCGCCATCAGACCCGCCATCTTGGTGGAGGGCATCAGTCCCTTCTCCTGATACATCCCGGCCACGATAGTGGAGGTGCTGCCCACCGGCTCGTTGCGGACATAGATGGGATTTTTTGTCTCGATGTCGGCTAAACGGTGGTGATCCACGATCTCCAGGATCTCTGCCTGCTCCAGGCCCGCCACAGACTGGGCCCGCTCATTGTGGTCCATCAGCACCACCCGCTTGCGCCGGGGGCGCAGCAGGTGGAAGCGGGACAGCATCCCCACCACCCGCTCATTCTCGTCCAGAATGGGGTAAGCGCGGAAGCGGCTCTCCAGCACCCGGTTCTGCACATCGTCAATATAGTCGCTCAGGTGGAAATAGACCAGATCATGATTTTTGCAGACGTGGCTGACCGGCATGGCGTGGCAGATCAGCCGCACCACCTGATAGGCGTCAAATGGGGTGGAGATCACACAGGTGTCCGTCTCCTGCTCCAGCAGCTCCTGATCCACCTCCGCCTGGCAGACAATGACGCAGCTGACATTCATCCCGATGGCCCGGCGGACCATATCCGGCTGCTTGCCGCAGATGACAATGCTGTCCGGATGGGAAAACATCAGGTTCTCCCGGTCCGTGGGCAGGGCGATGGACACTGCACCGGAGATGGTGTCCTTGACCTCGCCGCAGCGGTTGAGCACATGGCCCTCCAGCACGGACAGCAGATTGTACACCGGAATGTCCTGGATCACAGGGTTCCGGACTGAGGCCACATCGTTGTTTGCCACGTCGCCCGCGGAGATCATCCCGTACAGGGTCCCGTCCTCATTGGCGATGGGGAGGACAGAGAGTTTGTCCGTCTGCATCATCTGCCAGGCGCGGCTGACGGTGACGCCCGGGGAGAGGATCGGGGGCGTATCATAGTCCAGATCCTGGACCTGGGTACGCAGGTTGGAGATCAGCATGGGGGGCTGCGCGCCGAAGCGGTCCAGGACCGCCTGGGTCTCGTCGCTGATCTGTCCCAGGCGGGCCGCCTGGTACTGCCGGTCGCCCAGGGCGTTTTTCAGCGCGGCGTAGGCCATGGCCGACACGATGGAGTCCGTGTCCGGGTTCCTGTGTCCGGTAATATAGATCGTATCCACTCGGATACCTCCTCTTTTGCAGCATAGTCTGGAAATGGAGCCTGTTCTGAGCGACAGCGCTCCGGTCATAGGTGGAATCATGCTTATTTTAGCGTGAACCGCCGCCGATTGCAATAAAATTTTCCACTGGATCAGCAACCAGCCTTTTCGTCCCCGGAAATCCCTGTCCGCCGCTTTTCCCACTTTCTTTTTCGTCAAAACTATGGTAAACTAGTGGCTGTTACCAAAGCAGCATGAGAGGAATGGGACTGTGAGCAATATCACATTGATTGGGATGCCTGGCTCCGGAAAGAGCACCGTGGGCGTCCTGCTGGCCAAGACGCTGGGCCGCGGCTTTCTTGATACCGACCTGGTCATCCAGCAGCAGGAGAACGCCCTGCTCCAGGACATCCTGGACCGCCGGGGCGTGACCTATTTTCTGGACGCGGAGGAGCGGGCGGTGCGCTCAGTCCGCTGTGACCACTGTGTCATTGCCCCTGGGGGCAGTGTAGTCTGCCGTGAGGGAGCGATCAATCATTTGAAGTCTATGGGGCCCGTGATCTATCTCCGGGTGCCCCTGGAGGAGCTGAAGTCCCGCATCCACAATCTGGACTCCCGGGGCATCGCCCTGGAGCCCGGTCAGACGCTGGACGATATCCTCACCATCCGCGCCCCTCTCTATGAGACCTATGCCGACTACATTGTAGATGCCCTCCCTGGACAGGAGCTGGCCCAGAGTGTAGCCCAGGTACTGGAACTGGTCTCGGCGCAGTGACACCCCAGCCCGCAGGGAACCGCGGGCCGGCCGCCTCGGGGCGTCTCCCCACCGCTGCCGAATGAAAAGAAGGAACGAACACCATGACATTTGAAGATCTGGGGCTGTGTCCCCAAATCCTGGCTGCTCTGAAGGAGGAGGGCTATGAAAAGCCCTCTCCCATCCAGGAGCAGGCCATTCCCCCTGCCCTGGCGGGGCGGGACGTACTGGGCTGCGCCCAGACCGGCACCGGCAAGACCTGTGCCTTTGCCTCCCCCATCCTCCAGCGGCTGAGCGAGGCCCGGACGCCGGACCACCGGCTCCGCGCCCTGATCCTCACGCCCACCCGGGAGCTGGCCATCCAGATCGGCGAGAGCTTCGCCGCCTATGGGGCACACCTGTCCCTGCGCCACACCGTCATCTTCGGCGGCGTGGGCCAGAATCCCCAGGTGGAGGCCCTGGGCCGCGGCGTGGATATTCTGGTGGCCACGCCGGGCCGTCTGATGGATCTGTACCAGCAGGGGTTCGTCCGGCTGGAGGACCTGGAGATCTTTGTTCTGGACGAGGCTGACCGGATGCTGGACATGGGCTTCATCCACGATGTGAAAAAGATCCTGAAGTGGCTCCCCGCCAAAAAGCAGACCATGCTCTTCTCCGCCACCATGCCCCCGGAGATCGCCGCCCTGGTCAACTCCCTGCTCCACGACCCGGCCCAGGTGGCGGCGGATCCGGTGTCCTCCCCGGTGGAGGCCATCCGGCAGTCCGTCTATTTTGTTGACAAGTGCAATAAGACCAAGCTGCTGGCCCTTTTGATCGGACAGCTAGAGGTAAAAAACGCCCTGGTATTCACCCGCACCAAGCACGGGGCCAACAAGGTGGCCCGGGATCTGGGCAAGGAAGGGATCACCGCCGCCGCCATCCATGGGAACAAGAGCCAGACCGCCCGCCAGCAGGCCCTGTCCGACTTCAAGGCCGGACGGATCCGCTGCTTGGTGGCCACCGACATCGCCGCCCGCGGACTGGACATCGAGGACCTCTCCCATGTATTCAACTACAATCTCCCTGAGGTGCCTGAGACCTATGTCCACCGCATTGGCCGAACTGGCCGCGCAGGCCGGGAGGGTGTGGCCGTCTCCTTCTGTGATTTCGGGGAGAAGCCCCTGCTGAAGGATATTGAGAAGCTCATCGGCCGGACCGTTCCGGCGGTGGAGGATCACCCCTTCCCTATGGTGGTGCTGGAAGCCCCCAAGCGGGACTCCCGCGGCCGCATCGTCAACGAGGAGGATGCGGAGGCCCGGGCTGCCGCCAAGGAGCAGCGCCGCCAGCGGGACGCGGCCAACAAGGCTGCCGCGGAGGAGCGCAAGCGCAAAGCGGCTCAGGCCCTGCTGGAGGCGGAGGCCGCGCCGGACAGTTCCGGGGAGAAGCCCGCCCGAAAGTGCCGCCGCAGAGGAAAGGGTGCTTCCCAGGAGGCACAGGCGGTCCAGCCGCCTCTGTCCCCCCCAAAGGAGCCAGCCCACCGCAGCAAGCTGACCCGGCCAGGGACCCGGATGGAGACCGGCTCCGCCATGCCCCGCACAGAATTTGACCGTCCCGATCCCCTCTCCGGAGACCATATCATGGACGCCACCGCCCGTCTGCTGGCCCCCCGCAAGCCCGTTTCGGCTCCGGAGAGCCACCGGGAGGGCAGCCGCCGCTCAGCCCCCCGGAGCCGGAAGCGCGGCGGGCACGACGCAACCCCCCGTCAGGCTCCCGCCAGGACGGAGGCCCCTCAGAACGCCAAGGGCGGCCACAGCGCTCATTCAGACCGGAAAACCGCGCCCACGGCCGGCGGCTCCCGCCGCCCGGACCGCCGCCGTTCCCGCGGTGGGCCCCGCGGCCCCATCGAGCCTATGAAGTCCAGCCGGACCAAGGACTCCACCGAGCAGCACAGTCTGATGAAGCCCTACTATTTAGATAGCTAATAGCAATTATATCATTTTATAAAACGGAGGGTATAAAAATGGACTATCAAGCTATGTACCAGCAGAAGCTGACCACCGCCCAGGAGGCTGTCAAGGTGGTCAAATCCGGCGACTGGGTGGACTACACCTGGTGTACCAACCACCCCGTGGCCCTGGACAAGGCCCTGGCGGAGCGCAAGGACGAGCTCACTGATGTGAAGATCCGCGGCGGCGTCACCATGTGGATGCCCGAGATCTCCAAGGCGGAGGACGCCGGGGACCACTTCACCTGGCATTCCTGGCACTGCAGCGGCATCGACCGCAAGATCATCACCAAGGGCATGGGCTACTTCAGTCCCATGCGCTACTCCGAGCTGCCCCGCTTCTACCGGGAGAACCTCTCTCCCGTGGATGTGGTGATGCTCCAGACCACCCCCATGGACGCCCACGGCAACTTCAACTTCGGCCTGGCCGCCTCCCACATCGCTGATATTATGTCCCGCGCCAAGTGCATCATCGTGGAGGTCAACGAGAATATGCCCTGGGTGTACGGCCTGACCGGCACCGAGATCAACATTCAGGACGTGACCTACGTGGTGGAGGGCGACAATCCCCCCGTGGCTCAGCTGGGCGCCGGCGGCGAGCCCACCGATGTGGACCGCGCCGTGGCCAACCTGGTGGTGCCTGAGATCCCCAACGGCGCCTGCCTGCAGCTGGGTATTGGCGGGATGCCCAACACCATCGGCGCCATGATCGCCCAGTCCGATCTGAAGGACCTGTCCGTCCACACCGAGATGTATGTGGACGGCTTCGTGGACATGGCCGCCGCCGGCAAGATCACCGGCCGGAACAAGGCCCTGGACAAGGGCCGCCAGGTGTTCGCCTTTGCCGCCGGCACCAAGAAGCTGTACGACTATGTGGACCGCAATCCCGATGTGATGGGCGCTCCTGTGGACTACACCAATGACGTCCGGGTCATCGCCCAGATCGACAACTTCATCTCCATCAACAACGCCATCGACATGGACCTGTTCGGCCAGATCAACGCCGAGTCCGCCGGCATCAAGCACATCTCCGGCACCGGCGGCCAGCTGGACTTCGCCATGGGCGCCTACCTGTCCAAGGGCGGCAAGAGCTTCATCTGTATGTCCTCCACCGTCACCGGCAAGGACGGCACTGTCAAGAGCCGCATCGTCCCCACCCTGACCCAGGGCTCCATCTGCACCGATCCCCGCTCCTGCGGCCACTATGTGGTCACGGAGTACGGCATGGTCAACCTGAAGGGCCTGTCCACCTGGGAGCGGGCCGAGGCTCTCATCGGCATCGCCCACCCCGACTTCCGGGAGCAGCTGATCCAGGACGCGGAGAAGATGCACATCTGGAGACGCTCCAATAAGTAATTTTGCAGAAAAAATACGGTTTGTATCAAAAAGCTGGCAGATGCTTATGCACCTGCCAGCTTTTTCATGCCTCCTGCAGCTCCCACTGGAAATTCTCCAGCTTCAGTCTGCTGCCCACCGTGGTCCCCTCCGGCAGCAGAAACATGGTGATGGAGTGCTCCTGGCCCCCGTCGCTCACCAGTTCCGCATAGTCCCCATTGATCTCCCAGACGGTGTAAAAAATCGGTTCCATTCCTCTCACCCCCCTCTGATCTGAGCCTGACGGCCCGCCGGTGCGTCCTCATCCCTCCACACAGACCCGCCCCGCAAAAGTCCGGTTTATCGGACTTTTATTCCGCTATACTGGACCCAGCATCAAAGAAGGAGGCGTCAGCACATGGAATACAGCATGGTATGGGTACGGGGACACATCGAGGTATATGACGGGGCCGGACGCTTTTGCTTTTCGGCCGACAATGAGCGGGAGGCCTGGGAGGAGCTGGAGGGCGCGGCCTGACCCTCTCTCCCCTCTCACCGCTCCACCCCGGTCCTGGCGCGGACGCCCCAGTCGAAGGGATGGCGGACCTTCCGCATCTCAGTCAGGTAGTCCGCCCGGTCCCGGAGTTCCGGGGCCGGGTCCCGGCCGGTGAGGACCACCTCGCAGGAGAGCACGTCCAGGCAGTCCAGCACATCCTCCAAAGGCAGCAGCCCGGTATTCACCGCGGCGCACACCTCATCCAGCACCAGCAAGCCGCAGGCTGGCGCAGCAGCCGCCTCCCGTGCCTGAGCCAGCAGGCGGATGTTCCGGACCCGCTCTGCTTCCCGTTCCTCCGGAGTAAGCCGGAAGGAAAACTTGACTTTCTCTGGCACCTCCAGCAGCCGCACCCCCGGTACCTGAGCCAGGGCCAGCCGCTCGCCGCTGTCCGACCCCTTCAGGAACTGGGCGACTACCACCTCCCTGTCCCGGCCCGCCATCCGCAAGGCCAGGCCCATGGCGGCAGTGGTCTTTCCCTTTCCTTCTCCACAATACAAGTGTACCATGTGGAAAACCTCCTCAGCGGGTCAAGCCCGCAACCGGAAAAAGGCCGCCACGAGGCGGCCTTTTTCCACTTTTCATTACGCTAACTGACTCACAGGGCGGTGAGACACAGCTCTTCCCCATTGGCAGAGGCGTGCAGCTGGGTCACCGGGTGCTCCCAGCTGTCGATGATCCGGGCGGCAATGGCATCCTCCAGTTCCTTCTGGATCAGGCGGCGCAGGTTGCGGGCGCCGTAGGCGGCGGAATAGGACTTTTTCACCAGATAGTCCAGCAGGCTGTCCTGCCAGGTGAAGACGATGCCCTTCTCGGCCAGGGAGTCCTGGAGCTCCTGGAGCATCAGGGCGGCGATGGCCTTGAAGTTGTCCTCTGTGAGCTGGTTGAAGTAGACGATCTCGTCTACCCGGTTGATGAACTCGGGCCGCAGGAACTCCTGAAGGGCCTTCATGGCCCGCTCCCTGCCCTGTTCATTGGCGGTGCGGGCGAAGCCCACAGAGCCCGATTTGGTGTTGCTGCCGGCGTTGGAGGTCATGACGATGACTGTATTTTCAAAGTTCACCGTCCGGCCGTGGGCGTCGGTGATCCGGCCGTCATCCAGGATCTGGAGCAGGATGTTGAGCACGTCAGGGTGGGCCTTCTCGATCTCATCGAAGAGAATGACGGAGTAGGGCTTGCGGCGGATCTTCTCTGTCAGCTGGCCCGCCTCGTCATAGCCCACA
>OLRU01002196.1_pt1 | contig 14228 bp, 10 predicted proteins | sample 1672961 | NCBI WGS metagenome assembly OLRU01 (sample SAMEA3136741, study PRJEB25190) | human gut metagenome | biome: human gut; feature: human-associated habitat; material: faeces | place: Austria | collected 2013 | reverse complement strand
CCAAGCCCAGTGCGGCGGTGGTGCTGGGCGGGGGCCACTCCATCGGCATCCCGCTGGCCGTCAGCGCCCAGCGGAGCTTCATCGTGCCTACCGCCACCATGACGGTCCACCCCGTCCGCCATTCCGGCATGATCCTGGGTGTGCCCCAGACCATGCGCTGGTTCGAGCAGATGCAGGAGCGGATCACCGGCTTCGTGGCGTCCCACAGCGGCATCTCGGAGAAGCGGTACACCGAGCTGATGATGCGCACGGGCGAGCTGGTCATGGACGTGGGCACCGTGCTGGATGGTCGAAAAGCCGTGCGGGAAAAGCTCATCGACGAGCTGGGCGGGCTGTCGGATGCGCTGGCATGGCTCTACCGAGAAATCGAGGGGAAATAAATTGCCATTTGACTTTTCCCGTGGTACAATGAAAGAATCGAGTAGTATCGAAATTCTTCCATCGTCACCGACAGAGCCGCCCTGAGCGCGCCCTGCTTCATGATATAAAATAAGGAACGGGTTTTAGGAAACATGGCAAAGAGAAAACGCAAGACCTCCGGGCGCAGCACAGCCTCGCGCCGCAAGAACCGGACACAGGACCGGATGCCCGCGGGGCTCATCACCCTGTTTGCGGGGCTGGTGCTCATGGCGCTGGCTTTCGTGCCGGGCAGTTCGGCCTGGCGCACGATGCACGATGTCCTGTTCGGCGTGTTCGGCTGCGGAAGTTTCGTGCTGGGCGCAGCGCTGTGCTATCTGGCCATCCTCTACACCCGGGGGCAGGACCTGCTGATGCAGGTGTTCAAGCTGCTGCTGGGGCTGATCTTTGCCAGCGGCACGGTCATCGTGTTTTCGGATATCCCCGCCGACCTGACCGCTGCCCAGATGATCGCTGCCTGCTACCAGAACGGCGCAAACGCCTGGCTGGGCGGCGGCGTGCTGGGCACTCTGCTGGGCGGCAACCTGCTCCTGCTCTGCGGGCGGCCTGCGGCCAATCTGGTCATGGCGGTGCTGGCCCTGTGCGCCAGCCTGTATATTTTTGATATCACCCCTGCCGAGTGCTGGCAGTGGCTCTGCAACGTGGGCGGCGGCGTGCACGAAAAAGGCGTGGCCGTCTATGAGCAGAACGCCGCCCGCCGCGCGGAACGCAGGGCGGAGCGCCTTGCCGCGGAGGCGGAAGAAGGATCCTATGAGGAGGAAGATCCCGACGAGCTGGACGAGGACTTTGAGGACGACGAAGAAACCGGCCTCAAGGCTCCCGGCTGGCTGTCCGGTGTGCTCTCCTGGGGCCATAAGGTGACCAAAGAGCTGGAGGGTGAGGCAGAGCCCGAGCCGCCCCAGGACCCCAACCTGGGTTACGAGCCGCCTCCGGCTCCGGATCCGGCGGATGTGCCCCCGCCTCAGCCCGCCCCGGAATTTGAACCCATCCAGGTCAGCGCCCCGGGACCCCGCGCTCCCTTTGACATCGACCTGGGCCCGGACCATACCCAGGTAAAAGAGGGCGGCAGTGAGCCCATCGAGCCCGTCATTCTGGGCCCGGGCGGCACGTTTGGCATGGACCCGCTCCGCAACGCGGCACCCCGCGCCATCGTCAAGCCGGTGGTGCCGGATGCGGTGGAGACCCCGGCGGAGGACTTCTTCCGCAAGCCGGAGCCGGGGCCCGCGCCGGAACCCGGTGACATTGCGGTGGCCCCGGCGGATATCGCCCCGGCCCCCACCCAGACGCCCAGTATGCCGGGCCTGAATGCGGATGCCCCTGCTGTGGAAGAGCCGGAGTTTGAGCCCATCCCGGTCAGCCCTGCGGAGCCGCACCGGGTGAGCGCGGAGAACGCTGTGGCGTTCCGCTCCGCCCCGGACGAGGACGGCTGGATCAGCATTACCTCTGAGCCGGTGGAGGAGAAAGACCTCAATACCTTAGTGGCAGCGGCCATGGAAAAGCCTGCCGCCTCGGAGCAGGCCGCCGCCAGTGCCCCTGCCGAAGAAGCCGAGCCGGTGGAGACCTACCAGTATCAGTACCCCTCCATCGAGCTGTTTGAGCGTGCCCCCGAGGAAACGGACGTGGGCGCGCAGGACGAGCTCAAGGCCAACGCCCAGAAGCTGGTGGATACGCTGGAGAGCTTTGGCGTCCGCACCCGAGTGCTGGATATCTCCCGCGGCCCCTCGGTCACCCGGTACGAGGTGCAGCCGATGGCGGGCGTCAAGATCAGCCGCATCACCTCGCTGGCGGACGATATCGCCCTGAACCTCGCCGTGGCCGATGTCCGCATGGAGGCCCCCATCCCGGGCAAGCCTGCCGTGGGCATCGAGGTGCCCAACCACAAAAAGACCCCCGTTTATATCCGCAGCGTGTTTGAGAGCCAGGCGTTCCTGCGGATGACTTCGCCCCTGGGCATCGCCCTGGGCAAGGACATTGCCGGTGTGGCCCAGGTGGCCGACCTGTGCAAGATGCCCCATCTGCTCATCGCGGGCAGCACCGGCAGTGGTAAATCTGTCTGTGTGAACAGCATCATCATCAGCATCCTGTTCCGCTCCAGCCCTGAGGACGTGAAGCTCCTCCTCATCGACCCCAAAGTCGTGGAGCTGGCGGAGTACAATGGCATTCCCCATCTGCTCATGCCCGTGGTCACCGAGCCGAAAAAGGCGGCAGGCGCTCTGGGCTCCGCGGTGCAGGAGATGGAGCGGCGCTACCACATGTTCGCGGAGAACAACGTCCGCGATATCAAGTCGTTCAACAAGCTGGCGGCCACCGACCCCACGCTGGAAAAGATGCCCTACATTGCCATCATCATCGACGAGCTGGCCGACCTGATGATGGTGGTGGGCAAGGACGTGGAGGACTCCATCTGCCGCATTGCCCAGAAAGCCCGCGCGGCCGGGATGCACCTCATCGTGGCTACCCAGCGCCCCAGCGTGGATGTCATCACCGGCCTGATCAAGGCCAACATCCCCAGCCGCATTGCGTTTGCAGTGTCCAGCCAGGTGGACAGCCGCACCATCTTGGATGGTGCCGGTGCCGAGAAGCTGCTGGGCATGGGTGACATGCTCTTCATGCCCGTGGGCGCTCCCAAGCCCACCCGGATTCAGGGCACCTTTGTCCGGGATGAAGAGATCAGCCGGGTGCTGAATTTCATCAAGCAGAGCGCCACCGTCCAGTATGACGAGGCCATGATCGAGGCGATGGAGCGCCACGCCATTCAGGATGGCAAAAAGGGCGGCAGCGGCAGCGCCGACTCCGACGAGGATTCCGGCAGCGACCCGATGCTCAAGCAGGCCGTGGAAGTGGTCATCGACGCCGGGCAGGCGTCTACCAGCCTGCTGCAGCGCCGCTGCAAGCTGGGCTATGCCCGTGCGGCCCGCATCATGGACGAAATGGAAGAGAAAGGCATCATTGGCCCCTACGAGGGTGCCAAGCCCCGCGCCGTGCTCATCAGCCGCCAGCAGTGGCTGGAAATGCAGATGAACCAGCCGGAGGAGTAATATATTTTCTAACTATGTACGGAGTAAGTGATTTATGAAAGCAGTTGATTTTGTTGTGGCAACGACAAAAAACTATGTCGAGCAAATGCCGAAAGCCCAACGAAAGAAGTGCGGACAGTTCTTTACAAGCCCGGAAACAGCAGTTTTCATGGCACAGTTATTGAAAATTCCTTCCAAGAAAAGAGCTGTTTCAATTCTTGATCCTGGTGCAGGTTCTGGTGTGCTTACAGCCGCAGTAGTGGACAAATTGAATGAAATACCGGCTGTAGAAGAGATACATTTGATCTGTTATGAAAATAATCAGGATATCGTTGGACTTCTGCATACAAACTTGGACTGGATAAAAAAGCATGTTTCAAAAAAAATTGTATATGAGATACGACAGGAGAATTACATTCTAAGTCAGAAAGAAAATTACAACGGAACATTTTATGCAGAATTGAATCCGCAAAAGTACGATATTGTAATTGGAAATCCGCCATATATAAAGTTACCCAAAGATGCACCGGAAGCAATAGCTATGCAGGATATTTGCTATGGAGCGCCAAATCTTTACTTTCTATTTGCTGCGATGAGCACATTTAATTTAAGAAAAGACGGAGAAATGGTGTATATCGTTCCGCGTTCTTGGACATCAGGTGCATACTTTAAACGTTTCAGGATCAAATTTTTAGAAGAGATGGTGCTGGAACATATTCATTTATTTGAAAGTCGAGATAAGGTTTTTGAAATTGAAAGTGTTTTGCAAGAAACCATGATTTTCAAAGCAAAAAAGACATCTCAAAAACCGGAAAACATCTTAATAACAACGACAAAAAACAATGCAGACTTTCATGATAAGACCGAGTATCAAGCGCCTTATGACACCGTGGTTAGTGGAATAGAAAACTATATATACCTAATAACCAATAAAGCCGAAGCAACCGTACTTCAAAGATTGAATCGCTGGAAAACCACTCTGCCGCAGATCGGTTTAAAGATGAAAACCGGGTTGACCGTAGATTTTCGCAATCGAGAAGCGCTGCGCAGTGATGCAGAAGAGGGTGCGGTACCGCTTTTCTATGCGCAGCATATTCAGGCTGGAAAAGTGAATTTTCCGATTGGAAAAGAAAATGAGTATTTAGCTACAAATCAAATGGGGCTGTTGCAAAAAAATACGAATTATCTTTTTGTTAAACGTTTTACAGCGAAAGAAGAACATCGAAGACTACAATGTGGCGTATATCTGGCAAAAAGAAATCCGCAGTATAATAAAATCAGCACACAGAATAAGCTGAATTTTATTAGTGGAATACGAGATCTTTCTGAATGTACAGTGTATGGTTTGTATGTGCTTTTTAACTCTACAATGTATGACATATACTATCGGATTTTAAATGGCTCAACACAGGTGAACTCCACAGAAATAAATTCGATGCCTGTACCATCAATAGACATAATTGAATCAATGGGGAGAGATTTGCTGCAGGTTCACGATATGTCAGAGGCTTCCTGTGATAAAATTTTGGAGAATTATCTATGAGTAAACTAGAAGATGCACGAAAAATTTTAACCGCACTACAGGTACCTAAAGAGCAAAGAAATGATATGTGTTGCTATGTGCTCATTGTACTAGCTGGTATTGATGAAGATGGAAAATGGGAGCAGGCAACAAACAAGTTTATGCGGATACACGATATTCGTTTAAGGATAAAGACCGGCTACAATGTCGAGTATGCTGAAAATACCCGTGAATCACTACGAAAAGAGGCTGTAAAGCCCTTTATGCAGGCCGCTTTTGTTGAAAACTATGCCCCCGCAACAAACAGTCCGAAATATAGCTATAGACTAACCGATGAGATGCTCCGGCTGTTGCAAAGCTATGGGAGTGATCTTTGGGAATTGAAGCTGGCTGATTTTATGCAAAAACAGGGGTCATTGATTTCTAAGTATGAATCAAAACGCCATCTGACAAAAATTCCGGTTCAAGTCAATGGCCAGAAACTGCATTTTTCAGAAGGAAAGCACAATCAACTTCAGAAAGAGATTTTGGAGGAGTTTGCGCCGCGATTTGCACAAGGAACAGAATGCCTCTATGTAGGAGATACGGAAGAGAAAAGCCTATTGAAAGAGGATGCTCGTTTATGTGAACTAGGGTTTGAAATCACCCAGCACGATACAATGCCTGACATCGTTCTTTATTCACGCGAAAAAAATTGGATTTATTTTATTGAAGCTGTAACATCTGTTGGGCCTATGTCACCCAAGAGAATCTTGGAACTAGAAGCCTTAACCAAAAATGTGACAGCCGGTAAAATTTATGTAACGGCGTTTCTTGATTTTAAGACATATAAAAAATTTTCGGAATCGCTTGCATGGGAAACCGAAGTATGGTTGGCAGAAATGCCGGATCACATGATCCATCTGAACGGCGATAAATTCATGGGACCGAGAAAGTGATAAACAATGGAACAGATTTACACCGAATTTCTCCCCATCAGCCGCGCGGACATGGAGGCGCGGGGGTGGGACCAGCTGGACTTTGTGGTGGTGGGCGGTGACGCCTATGTGGACCACCCCAGCTTTGGCACCGCCATCATCAGCCGCCTGCTGGAAGCCGAGGGCTACAAGGTGGGCGTGCTGGCCCAGCCCCGCTACACCGACTGCGAGGACTTCAAGCGGTTCGGCAAGCCGAAGTACGGCTTCTTCATCGGCGGCGGCAACGTGGACAGCATGGTGAGCCACTACTCGGTGGCAAAGATCCCCCGCGCGGAGGATGAGTATTCCCCCGGCGGAAAGGGCGGTGCCCGCCCGGACCGCAGCGCCACGGTTTACACCAAGCTGGCCAAAGAGGCTTACCCGGACCTGCCCGTGATCCTGGGCGGCCTGGAAGCCTCCCTGCGCCGTTTTGCGCATTACGATTACTGGCTGGACACTGTGCTGCCCAGCATCGCGGAAGATTCCGGTGCCGACATCATCAGCTACGGCATGGGCGAGCACCAGACCGTGGAGATCGCCCGGCGGCTGGCGGCAGGGGAGCCGGTGGAGAGCATCACCGATGTGGACGGCACCTGCTACCTGACCGATTTTGACCACCTGCCCGAGCGGTATGTGGAGTGCGCGGGCTTCAAAAAAGTGGCCAGCGACAAGACGGCCTACGCCAAAGCCTGCCGCATCCAGATGGACAATCAGGATGTGGTCAGCGGCCAGATCATCGTCCAGAAGCAGAGCGAGAAATATCTGGTGCAGAACATCCCGGCCAAGCCCCTTGTCCGCTGGGAGCTGGATAAAGTCTACGCCCTGCCCTACACCCGCCGTTACCATCCCATTTATGAAGACATGGGCGGTGTGCCTGCCATCCGGGAGGTGCAGTTCTCCATCATCCAGAACCGCGGCTGTTTTGGCGGCTGCAACTTCTGCGCCATCCAGCTCCATCAGGGCCGCCGTGTCACCAGCCGCAGCGCGGACAGCATCGTGGCCGAGGCGGAGCGGATGACCCATGAGCCGGATTTCAAGGGCTATATCCACGATATCGGCGGGCCTACCGCCAACTTCCGCTTCCCCTCCTGCCGGGAGCAGATGCTCCGGGGCATGTGCAACGGCGGCAAGCACTGTCTGGCCCCGCAGACCTGCTCCCACATGATCGTGGACCACAGCGACTACCTCAAGATCCTCCGCCGTGTCCGGGAGCTGCCCGGCGTCAAGAAAGTGTTCATCCGCAGCGGCATCCGGTTTGACTACCTGATGGCCGACCCGGACGATACGTTCTTCAAAGAGCTGGTGGAGTATCATGTTTCCGGCCAGCTGAAAGTGGCCCCGGAGCACTGCGCTCCCAACACTCTGGCCTACATGGGCAAACCTCCCATTGAGACGTTCAACAAGTTCAAGGATAAATTCTACGAGCTGAGCAAAAAAGCGGGCAAAAAACAGTATCTGGTGCCCTACCTCATGTCCAGCCACCCGGGCAGCACCCTGAAAGATGCCGTCTATCTGGCCGAGTATCTTTACAAGAACCACATGCGCCCGGAGCAGGTGCAGGATTTTTACCCCACCCCCGGCACCGTGAGCACCTGCATGTTCTACACCGGGCTGGACCCCTACACCCTCAAGCCTGTTTTTGTGGAAAAGACTGCCGAGGGCAAGGCCTTGCAGCGTGCTCTGCTCCAGTACTATGAGCCCCGCAACGCCGAGAAAGTGGTCAAGGCCCTGCGGATGACCCACCGGGAAGACCTGATCCCCCTGCTGGTGCCCGCCGAGGCCCGCCGCGCCGTCCAGCGCTCGGCACGCCGGGCGGAGGCGGCGGATGTGACCATCCATCAGGACGGCACTTACAGCGTCCGGCCCCACAGCGAAAAGACCCAGCCGGGCAATCGCCGCGGAGGCCATGCGGCACCGGTCAGCCGCGCGGCAGGCGGCCGCCAGCCCAGCCCGGGAGCCCGCTTTGCCCCCAACGGCACCCATAAACCGAAAAACAATCAACAGAAAGAGAATGCAACGTGGAAAACTTCCAAAAAGAAAAAGTGACCCCCGCCCAAAAGCCGGGGCTGTTCCGCCGTCTGGCCGCGCTGGCCGTTGCGGCGGCGCTGGCTCTGGGTCTGGCCGCCTGTGATGTCTCGGGCGTTGCCCCGGGCGGCAGCGCCGACGTCATCCCCAACCCGGCGGCGTCGGCTTCCACCGTGGACTCCGTCAATGCCCCGTTTGAGATGCACTTCATCGACGTGGGGCAGGCCCTCAGCGTGCTGATCGAGTGCGACGGGCAGTTCATGCTCTACGACGGCGGCAATGTGGACGACGGCAGCCTTGTGGTCTCCTACTTACAGAATCAGGGCGTGGAGGGGCTGGAATACGTCTTCTGCTCCCACGCCCACGAGGACCATGTGGGCGGTCTGGCCGCGGCACTGGCTTACTTCCCGGCCAACCACGTCTATGCCCCGGTGACGGAGGCCGGCACCAAGTGTTTTCAGGATTTCGTGAAGTACACCCAGCAGCAGGGCTTACAGGTAGAGGTGCCCGCTGTGGGCACGACCTGGCAGCTGGGCGGGGCAACCATCACCCAGCTGGGCCCGGTGGCGCAGTACAGTGACACCAACGATACCTCCATTGTCCTCCGCATTGATTACGGTGCCACCAGCTTCCTGCTCACCGGTGATATGGAAGCCGACGCCGAACGGGACCTCGTCAACAGCGGGGCCAACCTCAAAGTGGATGTGCTGCAGGTGGGCCACCACGGTTCTTCCACCTCCACCAGCTATGTCTTCCTGAACGCGGTCCTGCCGAAAATGGGAATCATCTCCTGCGGGGTGAACAACAAGTATGGCCACCCCCATGAGGAGACTTTGAGCATCCTGCGGGATGCAGGCGTGGATGTCTACCGCACCGACCTGCTGGGGACCATCACCATCGGCTCGGACGGGCAGAACTACACCGTCGGCACCGAGCACTACGCCACGGACGCCGAGCTGAACCCCACGGCTCCTGCAGCGTCCAGTACGGCGCAGCAGGCCTACATCGGCAATGTGAACAGCAAAAAGTTCCACCTGCCCACCTGCCCCAACCTCCCGGCGGAGAAAAATCAGATCCTGTTCTCCAGCTACGACGAGGCCGTGGCCGCGGGCTACACCCCCTGCAGCACCTGCATCCAATAAAGAACCGCGCCCCTGTGCAGAGCACCGGAAGATTCCGGCTCGGCACGGGGGCGTTTTGCGCTCCGGTTTCGGGCAGAGTGTTCAAGAGGCAGCGTGCTCCTTTGTGCACAGCCACCAAAAATGTGGGAGGCGCTTGTAATTCTTCTGCCGTGGGAGTACAATAAACCCAAACGAATAGATGTTTGTTCAGAGTAGGAGAGTGGCAGACAGAGCAACGGAAGCTTTGGTTTGTCACGCTCTTTTTTTGTCCGTGATCGTACCAGAAAAAGGAGAGTTCATATGAGCCAGACCAAGTACATTCTCTCGCTGGATCAGGGCACGACCAGCAGCCGTGCCATCCTCTTTGACAACGAGCAGAACATCCTCTGTGTGCAGCAGCGGGAATTTGAGCAGATCTACCCTCATCAGGGCTGGGTAGAGCATAACCCCATGGAGATCTGGTCCAGCCAGTACGGCGTGATGAACGAGGTGATCGCCCAGAGCGGCGTGGACCCCCGCGACATTGCGGGCATCGGCATCACCAACCAGCGCGAGACCACCATCCTGTGGGAGCGTGCCACCGGCCGCCCGGTGTACAACGCCATCGTCTGGCAGTGCCGCCGCACGGCCCCCATCGTGGACGAGCTGCTCAAGACCCCCGGGATGGACGAATACATCCGGGAGAACACCGGCCTGGTGCCGGACGCCTACTTCTCCGCCACCAAGATCAAGTGGATTTTGGATCACGTTCCCGGGGCACGGGAAAAGGCGGAAGCAGGGGAGCTGCTGTTCGGTACCGTGGACACCTGGCTGGTCTGGAAGCTGACGGGCGGCAAGGTCCATGTGACCGACCGCACCAACGCCAGCCGCACCATGCTCTACAACATCCGCACGCTGGACTGGGACGAAAAGCTGCTTCAGGCACTGGACATCCCCCGCGGCATCCTGCCCGAGGTGCGGGATTCCAGCGAGATCTACGGCTACACCAACATCCAGGGTGTGGATGTTCCGGTGGCCGGCATGGCCGGTGACCAGCAGGCCGCCTTGTTTGGTCAGGGTTGCTTTGCCCCCGGCGACGCCAAGAATACCTACGGCACCGGCTGCTTCCTGCTGATGAACACCGGTAAGGAGATCTACCAGAGCAAGAACGGCCTTGTTACCACCGTTGCCATCAGCCTGAACGGCGAGGTGGAGTACGCGCTGGAGGGCTCTGTCTTCGTGGGCGGTGCCGTCATCCAGTGGATCCGGGACGGGATGCACATGATCCAGGACAGCTGCGACTCCGAGTATTACGCCCAGAAAGTGCCGGACAACGGCGGCGTGTACATTGTGCCGGCGTTCACGGGCCTGGGCGCGCCCTACTGGGATATGTACGCCCGGGGTGCCATTCTTGGCATCACCCGCGGCACCACCCAGAACCACATCATCCGGGCGGCAGAGGAATCCATCGCCTACCAGAGCGCGGACCTGATGGGTGCCATGGAAAAGGACACCGGCATCAAGATCAAGACCCTCAAGGTGGACGGCGGCGCCAGCCGGGACCAGTTCCTGATGCAGTTCCAGGCCGATATTCTGGATAAAGTCGTACAGCGCCCGGCCATCCGGGAGACCACGGCTCTGGGCGCGGCTTACCTGGCCGGCCTTGCCACTGGTGTGTGGAAGAGCCGGGAGGAGATCACCCACCTGTGGAGCTGCAACCAGCTCTTTGAGCCTAAAATGGATGCCGCTCAGCGCGAAGAGCTGCTGGAGGGCTGGCACAAGGCCGTGGGCCGCAGCCAGGACTGGGCCAAACACTGATGCACCCCGGCCAAAGGGCCGGAGCCTGAGATAGAAAGACATTTTGAACGGACACGAAAGGAAGAGTTCACAATGGATACGATCAAAATTGAGAACAAGGCAGTCAAAATGGTAGCGCACCGCGGCCTGAGCGGCATTGAGAAAGAGAACACCTGCTCCGCTTTTGTGGCGGCCTGCAACCGCGCCACCTATTTTGCCGTGGAGACGGATGTCCACCGCACGGTCGATGGCCAGTTCGTCATCTTCCACGACGACAACACCGCCCGCGTCGGCCTCGACCATCTGGTCATTGAGGAGTCTACCTTTGAGACCCTGCGGAAGCTGCAGCTGGTGGACATCGACGGCAAGCGCGGCCGCATCGACTTGACGATTCCCACCCTGATGGAGTATATTGAGATCTGCAAGAAGTATGGCAAGCATTGTGTGCTGGAGCTCAAGAACGAGTTCAAGGCCAGCGACGTGTATAAGATCGTCTCCATGATCGAGAAAGCAGGGTATCTCGACCACGTCATCTTCATCTCGTTTGCCCTCAAGAACCTGATCTCCCTGCGCCGCCGCTATCCCACCCAGCCGGCCCAGTACCTCATCAAAGAGTGGGACGACAAATTGCTGGATACCCTGGAAAAGTACAACCTGGGCATTGATATCTACTACAAGTCCGCCACCCCGGACAACGTGCGGAAAGTGCACGCCCTGGGTCAGGAGTACAATGTCTGGACCGTCAACGAAGCCGTGGACGGCGACGCCCTGGTGGCCATGGGGGTGGATTACATCACCACCAACATCCTGGAGGGCACCAACAAGGCTGAATAAGCCAAATCTACTGAAATTTGGAAGGAACGCTGCATGAGCCGTTTGTTTGACCCGGAAAATAAATTCTGGAATTTTATCGGAAAGATCGCGGATGTCACCTGTATGAGCTTTTTGTGGGTGGGCACCAGCCTGCCGCTTGTCACCATGGGGGCCGCGACCACGGCGTTCTATTCCTATACCATGCATCAGGTACGGGACACCGAGGGAGGCATCCTCTCAGGGTACTTTAAGGCGTTCCGGCACAATTTCAAAAAAGCCACCCTGCTCTGGCTGCTGGAGGGCCTCGCGTTTTTCGCGGCCGACCTCGTGGGCGTGTGGAACCTGTTCCTCTTTCTGGGCGGGCTCCCGGCCATTCTGGTAGGAGCACTGGTGCTCTGTCTGGCGTTTCTTTTCTTGGGCTGCACGTTTTACATCTGGCCGCTGCTGGCCGTGTTTGAGTTCCCGCTCAAGAAGCTGCTGACCAACAGCTTCGTCATGGCCGTGGGCAACCTGCCCGTTACCCTGACGCTGGCGCTGGTTTGGGCGTTGGCGGGCGTGGGGTGCTTCTACCTCAGCGGTGTTTTCTTCGTCTGGGTGGGGCTGGCCATCTTTGCCTCCTCCTACTTTGTGGACATGGTGTTCAAAAAGTACACCGGAGAGCTGGCCGAGGAAGAAGCCGCCTGGAAGCAGAAGCAGGAGGAGCGCCGCCAGCGGCGGAAGCTCCAGAAAAATAAAATGCTGTGAGCGGAGGCCGGGTACTTATGAGCATCAAGCAACATTTTGCCCGCTGGAAAGAGACGGAGGCCGCCAAGCTCCGCCCCATGACCGCAAAGCAGCGGGCCGGGTACATCCTGCACTATTACCGCTTCTGGTTCATCGGGCTGGCACTGCTCCTCCTTGTGGGGTTCTACATCGGGGACGCCGTCATCCAGAGCCACAAAGAAATTTTATTGCAGGGCTTTTTCACCAACGACGAGTACAACCTCTTCCCGGCGGAACGCATCGAGAAAGACTACGCCGCCCCCCAGACCCTCCCCCGCCAGCAGCGCGTCGTGTTTGACGACGCCCTCTATATTGATCTGGGGGGCGAGGCCAGCGAGTACACCGCCGCCAGCAACGGCAAGCTGACCGCCTACATGATGATGCACGAGCTGGATTTTGTGGTGACCAGCGACGAGGTGCTGGAGTATTACAAAGACACGTTCCCCATGGAAGACCTCGAAGCGCTTCTCCCGGCGGACCTGCGGGAAGCCCTCGCGGATCAGCTTTTTTTCAACACGGACGCGGACGGTAAAACGACTGCCATTGCGCTGGATATGACCCAGAGCCGCTTTGTGGCGGGCACCGGGGCCGATGCAGACCCCAATGTCCAGCACACCTATTATTTCTTTGTCCCGGCGGGGGCACCCCACCCGGAGCAGATCGTGCAGTTCCTGCGGTACAGTTTCGGGCTGTAAGCTTCTGGTTATTTGCAATTTCCGATTTCTCATCGTTCTCTGTCTACAGCAACAGAAAAGGACCAGCTCTTGCGAGCCGGTCCTTTTCTGTTGTATCAGGGGGTCGAAGGTGACAGGAAGCTTGTTAATCCATGTTGCGGCAGGTCACGATGTCAGCACCGGTGCCGCAGACGTTCTCCACGACCACCTGGCCTACATGGATGGGGGTGTGGAGGACAATGCTGTCCAGCGCGGCCACCACCTCGGCCATCTGGCCCTTGGGCACAGGCTTGGAGGTCTTTACCGGGCAGCGGGGATGCAGGCCGCCCTCAGCCCGGACCGTGCTGGTGATGATGCGGGTGGGGTGAGTCAGCTCCTCTTTGCCGTAGGCAATGCCGTTGGGGCAGCCATTGCCGGTCACTTTATAATCGTTTGCTTCATCCACCTGCAGGTGGCAGCCCTTGGGGCAGCAGGTGCAAATTACTTCTTTCATATCGCTCATGCCTCCTCGATCTCAATGGTCAGCTCGTCCACCGGAGCCTTGTCCAGCAGGACTCTGGGCAGGGCGATGTGTTCCATCTCGCCGGGGGCCAGGCGTTCCCGCTTGAACTTGGCGATGACCTGATCGCCGCTCTTGACGAGGATGGTGCTCTTGCCGCAGATGCGGCGGACACGGAACGAGACATTGGTGCTCTTCTCCACACCCTCCACGCGGATGCGCTGGGGCAGGGTGTAGCCCAGGTCTTTGCCGGGCTTGACGGCCAGCACGCGGCCCTCCTGCACGGGGCCGTTCTGCACATACTTGGCAGCGGCCACACCGGCCAGCTCGCTCTCGCCGGAGACGAAGTCCACCAGGTCATGCACCTGGACAACGTTGCCGCAGGCAAACACGCCGGGGATGCTGGTCTCCATGTTCTCGTAGACCACAGCACCCTTGGTACGGGGGTCCATCTCGATGCCGGCCTGCTTGGTCAGCTCGTTCTCGGGAATCAGGCCGACGCTGAGCAGGATGGTATCCACATCAAACTCCATCTCGGTGCCGGGAATGGGCTTGCGGTCGGGGCCGATCTTGGCCACGATGGCTTTCTCCACCCGCTCCTTGCCCTGGATATCCACGATGGTGTGGGACAGGTACAGCGGGATAT
>OLRU01002194.1_pt1 | contig 14235 bp, 7 predicted proteins | sample 1672961 | NCBI WGS metagenome assembly OLRU01 (sample SAMEA3136741, study PRJEB25190) | human gut metagenome | biome: human gut; feature: human-associated habitat; material: faeces | place: Austria | collected 2013 | reverse complement strand
GTAATGAGCCATTTTATCCCCGATTATATATGGCTGGCAACAGGTGGTAAGAACGGTTGTTTCAATAGTGAAGCCATGCAGGTCCTCAAAGGCAGGGAGGTTACTCTCATCCCTGATTTAGGAGCAACCGAACAATGGAAAGAAAAGTCTGCTTTGTTGTCTGGAATATGCAAACGGGTTGTTGTGTCCAATGTTTTGGAATGTACATCCGATGAAGAGCAACGCAGCCAAGGATTGGACATTGCAGACTTCTTCCTGTATTCACCATCAAAGAGACAGATACTCCATCAGATGATACAACGTAATCCAACATTGCAGTTGCTCATTGATGAACTGGATCTGGAACTTATTGAATAGTAAAGGAACTTGTTCCGAGGATTTATAGAAAGTCCTTAACACAATAAGGACTTTTTGCCTGACGGCAATAAAATCCGGTCATTGTCCCGCAGAGCGGACTGGCACAAGAGCAAGCTCAAATATTAATCATTTATCAAAAGAATACCCTATATGAATACAGATATTAAACAGGCCATGCATGTTGAAGCCGGGAAGTCATTCGGCACATCAGAGGCGAATGAAAACGAAAGGCATTGGAATGACGACAAGATTGACAGAAAGAATCAGGATCCGACCAATCACTATGACAAGACTCGAATGAAACTGAATTTCGAGATTGGGCCCGATGGGAAAGTTCATCCGTTAGGCTATCAAGAGAAATCGCTTGAAGTACGTTTGCAGGAACGGTTGACTGAACTGGGCTGGAAACCTTTCAAGCCGGACAGCAAAATTCAACCAAACTGTTGTGCGAAATTTATCTTCGGAGGCAATCATGACCGTACACTTGAGATGGCATTTGGGCCCCAAACTGTAAATCTGGAAAAGGGGGCAGACAACAGCCATCTCCAGCGATGTCCCGAAATCGAACAATGGGCAAAAGATGTCTATGACTGGTGCGCTAAACGGTACGGACAGGAAAACATCATCGGCTTCCAGGTTCATCTTGATGAGAGCAGCCCGCATATCCATGCCTTGATCGTTCCTGTCGGACAACGAGCCAAAAGCGGACGCGAATGCGTCATGTGGTCGGCGAAGTTCGGCAAGAACTGCTATGAGTACGGCCGGATCCTTCGGGAGATGTATACTTCGCTATATGAAGAGGTTGGGAGCAAGTACGGGCTGGAACGTGGTGACAGTATTGAAGGACGGAACGTCAGCCATCTTGGTAAACGCGATTATATCCGGAAACTAGCCAAAGATGCGAAACAGGCGGAGAAAGCAGTCAAGGGGTTGCAAACTATGATACGGAGGTTGGAAGCACAGATATTCAGGTCTCAATCTCAACTTGAAGAAATAGAGAAGTCTCTGGCTTCCGGCAAAATCGCTCTTCAGGAATATGAAATTCAAAAGACCAGGATACAAAAACAGATTTCCGAATACCACTCCAAACTTGAAGACAAGGCATGTAAGCTTCAAGAAAAGGAGCAGGAACTGGAGAAGATGACAAAGAATATAGACCGTGTCGGTAGAGTGGCGCAACCTTTCCGTAATCACAAGATAGATTTTGAGCCACCACGGATCACAGGTAAACCTCCGATATTCGGTGTTGACAAATGGATTGAGGAACAGAACAGGTCTATTGCCAGCCGATTTGTGAAGATTGTCCGTCAGATTGAAGAACTGTATCGGAAAGATGCCGAACAGCAGATACAGGCGGTGCAGAATAATGCGTTGCTGGACTATCGGGAGTTTAAATGGCTACAACAGGAGTATGCACGACTGACGGATCTCAACAATAATCAGACAGAACAGATGCAGACGTTTCTTGACCAACTGGCTGAGCCTTCTGTGCGGGAACGAATCTTCACCATCGCTGATGCTTTGATTGGCGGGCAGCCTGTCGCTGTTGCATCCAGCGGAGGCGGTGGCAACGCCGACTCAGACCTTCGCTGGGACGGAAGAAGGCCGGATGAGGAGGAAGAGGCGTATAGGAGGAGGTGTTTGTTTCATGCCTCACGATTGGTAATAATGCCGATAAAAGTATACAGAAGGAGATAGAGAGCAACTAACAACAGATATTTTTTGTCGTTTTTAAGTTTTAGCCACGAACATTGCATTCTGATAAATCAAAAAATATTAGCGTTAAACACTAATTATTACACCAAATAATCATATAATTATCTCAGATATTCCATTTTAAATTATATATTTGTAATCTCAAAAAACAATAACACAATGACAGACAGCCTCAAAACAGATATCAATAGGATTAAAGTCGTATTGGTAGAACAAAAAAGGACAGCAAAATGGCTTGCCGAGCAACTACATAAAGACCAAACAACCGTTTCTAAATGGTGTACAAACTCCGTTCAGCCTGGTTTAGAAACTCTTTTGCAGATAGCAAAGATTCTTGATGTTGATGTAAGGACACTAATTAACCAATCAAAAAAAGATTAAAATGGATATAACAGATCTAAATACCTTACTTCAGGTCGGAGAACGTATTTCGTTTGAATGCAAGAAATGCGAGAATCAAATTCCTAAATCAGTATGGGAGACTTATTCATCCTTCGCAAACACTGTAGGAGGAATCATCGTGCTTGGCATAACCGAGCATACGGAAGAACCAGACCCGGCAAAAAGATTTGAAATAACAGGTGTCAATAATCCAAAGAAATTGAAAAAGGAGTTCTTCGATACCTTGAATAGCAACAAAGTAAACCGAAATATCCTTACCGAAGAAGATGTTGATATAGTTGAATACGAAGGACATTCTCTATTAGTTATCAATATTCCGCAAGTAGATTACCGGCAAAGGCCAATCTATATCAATGGTAATATGATGAAAGGCTCTTTCAAACGGAACTATGAGGGAGACTACCATTGTACCGAAGACGATGTAAAGGCAATGATTCGGGATGCCAACGACAGCGGTAATGATTCCGTTCTTATGGAGAATTACACGATGGATGATATTGATGCTAATACTCTTGCAGCATATCGCAACAGATTCCGCACAGCTAACATGGATCATATTTGGAACGACTATTCAGACAAAGACTTCTTGCTGAATATGGGAGGCTATATAATTGACAGGAATACACATCGGGAGGGATTGACCCTTGCTGGTTTGCTGATGTTCGGTAAAGGATTATCCATTAGAGAGCGGTTCGACAATATTCGTATGGACTACCTAGACATGACAAATCTGCAGCCTGATAGCCGCTGGAGTGACCGACTGACATACGATGGACGATGGGAAAACAATCTGTACAACTTCTTTATGACAGTGCAGTCCAAATTAATCAAAGATTTGAAGCGCCCGTTTAGATTGGAAGGTATGGAGCGAATAGATGACACTGCCGTTCATAAAGCAGTGCGAGAAGCATTGACCAATCTTGTGATACATTCTGACTATATGATAACCGGAGTGTTGAAAGTAGAGAAGCACGATGATTGTTTTGTCTTTTCCAATCCTGGTTCCCTGAAAATTCCTGTAATGGATATTTATGCTGGAGGACACTCCAAAGCCCGTAACCCGAATATGCAGGCAATGTTCAGGATGATAGGTTTTGGTGACAACATAGGTTCTGGATTTCCGACAATACTAAATGCTTGGAAAAAAGAAAACTGGCGTCAACCTTGTCTTATTGAAAATCAGGATTTGCATTTGGTGGAATTGACACTCACTATGGCATCATTGATATCAGACGAATGCCACATAGCACTTCACGATATTTATGGTAGCGACTACGAGAACCTTAACAAGGAGGAACAATTAGTTTTGGCAACAGCATTTACCGAAGGAAGCACATCAAATTACCGTATGCAACAATTACTCGGCAAAAACTCATTGGAGGTCGGAAAAACGCTGTATACCTTGGTCGGAAAAGGTATGCTCTTACCCGTCAACAAAGGTCGTTGGACTTCTTACTCCTTGAATTCTGAATATACGGAAGACGAAAAGTCAAGGAGTAAAAGTCAAGGAGTAAAAAGTCAAGGAGTAAAAAGTCAAGGAGTAAAATCAAGAGACGAAAAAAGGCTGGAAACAATACAGAAACTGATGAATTATTGTAAAGAGCCTCGCACTCTACAGGAGATCTCAGAACATCTGGGATATTCCGACAAATACAGAATGAAGCGCTTTTACATTGATCCATTACTTGATGATGTATTGACAATGACTTCTGCAGAAAGTAAGACAGACCCTAAACAGAAATATGTGATCAAGAAAAAATAGATACATAGCTCAACCTTTCAAAGATAGTAGGATTTATAAATTACTTACCTATATAATAGCAGAGTAGATTTCGCATGAAGGATAATATTATAAGATTTATCAAATCAAAAGAGTATAAGTACCTTAAGGAAGTAGGGCAAGGAGGTACTGGACGAACTATACTCATCAAAGATGAAACAATTAATGAACAATTTGTCTGTAAAAAATATTCGCCCTATTTTTTAGAATACAAAGATAAATATTTTGAACATTTCGTCGATGAAATCAAGATTTTATACAAGATCAATCATCCGAACATTGTACGCGTCTTTTCATATTACCTGTATCCGGAACATACAACCGGATACATTCTGATGGAATATATTGAAGGGGACAACATAGGCGAGTATGTAAAAGCTAATCCAACAGCTATCAATGACATTTTTGTTCAGATCATAAGTGGCTTCAAATACCTAGAGGATAATGGAATTATGCACCGTGATATCAGACCAGAAAATATTTTGATCTCAATAGACGGGATCCCTAAAATAATTGATTTTGGGTTTGGAAAAACTACTCAGGAAACAATTGAGTGCACTAAGAGTGTTAGTTTGAACTGGGCATACTCAACGCCAGAAGAGTTTGCCAATAATATCTATGACCGAAAGACTGAGGTCTATTTCGTCGGAAAGCTCTTTGAGCGACTTATCAGTGATAATAACTTATCACAGCTTTTCAAGTACAGATCAGTGTTAGAAAGAATGATTCTTGCTAACCCAGATAATCGTATTTCATCTTTTCAAAATGTGGTTCGAAATGTCTCTTCAGAAAATTCCCTTTTAGTCAAGTTTTCAGAAGATGAAAAAAGCATATACTCTAATATAGCAGATTCACTTATAAGTGTTTGCACTAAAATGGATAAGGATACCAAATATGTTGAAGACTTGGAAACAATTACCACTCACCTCAACAATCTGTTACAGAAATCCATACTTGAAACATACGTACAAAGCAATAAAGATTTAATAGCATGTTTCGTATCAGGGAATTTTTGGTATAAAGCAAAAGCCTTGGTGCCGGTGACTCAGGTAGAACGCTTTTATGAGTGGTGGAATCAAATATCAAAGGACCGCAAAATAATTGTGTTGAATAATCTTTGGATAAGGTTTGATAATATCGAACGGGAAATGGATGATGATCTTCCATTCTAATATATTGTTCTGCTTGAACCTTTGTGATAAAATTCTATAATAGACAATCAGATAATCAGATAATCAGAGAATCAGAGAATAATAGTAACATGGGACAAAAACTGCATAATCGAGTAGAGATCTGGAAGAAACTACTGCTTGATTTCGGTAAAAGAAATAGACTTATAAATTTTCTTGAAGGGAAGCGTAATAATGTTACAATTACGTCTCCCTCATTTGACAAGTTATGGGATCTGCTTGTCATAAACGAAAAAGAGTTAGAGTTCCCATATGCTAAAAAAGTGCAAATCTCTGACGATGGCGAAGAAATATACGACACCATCATTAAAGGCGATATCGAGACCAATAAACCTATCGGAGATCTGCAAAGGACCTTAAAATCATTACGATATAAAGCCAACACATCTATTGAGGAGCAAGGTATAAATACTTTGTACCTCACTTTTGGTATGCTTAAATGGAAGGAGCAGCCTGAATCGTCCTATATATTCTCATCTCCTATTATTCTAGTTCCTGTACGACTTTTAATAGAATCTATTACTTCTCCTTACAGACTCACACTGCACGATGATGAAATCGTGATTAATCCTACTTTAGTACATAAACTGGATAATGACTTTGGCATTATTGTTCCGGAATTTGACTCTGCACACGACTCTCCTGAAGTGTATATGGAAAGATTGCTTCCTAAAATAGAGAATCAAGATTGGAGTGTAGAGAGAAGTATTCATTTGGCAAATTTGTCATTCCTCAAAATCAATATGTATAAAGACTTGGAGAGAAATGAGGAAAAGCTAAATGACAATGGCGTAATTGCAGCTATCGTAGGAGAACAAAGCACAATACAACAGATACCTGATGAACTTAACAATTTTGACCACGATAAACAAGTAAGGCCGATAGATACATTTCAAGTAGTAGATGCTGATTCAAGTCAACAAGATGCTATTTTGCTATCAAAAAAAGGAGTTAGTTTTGTTTTACAAGGCCCTCCAGGGACAGGAAAGAGCCAGACTATTACAAATATTATTGCGGAAGCCATTGCTGATGGAAAGAAAGTCCTATTTGTTTCAGAAAAAATGGCGGCTTTGCAAGTGGTTTATAACCGCTTGGCGAGTGTAGGTCTTGCCGACTTCTGCTTAACACTTCACAGCCATAAAGCCAATAAGAAAGCAATCTTGCGCGAACTAGCCAATTCTATAAATGTAGACCGTACCCGCGTTCGAGAAGAAGCCTTAGCACAACTTGAACTTTTAGAGAGGAAGCGAAATATACTCAATGAATACCAAGAGGAATTGCATACGCCTACTTCTGGCTTAAATGTTTCCATCTATACAATACAAGGAAGATTGGCAAAACTGGGAAATGCACCAGATGTTATTTTTCCTATAGACAATGTTGATGGCACAACAAACGATGTTCTGAATGAAAGACTATATGTACTCGGTGAATTATCCAAAACCATCAGCAAAAGAAGTGAGGATTATTTGAATAATGCTTGGCGCAATTCGACTGTAAGATATTTGTCAAATGAATTACGTCACGATATTGATTCAAATACCAATCAAGCGATACCTCTTTTGAACAAGCTGGGTGAACTGCATTCGTCCATTTGCTCTAAATTATGTATTCAGGTTAATCCGTCATTGAATGGAAATGCTACCTTAGTTGAAATACTGAATTTTGCAGCCAAATCCCCAGCAATTCCAGAGGAATGGGTCTTTGAACAAAATGTTGATTCATTAATAAAGAAGGCGTGTGAATATAAAGAATCTGTTGAAGAAATTCAGTGTATTTCAAAAAAAATAAAAGAAATATATAGCACTGAGGAACTGTCTTTTGATGCAACAAAATGCAAAGATGATTTATCCTCTCTTATGTTGCAACTTCAAAACAGAATCAATAGCGAAGATAGCAACCAGTTAACATCAAATATAGGCGGGATACTTTCTGATCTATTACAGTCGACAACAAAGCTTAATGATCTGTTTACATCAGCGGAGAAACTTGGTCCTAAATTAGGAATACCAGCGCCGAAGACTACCAATCAAATGATCTCATTTGTAAAGTCAGTGTCCGCAATAGGAGAGATTGTAAATATCAAGCCTACGAGAAAATGGTTTGACACAAACGAACTCAACCGCATAAAGTCAGACTTGAAAGATCATAGAACTTGTCACAACTCTCTTATCGATGCTCGACAGAGTATATTATCTCGTTTTGACAAAGAAATACTGTCTCTGGATTTCTATCCTATTTTGCAAAGATTTAGAGGTAATTATAGTTCATTTTTACGAGTATTCAAGAAAAGTTACCGCAATGATCTTAAGCATCTGACTTCTTATTTGTCTCAAGGAGGAAAGTTGTCCTATGAAGACGCTTTATCTACATTGAATATTCTCAAGATTATTTTAGATAATCAAACTATAATTGATTCTAACAGGCATCAATATGAGGAATTTTACGGTGAATATTATCAAGGTGTTGACACTCATTGGGATACCATTTTAGCGGCTATAGACACATTTAGTAAAGCGCTTGATCAACAGCATTCGGTTACGCCAGAATTCATCAGAATTACATCTTGCGGACAGTTGCCATCCTCTGAAATTTCGCAATTCAATCTGTCAAGTTCGTCAAATTATATTGAAGAGCAATTAAGGATATTGAATACGATTCTTAAGGTTAAAATCGACGAAACTTCCGTATGGGATAAGATTAATACATACTCACTAGAGACTATATCTTGGACCGAAAAATTCATTGCAGAGTACAATGCTTTAATGAATATACTCAACACACCGTGCGATTATGAATCAGCCATTTCTAATTTGGATTTATTGATATTGCTGAAAAATCTAAAGAATCAACTGACAAGACAAAAAGACGAAATCAGAGGACTTTACAAAGATTACTATAACGGACTTGAGACGAATTGGGATGAATTGATAGAGGCTCTTAAATATGCTGCAGGATTAAAAGAACTTGCAACACAGTATAGTTTACCTGATTCGTTTGTTAAAGCAGTATGCAATGATATAAATATTATATCCTATTGTAGAGATACGAGCTGTAAAATATCCACACTTAGAGATACTGCAAGTGAATATATAAAATGGTTTACATCTCTTTTTAACAATGAGGAAGATTTTTATCAGACCAATATCCTTGACCTTTCCCAAAGGATGTCTCTTTGCCGCGATAAAAAATATTTGTTAGAGGAGTGGGTCGACTACTGTTCTAACAGAGAAAAGTGCAATAAACTCGGCCTTGGTGCATTTGTTAAACAAGTGGAGGGATTAGAAATATGTTCCAACTACATTACGGATGCATATCTTAAAAGATTTTATCGTCTTTGGCTTGATGCAATTCTGCCAAAGTTCCCTGCTGTGCAAGATTTCAGGGGGAGAATACAAGCACAGACTATTAGCGAATTCTGTGAGCTAGATAAAGGGCAATTCAAAATAGCACGAGCGCGAGTTCGAGAACGCGCATTAAGTAGAATTCCAGACTTCAATTCAATTATTGCTGCAAGGGATGAAATTGCAATATTGAAAAGGGAACTTAACAAACAAAGGAGACTTATGCCATTACGTAAGCTCTTTATGGCAATTCCAAATCTCATCACGACTTTGCGTCCTTGCTTTATGATGTCTCCTTTATCTGTAAGTGTATTTTTGGAAGCGCAAAGTTACAACTTTGATTTGGTCATCTTTGATGAGGCATCACAGGTTCATACTGAGGATGCTATTGGAGCCATAATGCGAGGCAAACAAACCATTATAGTCGGAGATACAAAGCAGCTTCCACCAACAAACTTCTTCTCGACATCACTTAATGATGAAGACTATGATATTGATTCCGATGAGACTATAGAAAGCTATGATGCCGGAACTTTTGAATCAGTTCTTGATGAAGCAGTCTCTGTTTTGCCTGAGCGAAGCTTGAAATGGCATTATAGAAGCCGTGATGAACATCTTATTGCGTTCTCGAATGTCAAGGTTTACAATAGCCAGCTTATTACTTTCCCTTCATCGATAGAAAGTGCGCCTGACACAGGCGTGGAATATATTTATGTAAAGGATGGAGTATATGACCGTGGAGGAAAAAAGAATAATATTATTGAAGCCAAAAAAGTAGCTGACTTAGTTTTTGAACATTTCCGCAAGCATCCGAATCGTTCATTAGGCGTAGTAACATTTAGCGAAGCTCAGCAGAATGCCGTAGATGCCGCTATCCGCCAAAGACGATTGCAGGATTCAAAATTCGACAAATTTTTTATAGAGGACAAAGAAGAACCATTTTTTATAAAAAATCTGGAAAACGTTCAGGGTGATGAACGTGATACAATAATCTTTAGTATAGGATATGCTAAAGATAGTAGAGGTATTATGTATATGAACTTCGGACCATTAAGCCGTGATGGCGGATACCGTCGTCTGAATGTCGCAATCACCCGAGCCAAGTACAATGTAAAGCTGGTTGGTTCAATCACTGCGAATGATATAGATCTTGACAAAACATCTTCAGAGGGTGTAAAGATGCTGCATTCGTATATTGAATTTGCACAACAAGGCATTATAGCTCTGGATAAAGAACTTAGATATAATTGTAATTTAGATTTTGATTCTCCATTCGAAGAGGCAGTATACGATTTTCTCCAATCCAAAGGTTATGATGTAGTAACCCAGGTAGGATGTTCGGGCTTCCGTATAGATATGGCCGTCAAAGATCCAATCAATACAGGTAAATTTGCCATTGGAATCGAATGCGATGGAGCAACCTATCATAGCTCAAGGACTGCGCGAGAAAGGGATAGACTGCGTCAGACCATACTTGAAGATATGGGATGGGCAATATATCGCATATGGTCAACCGACTGGATAAAAGACCAGACAACAGAAGAAGAAAAACTCATTAATGCTATTGAAAAAGCATTGGGAGCTAATACTGTCGAGAGCTGGAAAATAGAGCAATCTGTCATACCTTCAGTTGATATTGAAGAAATCATTGAGCCAACGGGACGTCAGGAGCCAGGATATGGATTTGACTTGTATAGACGTGCAAATCCTTTTGGAGAAGAGGGAGCCGCTGAAGTATATGAAACCATTTTAAATGTTATTTCGATAGAACAGCCAATACATTTTGAAGAGTTATGCCGTCGCGTCGCTCCATTATTTGGTAGACAAAAGGTTACCTCTGTTGTGCGTAATGATGTTAGTTTTATATTTAAACATTACTTGAAAGGTAAAATTTCTATTAATAAAAAAGAATTTGTGAGGATAACAGGTTTTGACGATATAAGAGTAAGGATTCCAAATCCTGAAGATGATTATATCCGTCCAATCGCATATATCTGTGACGAAGAATTGGCCTTGGCGATGAAGGTAATAGTAACCAATAGTTATGGTATTACTTCTGATGATTTGTTTATTGTTGCAGCACGAGAATTTGGATTCAAACGTACAGGAGAGAATATCACAACCTCTCTTCAGAGTGTTTACAAAGCGATGCTAAAAAGTAACGAAATCACGGAAGTCGACGGCAAAGTTCAAATTGCAGATTAATACGGAACAATAATTCTTATAATTATGTATTGATAAAGTAGAGTATTGTTTGTCCTCCGATTCCTCCCATCGCCTCATACCGTCTCTGATGGTGCGGTTTGTTTGCGCAAATTTCATTGACTACTATATAAAATATTGATAATCAATATGGATAAATTTCTTCAACGAGGAGGAATACTAACTTTGTATAGGTTAGTATAATAACTGAAAATCATCAACTTACAATAAAATCCATTTCATTCCAGAGGTGGATTTTGTGTGTCTTACTACCCCAAAAGGATCTCATTGACGCAGTCGCTTTGCGCCTATGATTTAATTGTTTCTTAATATAAGAATATATACTTTTGTATTAGTAATAGTATAACTGCCAATATGAACAAAGATTTAACGACATCAGAAATTGCCAGACAGAACATTCTTAACAATACTTATGCACTTCAAGAGGCTGAAAAAGCTATTGGATTAAGAGGGGTTGTGTTTGAGAATCAACTGAAATTTACTAAGCAACAGGTTGCACAATTTCTTGGTGTCAGTACGCGTACCATTTCTAATTGTATTCTTGTAAATGAAGAAGAACTGCGTAAAAACGGTTACGAGGACATTTCAGGTAAACGCCTGAAACTATTCAAGTTAACGGCGGAAGTTGAGTTTGGTAAGGAAGTAAACTTCCCTACCAAAACTACTCGTCTTACAATAATGAATTTCCGCACCTTTCTCAACATATCAATGTTACTTACAAAAAGTGATAAAGCAAGACAGGTTCGTAGTTTGATTCTAGATATTGTAATAGATACTATAAATAAGAGAACAGGTGGTAATACCAAATATATAAACCAACGAGATGAAGATTTTGTCAGAAATCTTCTTACAAGCAGAGAGTACCATCAGGAGTTTGTTGATGCTCTTACAAAATATGTTGATTTAGGAAAAATCAAATATATTACATATACAGACAAAGTATATAGGAGCATCTTTAAAGAGAATGCAGATGAATACAGAAAGATATTAAACCTCGAAAGGGAAGAAAATGAACGCAATACAATGTATAGTGAAGTTCTTGATTTAATATCAAGTTTCGAGGTCGGATTTGCTGATGCGCTTGATAGGTCATATTCCCAAAAGGGTAGAAAACTATCGCCTGTAGAAACAGATGCTATATATGATGAATTTTCTAATCAAAGACATTGGGAACCTCTAATTGAAAAAGCAAGGACAAAAATGGCCAGCCGTGATCTTTGTTTTAGGGATGCACTTCACACAAGTTTATCTGAGTATGTAGATTCTGTTACACCAGCTGACTTCGATAGATTTATCGGAAATAAAAGTATGCCATTAGAGGCTCGACTTAAAGAAATTCTTTTGCGATTGAAAGATAGAGAGGCATGAAGATAAAATACATAACACAAGAAGATGCTCGCCATATCCACGACAGTACTATAACTCTGAGTGGAGGTGGCGAATATGGTGAAGTTAATATCGGATTTCTTCTTAGTGCATTGGAATTTATTCAAAATGATGATTACTATCCCACATTTGAGAGTAAATTAGTTCATCTCATTTGGTCGATTAACAAAAATCATGCATTCTCTGATGGAAATAAGAGATTATCCATAACACTCGGGTTGCAATTCCTTAATCTGAATGGCTATTTATTTTGTATCCAAAGATTTCTTTATGAAATGGAAAACATCAGTTATCATTTAGCCAAAGGACACGATATTATTTCAAAGGAACTTCTAACAGAACTAATCCATTCAATTTTAGCGGGAGAGTTGGATTATAATGAAGAACTTAAATTGCGTTATATGATGGCATGTGCAGAATTCAAAGATTTTGAAGATAATGGAATAAATAACTAAATTTAAATGTAATAATTATACCAACCGTAAATTATTTTGAAAAATATAATATATAATGATTTAAATATCCAGGACTCAATGGTAAATGTGGTTTGAGCTGTCCTTCACTATCCCCTTCTACTATAGACTTTTAACCAGTTTAAATCAGTTGTGTCCGCTGCTATCCATTTACGACCCGCCCCATACAATCCATTTATAACATTCTAAAATTCAATAATATATAAAACTCATTGGCACTTTCAACGAGGAGGAATATTAACCTTTTTAGAACAAATAGTAATAGTATTGTAAATCAAATTTTATAGAAAAGCCACCTGATTCCCCAGATGGCTTTTCTTGCTTTCATGACCTAAAAAATATCAATACAATTCACATAATATTTTCAATCCAAACTATTCCAATCTTGTAAATACTTAGAATAGTTTACCACTTGTATGGGAGAACAAGCCTTCTATTCAAACAAAAACTCAAACCAATAATTACATCAATCGAAGATTTTGCTGTCCCGTTAATGCCGACTTTTAAATAAGATATTTGTAAAACCCTCCCTGCCATCCTCTTTGCCATCTAAAAACACGACTGTAATAATTTGACAATTACTGTCTTGAATAACTATCGTGGAAATTCAACAAAAAATACCAGCAGAATCATTTCTCTTTTTCAAAGAACCCACACATTAAATAAGCACATATTAAGTTAAAATCTTAATCCGTTTTACCCATTTATTCCACAAATTTTCCTAACTTTGCTTTATTGAATAGTATCTGCATTTATAGAGATTTATGCACACCGCTATAAAGTATCTGTTTTTATAATCACATGAACATTATCATCACCCCTCGACAAGAGGCAAAACCATGAAAAAAATAAAGTGCTTATGAAATCCTACCGTACAATGTGTAAGAAAACTTGGGCTGTTATACTTGCGATAGCCTGCCATCTACCCGCTACATGGGCAACAAACGCTAACGAAATCGAACTCATTCCGAAACCCGTTCACGTAGAACAGACATCGGGCAATTTCCGGCTTTCCCCCAAATCCACGATCGGTTACGATGTCGCTCTTCAAGGACAAGCTGAATACTTACAACAAGAGATCGGAAGAGCGACCGGCTGGGACTTGAAACTGAAAAAAAATGCCCGCAAAGCCACTATCCTCTTGACATTAAACCCCGAAAAAGTAGATAAACCGGAAGGCTACCGATTGGACGTAACTCCCAAAGGAATCTCATTGACCGGCCGGGACGCAGGCGGCATATTCTACGGCATACAAACGCTACTGCAACTCTTTCCTCCCCAAGTGTACAGCGACAAACGGCAGCATGGAGTGGAATGGATTGCCCCCGCCGTAACGATATACGATGCCCCCAATCGCCCCTGGC
>OLRU01002187.1_pt1 | contig 14262 bp, 10 predicted proteins | sample 1672961 | NCBI WGS metagenome assembly OLRU01 (sample SAMEA3136741, study PRJEB25190) | human gut metagenome | biome: human gut; feature: human-associated habitat; material: faeces | place: Austria | collected 2013 | reverse complement strand
TGAATATCTGTATCGTGTTCGCCCAGCTTGAACGGGAAACGATACAGAAGCGGGTGGCCGATGCCTACTACTCACGAAGCTTAAAGGGATTCCGCATGGGCGGCAAAGCTCCCTATGGGTTTCACACGGAGCCAATCAAGATAGATGGTATCAATACAAAGAAGTTAGTGGCAAATCCCGAAGAAGCGGAACAGGTCAAATTGATGTTTGAGATGTACGCCGAGCCGGGAACTTCCTACGGCGATATTGTCCGGCATTTTGCGGAGCATGGTATTAAAGATTTTTCCCGTCCGGCACTCGCAAGCCTTTTGTGCAATCCCATTTATGTCAAGGCTGACCTTGATATTTATGAGTTTTTCAAAAGTCAGGGGACGGTCATTATCAATGACGCCGCTGACTTTATGGGCACAAATGGGTGCTACTTCTATCGTGGCCGGGGAATGAAAGGCGACACCAAACACAATCTGCAAGGGCATACGCTGGTTATGGCTCCCAGTGAGGGCTTGGTTTCTTCCGAACTGTGGCTGAAATGCCGAAAGAAGATTTTAGCCAACGCCAGCTATCAGGCGGGAAGAAAAGCAGTCAATACCTGGCTTGCCGGGAAAATCAAATGCGGCAGGTGCCAGAAAGCGTTAAAGGCCGAGGGCAGTTATGGGCGGTGGTACTTCCGTTGCAGCAAGCGTTCCGATAACAAAAGCTGTGAAGGTGCGGGGACGCTCCGTATTCCCGATACGGAAGCCGTTATCTATGCCGCTATGATAAAAAAGCTAAAACCATTCCAGACCATCAAGGGGCGGAAAAATGCCTTGAAGTCCAATCCGAAGCTGACTGCCCTGCAAGTGGAACTCGCACAAGTCCAGCATGAAATTGAAACGCTCATTGACACACTAACCGGGGCAAATCCCGTCTTGCTCTCCTATGTGAACAGCAAGATTGAAGAACTGGATGGACGCAAGCAGGAGCTTGTCAAAAAGATAGCGGACTTGAGTGTGGATACCATCAGCCCGGAACAGGTCAAAGAAATTTCCGGCTATCTGGACACATGGGAAGAAGTGAACTTTGACGATAAGCGACGGGTGGTGGATTTGATGATTTCCGCAATTTACGCCACAAGCGAAAGTATCAACATCGTTTGGAAGATATGACGGCGCATAAGCGCCGCCATACAACGCAACCTTTCGCCCTTTGTAAACTAAGCTACACTTATTCTTGGAGGAATTGCCACAAGAAGATGTACATGGTCTACCATCATATGACCTTCAAGTATTTCCACTCCTTTGTATTTGCACAGTCTTCGAATATATTCTTGTAAATCTTTTCTGTACTGTGCATAGATTGCTTTACGTCTGTATTTTGGTGTAAAGACTATATGGTACTTACACATCCATTTCGTATGTGCAAGACTGTAACTTTTATTTGCCATAAAAGCTCTCCTTTCTGCATAACAATGAAGCTTGAACAACCTCATTTTATCAGCTTGGAGAGTTTTTTGGTATAACCTTCGATGCGCACCCGCATAGCGGGTGGTTTATTTGTCTCGTGCGCTTGCGCTCTCGACGGGGCGTATTGCCCAGCAAACTGAAAGAGTGGGTTTTGCCCACTCTTTTGTCATACCGTTTAGAAATTTAATCCTTATATAGATTAACACATATTTATCATAATTGCAAGAGAAATTATTGAAAAATCAAGGTTTAACTGAAGGGGCAGGCCGGCTGGGGCGGTTTTAAGTTGGGCAGGTTGCAGCCTTCGGTTCGTAAGGCCCCGATTTACACTGCTTTTTGAGACTTACGGGGATTTTTGGTAGTGGCTCTCGCTTCCCCTGAATTGCAAAGTTTTCACGATCTAAAGTCCGCAGGTAAGCGCTCGCTGTCGCCGTCATTCCCTGTACTTGGCCTTTTTGGCTTCTTTGCGAGAATTTTTTCCTGCCAAGTCTCGGTACCATTAAATTACAGAGGGTTTGCGGGAGTTTTTGGCCGCCTTGCAGTAGCAGAGAGGCCCTTGCAGCCTTATTTTTTGATTTTTTGCCTTAAATAGTCCCGCAAACGGCCTTAAAATCCATTTTACAGGGAATACACCGCCAAAAATTCTCGCAGACCTCTCAATTTTTGAAAAAGCCGGGACTTAGCATCATGAGTCTCCCGCCCAACGGGACAGTGGCCGCAAAGCTGGCAACCCCTTTTCTCTCTAAACCGGGATTTTCCCCTTATCAGTGAGCATTTTTTCGCATCTTAGTCTCTCAAATTTCTTATATTCACTTGTCAGTGAGCATTTCGCAAAATCCATGCTCACTGATTTTAATATTCAAGGGGTTAAAGAGAAATATCGCCCTGACAGCTATGGCAAAATCCACGGAATGCTCTCTCTTCCTGCAAATAACAAAAAGAGAGAGCATTCCGGTCGAAAAAATGCTCTCTCGCAGTCCGAATATTCATATTAGAGAGAATTCACCCCAGCTCCACAAAATTCCGCCTGCAAAAAAGCCGCGGCTCCCAACCCCTATCGGCAAGGGCCCGGTCAGAAAAAGCTCAGCTGATCTGTCTCAGGCAGCCCTTTGAGGACGCCTCTAACTCTCAGCGCTTCCACAGAAGATTTATTTATCTTGGCTCTCTTTGTTATCTCTTCTATCGTCTCATACGGTTTCACGTTATATTCATCTGCCAAAGACCTGGCCGCCGTCTCTCCCATGCCTGAAAGAGCCATGAACGGAAGCAGCACCTTTCCATCAGATATTTTAAACCTGGCGGCCTCCGATTCGCCCAGTACCATATCCTTGAACTCATATCCTCTGGCATACATCTCATAAGCCACTTCAAGCACCGTAAGTTCATTATTTTCCTTGGCCGTAGCCTCCAGCCCCTTGGCATTTATCAGATCCATCTTCTCTATGATAGCTTCTCTGCCTTTAAGTATGGTATCGGCGTCAAAATCACTTACCACACTTCCAAAGTAGGTGGCGTAAAACTCCCTCGGATAATACACCTTATACCAGGCCATCCGAAAAGACATCATAGTATAGGCGACGGCATGAGCTCTCGGGAACATGTACTGTATCTTGATGCACGAATCTATGTACCAGTCGGGCACGCCGTGCTCTTTCATCACGGCCAGCTGCTCTTCTTTCAGAGGTCTGTTCTTTCTGACGTCTTCCATTATCTGAAACGAAGTCTTGTTCTCTATGCCTTTGAGCATCAGATAGTTCATTATGTCGTCTCTGGTGGAAATCACCTCTCTCATGGTAGCCACGCCTTGTCTTATATAGTCCTGGGCGTTATTGAGCCATACGTCTGTACCGTGGGAAAAGCCGGATATTCTGACAAGATCGGCAAACTTGTCGGGCTTGGTATCATCCAGCATCTGTCTTACAAAAGAAGTACCGAATTCAGGTATAGCATATGAGCCGTGCTTGAACTTGTAATCAGGATCCTTTATGTCGAGGGCTTCTATGCCGTTGAATATGCTCAGCACTTTTCTGTCCGTCAGCGGCACCGTCAGAGGATCCACCCCGGTCATGTCCTGAAGCTGCCTTATCATAGACGGCACGTTATGTCCCAGTATGTCCAGCTTCAGCAGGTTTTCGTCTATCTTGTGATAGTCGAAATGGGTGGTGATGATGTCGGACTTCGTGTCGTTGGCAGGGTGCTGTACGGGACAAAACTCATATATCTCATGATCGTCCGGGACTATTACTATTCCTCCCGGATGCTGTCCGGTGGTGCGCTTGACTCCCGTACAATGCTGAGTAAGCCTGTCAGCCTCATATTTGTTTATAGGAATCCCCTGCTCCTCATAAAACTTTCTCACATATCCGTAAGCAGTCTTATCTGCGATAGTTCCCACCGTACCGGCCTTGAAAACATTCTTTTCTCCGAATATCGTACCGACATACTTATGGGCTACGGCCTGATACTCTCCGGCAAAGTTAAGATCTATATCCGGTTCCTTATCGCCGTCAAAGCCCAAGAATGTGGCGAAAGGAATGGTGAAGCCGTCTCTGTTCATCTCTGCGCCGCAAACGGGGCATTTCTTCGGAGGCATATCTATTCCGCAGTCATACATCTGCATATCTCCGAACTCCATATACTTACATTCCGGGCATATGTAATGAGGATCCAGCGGATTTACTTCCGTGATGCCGGCCATGGTAGCCGCAAGAGATGATCCCACGGAGCCTCTGGATCCTACCAGATACCCGTCTTCCAGCGACTTGTGTACCAGCATCTGAGCAGATACATACATGACTGCATATCCATTGTTGATTATGGAACTGAGCTCCTTCTCCAGACGTTCCCCCACTACCTGAGGCAGAGGGTCCCCGTATATGCTGTGAGCCTTTTCCATGCACGTCTTTCGCAGAGTTTCCTCAGCCCCCTCTATCTTCGGAGGAAATTTTCCTTTAGGTACAGGCAGAAGTTCATCTATCATATCTGCGATAAGATTGGTATTCTCTATGACTACTTTTCGCGCAGTGTCGGCGCCCAGATACGAAAATTCCTCCATCATTTCATCGGTAGTCCTAAGATAGAGGCCCTGGCCGCTTTCGGCGTCCTTATATCCCTGACCTGCCATTATGATGTTTCTATATATGGCGGAAGTATCTCTGTCATAATGAGCGTCGGTAGTTGCAACTACAGGCTTACCCATCTCTTCGCCTAAGGCCACTATCTGCCGGTTTATGTCTTTGAGATCGTCCACCGTCAGCCGGCGCCGATCAGGATATTTTCCGCCTTCTGTCCTGTCTTCTGTGAGAAATCTGTTATTTATCAGCGGCTGTATCTCAAAATAATCATAGAATTCAGCGATCTGTCTGACTTCCTCCATAGGTCTCTGCCTGTAGAACGCCTGATAGAGTTCTCCGGCTTCGCAGGCCGAACCTATTATTATTCCTTCCCTGTTAGCCTGTATCACAGATTTAGGCAGTCTCGGCCTCTTATAAAAATAGTGAAGATGAGAATAAGAAACTAACTTATATATGTTCTTCATTCCCTCCTGAGTAGCCGCCAGAAGAATTATATGATTGGTAGGCCTGCTCTTGTAGTCTATATTTCCGTTTTCATCTATGAGACCGGCGTCATCGAAGACGTAGCCCTCCATGCCGTATATTATCTTTATATCTTTTCCCTTGCTCTTCAGCTTTTTTGCGGCTTTAGCCGCATCCGGGAAGGCCTGCACCACTCCGTGGTCCGTTATGGCTACTGCCGGCTGTCCCCAGGCGGCCGCCTGATTGACAATATCTGAAGGCTCATTGAGGCCGTCCATGGAGCTCATCTTGGTATGGGCGTGGAGTTCCACTCTCTTGGCGCCCTTCCACGTGTCCTGTCTTCCCTCGGCTCGTTCTCCCTTCTCCAAGTCTTTTATCATTATCACATTGAGATTTTCAAACGTATCCCACTGCACTTCGCCTCTTATCTTTACCGGATCTCCGGGCTCCAAAAATTGCTCTATCTCCTTTTGTTTTGCGGCGGTGATGAAAGCCTTGGTACATATGGTGGTGGTATTATCCGTCAAAAGAAGAGTCATAAGATAATTCCCGCTCTTGATGAGGCGGTGGCTTATCTTGAATATGCTTCCCTCTACTACGACCATCCCCTGAGACGGGTCTATATCTCTCAGGGAAGTAGTAACGCCGGAATTTATATCCTTACCCATTATTCTGTTCCCCTGGGCAGGAGCTTCCTTTTCTCTCCTGCGACTTCGCCATTCTCCTCCGGCGGAGGCTTGTCCCGAAGAAATCTCAGGCTGAGATTTGACTGAATCGGCTTTCATTTTAAGTTCTCTGGTGTATTCTTCGAGAGAGCGCCTTATATCCTCTTCTTCCACTTCCCTGAATTTCTGAGAGCTCTTGTGAAACATCTCTTCATTATTCTTAAACGTTATATCCGCATCTATGCCGAAAGTCTGTTTAAGCAGAAGTTGAAAAGGCTTTCTCATCTGTTTATTCAAAAGGCCTGCTGTAAATTCGCCCGCTGCATATATAGTCAGATTCTTTCCGTCCCATTCAAAGTTGTCCGCCTGAATAGCCTTAGCTATGCCGGCATATCCGCATCCTGCGGTCTCTATCATGTGGGGAATAAAAGCGGCTATGATCTCTTCTTCTTTCATGTTTAAGCCGTCGTAAGAAAAATTTATCTCGACTCCGTTTATCTTATTATCGAGTTTTTCTGCAACGGCATATTTTATATCGTGGCAGGCGGCCAGCGGCATGACAAAATTAAGGGTCATATCTAATGATAAAACCCTTTGCTCTTTTTTGATCGAAGCCCTCATCAGTTGGAATTTAAGATTCTTTCCTGCCATACTTCCCACACTGTATTTGTTTAAAATATTTTCTATGATATCTCTCATCTCGCCTACTCTAAGCTCCTGCAGTAATCTTCTATGATTTTCAAAAATTCGGCCGCCAGATCTTCTTCGTCTACGGTCTTAATTATTTCTCCTTTTGCAAATATCAATCCCTTTCCATCTCCTCCCGCAAGGCCGAAGTCGGCCTCTTTAGCTTCTCCTGGACCGTTTACGGCGCAGCCCATCACAGCTACGGTGATTCCGTTCTTCCCTGAAGACAAGAGTTTGGATTCTATAGGAGACAACTTTTCTTCTATCTCTTCGGCCAGCCCTTTAAGATCTATCTTTGTTCTGCCGCATGTAGGGCAGGATATCAGATTGATACAAGATTTTCTCAGACCTAAACTTCTTAGTATTTCCGCTGCAAACTTCACTTCCTCCAAAGGATCTGCTGTAAGAGATACTCTCATGGTGTCTCCTATACCTGCCAGGAGAAGAGCCCCAAGCCCTATGGCAGATTTGATCTTTCCTCTTTTGGGAGTTCCGGCCTCGGTTATGCCTATATGTATCGGCACATCGGTAGCCTCGGCAAGTATCTTATGCGCTTCATAATTTACTTTTACATCCGAGGACTTGATGGAAACCACCAGATTGCCGTAGTCCATATCCTCTATGTATTTTATATTTCTGAGAGCGCTCTCGGCCAGTCCTTCGGCAGTGACGCCCCCGTATTTTTTCAGTATATCTTTTTCGAGAGAACCGGAATTCACCCCTACTCTTATAGGTATCTCTCTGGCCCGTGCGGCCTCTACCACGGCTCTTATCCGGTCCGGGCTTCCGATGTTCCCCGGATTTATGCGTATCTTATCTGCTCCGGCTTCTATGGCCGCTATGGCCAGCCTGTAGTCGAAGTGAATGTCCGCTACCAGCGGCATGGGGGTCTTTCTCCTCACCTGCGCAAAGACCTGCGCAGATTCCATATCGGGAACGGCGATCCTTACGATCTGGCATCCAGCGTCCTTCAGCCGGCATATCTGATCCAGAAGAGCCGCTTCGTCTCTCGAATCCACGTTGGTCATGGACTGGATAGAGCAAGGGGCGCCTCCGCCTATCAACACATCTTTACATCTAACTTGTCTCGTGGCAGTCATCCGAAAATCCTCACAACATCATTGAATGTAACGTATATCATAAGAGCAAACAACAGCAGTATGCCGGCGAAGTGGATAGTCCCCTCCACCTTCTGACTCACATTTTTACCGGTTATCCACGTATACAGAACGAAGATTATCCTTCCGCCGTCCAGCGCCGGCAGAGGAAGCATATTTATTATGGCCAGATTCATACATATGAGCGCCGTCAAAAATCCGTAGTACCATAATCCGTACTGTGAAGTCTCGCTCACCATCTGCACCATTCCCACAGGGCCGCTTAAATTATCTGCTCCTACTTTTCCTGTGAACAGCTGCCCCAGAGTATCGAACATATTCACGGTCATATTCCACGTGGCCTTTGACCCTTCCACCACGGCTCTGAACGGGTTGTGGCTTATCTGGCAGGTGATGCCGATCACGTATCCGCCCTGCTGATTTACCTCCGGCGTTATCAGTATATCTTTATCTGAACCGTCTCTATTTACGGTGACGTTTACAGGCTCTCCCTCGGCTTCGGCGATGAACTGAGACACATCGCCCCATGAATCTACAGTCTTTCCGTCTATGGCTGCGATTTCATCTCCCGGTTTCAGGCTCGAGTAAGCCGCAGGGCTGTCCTCGGCGACAGTGTCGACCGTAGTGGTAGTAAATCCTAAGACGCCTGTAACTATGATCATTATCAGCAGTGCGCAGACTACATTCATAAAGGAGCCTGCCGCCAGGACTATTATCTTCTGCCAGGGCTTCTTATTGGTGAATGCCCTCGGCTCGTCAGACTCCTCGTCTTCTCCCTCCATGGCGCAAAATCCGCCTATGGGGAACAGTCTTATGCTGTGGAGAGTCTCTCCTCTCTGTTTCTTCCATATAGTAGGTCCCATGCCGAAAGCAAACTCGTTTACTTTGACTCCCATCCTCTTGGCCGCTATATAATGACCCAGTTCGTGAGGAAAGATCATTATACAAAATAATATTATAGCAAGTATGGCTGTTTTCATAAATCCCCCTGATCGGATGCTTATTTTGACGCTATGAGCCTCGTCTCAACTCTGGCCCTCTCATCCGCTTCCAAAATATCCTCTAATTTAATATTATATGTAGGTTTGTGCAGATCCAGTATTCTCTGTATGTTATTTTGAATATCGACAAAATTTATTTCACCTGCAAGAAACATTTCCACCAATACCTCGTTGGCGGCGTTCATGACTACAGGATAAGTGCCGCCCGCCTCCGACGCCTCATAGGCGATCCTTATACATTTAAAGACCTCGGGATCAGGCTTTTCAAAGGTAAGATGGGAAGCTCTGCCGAAAAAGTCTATCCCGTCTCTGGTACTTTTCAGCCTCATGGGATAAGCCATGGCAAAGCTTATAGGGATTCGCATATCAGGCACTCCCATCTGCCCTATCACCGACCCGTCTTCGAATTCTACAGCCGAATGAAGTATGCTCTGAGGGTGAACAAGTATCTGTATATCCTTTACATCCACTCCAAACAGCCACTTGGCCTCTATGACTTCAAGTCCCTTATTCATCATGGTCGCCGAATCTATGGTTATCTTCTTTCCCATGCTCCAGTTTGGATGTTTCAGGGCCTGCTTAAGCGTCACTTCTTTGAGCTGCTGCGCCGTAGCCCCTCTGAAAGGTCCTCCGGAAGCCGTCAGAAGTATCTTTCTGATCTTTCTGCCTTCGTTGCCCTCCAGACTCTGGAATATAGCGCTGTGTTCGCTGTCCACCGGGAATATCCTGACTCCTCTTTCTAAAGTTAAAGGCATTATGACCTCGCCTCCCGCCACCAGCGTTTCTTTATTGGCCAGAGCTATATTTCTCCCCATCTTTATGGCCCTATAAGTCGGTTCCATTCCCCTCATTCCCACGAGAGCATTGAGGAGCAGTCCACATTCTGCCTCTGCGGCTTTTATGAGACCTTCTCTTCCCCAGAAAAACTCAACGCCTTTATGGATTTTAGAAAGGGCGGCTGCGTCTTCCTCATGAGCTGTCACTGCGATATCAGGATGAAATTCATCTATCTGCCGGGACAGAAGCTGTATATTGCTGCCGCAGGTCAGGGCTTTCACCCTGTATTCCTCTCTGTTTTCTCTTATTATATCCAAAGATTGGGTTCCGATAGACCCGGTGCTCCCCAAAATTGAAATAGTCTTCATCATCTCTGTCTTCCTCTTCAGTCTTATTTCAAGACCAATCAGCCGATATTTATGAAAAGTATACAATAATATACCAGCGGCGCTGTAAAAAGAACGCTGTCGAATCTGTCAAGGATACCGCCGTGCCCAGGAATAAGGTTCCCGTAATCCTTGATTCCCATCTGACGTTTAAAAGCTGATGCAGACAGGTCTCCAAGCTGGGCGAATATGCTCCCTAAAAATCCTATGATCAAAGTCATAACAAAGGCGTCGGGAAGAGCAAAGTATCCGAATATCCCGCAGAAAACCACGCTTCCGATCACGCCTCCTACCGCGCCTTCCACACTCTTTTTAGGGCTGAGATTAGGACAGAGCTTATGCTTTCCAAAGGCCATTCCCGTAAAGTAAGCCATTATATCGGTACCGAAGGCCGTAAGGAACACCAGCCATATCAATATCCTGTGCTGAGACTGGTCTATGAGTACTATGTGATATGAAAAGAACACTACGTACATTATCCCCAGCAAAGTTGAAGTCATATCCGCAAGCTTTCTCTCGTTTACGCTGAATCCATATACCATGCTGAAGGCCGTGACAAGCACTACCCATATCATCATAAGCCTCATGTCATGGGGGCTCACTGCGCCAATCACGTAGAGAAGCGCTATGGCCCCGTAGGCGATGGAATAACACGGCTTTGCACCGGATGCTTCAAAGCCTTTGTAGAACTCCCGTACCCCGAGTACTGCCACGATCAGGGCTGCCGCCCAGATGAACCAGCCCCCAAGATAGACTAATATGAGCAGCGGCAGCATCACGCACGCCGAAATTATTCTAGTCTTCATGTACATTTTGCACTACGCCTTGCATGAAGTTTGCAAGTTCGTGCCCCTCCTTTTCAGTTTGTTCTCTATTTCACTTTCTATTATCCCTGTATCTTGAAGTCCCGTCATATTTCATTTAAGCCATGTTGATATCTTTTACCGGCCGCCGAAGCGGCGTTCTCTTTGGGCATAATCGCATATGATCTGTTCAAACTCGTCAGGAGTAAAATCCGGCCACAATGAGTCGGTGAAAGTCAGTTCGCTGTAAGCCGCCTGCCACAGCAGGAAATTGGAAATCCGCTCCTCGCCGCTGGTTCTGATTATCAGGTCGGGATCAGGTATAAAACCGTTTTCTTCACCGGTATACAGATCCCTTGAGACGGCGGCTTCGTCTATTTCACATAAGTCCATCTCGCCGGATAAGACTCTGCCGGCCAATCGTCTGGCAGCTCTTGCGATCTCCTGTCTGCTTCCGTAATTCAACGCTATATTAAAGTGGAGGCCGTCGTTTTCCCCCGTGGTTGAGAGGGCCTTGTCTATACTGGCCTGCGCCGATCTCGGAATTTTTTTGAGATCTCCCAGAACCGCCACTTTTACGTTATTCTCATTAAGTTCTTTAAGTTCGCTGGCTACATATTTGACCAGCAGTCCGAAGATGCCTCCGACTTCTTCCTGCGAACGCTTCCAATTTTCCGTGGAAAAGGCATATACCGTCAAGTATTTGATGCCCAGTACGTCCGCTCTCTTTATTATTTCTTTCATCGCAAGCATACCCGCGTTATGCCCGGCCAGCCTGCTGACTTTATTTTTCTGCGCCCATCGTCCGTTTCCGTCCATTATCACGGCAACGTGCCGGGGCAGACGCTCTTTATCCGTCATGTTTCTCTCCATAAACAGTGTGGCTGCCCTGTCAGCAGCCACACCGATAGATAGTCTTATACTTCTAAGATTTCCTTTTCTTTGTTAGCTACAATATCGTCTATCTCTTTGACAGTCTTCTCTATAGCCTTCTGAATATCGTCGAGAGCTTTTTTCAGCTCGTCTTCTGTTATCTCGTGAGCCTTTTCTTTTTTCTTCAAGTGCTCATTAGCGTCGCGCCTTAAGTTTCTTACGGCTATCTTGCCGTCTTCGCCCATCTTCTTTACAGTCTTTGTCAGTTCTTTTCTTCTCTCTTCTGTGACCTGAGGAATGGCCAGTCTGACGCATTTTCCGTCGTTGGATGGATTTATGCCGATATTAGCTACGTTTATCGCTTTTTCTATCTCTCCTATGGCCTTAGGGTCAAAAGGCGTTATCAAAAGAGTCCTGGGATCCGGGACGGAAACGTTGGCAAGATTTTTAAGGGGAGTCGGCGAGCCGTAATAATCCACCATGACTTTGTCCAGCAGCGCCGGGTTCGCCCTGCCGGCTCTCACCGTATTCAAGTCTTCTTTTAAAACCGCTATGCTTTTTTTGCTTTTCTCTTCGAGATTTTTCTTGATAGTCTCCATATTGGTCCTCCTATTCGATAATCGTTCCTATATCTTCGCCGACGATAGCTCTCATCACGTTTCCTTCCTCAGCGATGGCGAAAACGTGTATCTTTATGTGATTGTCCCTGCAGAGCGTAGCAGCTGTCAGGTCCATGACTTTCAGATCTTTTTCCAGCACCTCCATATGGGTGAGCCTGCTGAGTTTTCTGGCGTCGGAATGAACTGCGGGGTCTTTGTCATAGACTGCGTCTACATTTTTAGCCAGCAATATTATCTCCGCGTCCATCTCGGCAGCTCTGAGAGCAGCCGTAGTATCTGTCGAGAAGAACGGATTGCCCGTTCCGGCTCCAAAGATGACGATATCTCCATGTTCCAGCTGGCTCAGCGCCTTGCGCCTCGCATACGGTTCGGCGATCTCTCTCATTTCTATGGAAGTCTGAACTCTGGTAGGCACCCCTAAAGCCAGAAAAGCGTCCTGCAAAGCAAGGGAGTTCATCACCGTAGCCAACATCCCCATGTAGTCCGCCGTGGCCCTGTCCATGTCCTTGCTGGTCCTGCCTCTCCAGAAGTTTCCGCCGCCTACAACTATGGCCACTTGGACTCCCAGATCATGTATCTGTTTGACCTCTTTGGCTACCTTCTGAGTCATGGCTTCGTTGATTCCGAAGTGCTGTTCTCCGGCCAGAGCTTCGCCGCTTATTTTCAGCAGCACTCTATTATATATGGGTTTCATCTCTTTACCTCTCATTTTGTTAAATGATTGCTTCGTTTATTATACCGCAAACTCAAGCAGGCAGCGGCGGTTCAATGAACCCTTCCTATCGGCAACGCCGCAATCATAATCGATGGGTTCATTATACCATAATTGCGCATAAGGCCGCAAGTTATTCCTGAAAAGCCTGAGCTTCATAAAGGCGAGCATATTTTCCGTTTTCGGCCAGAAGCTGCTCATGACTTCCGGTCTCTTTTATTTCTCCGTCTTCTACCAGAACTATCCTGTCTGCGTCCCGTATCGTAGCCAGCCGGTGAGCGATTATCAGAGTAGTCCTTCCCACCGAAAGCTGGCTGAAAGATCTCTGTATCTGCTGTTCCGTTATGCTGTCAAGGGCAGAGGTGGCTTCGTCGAGTATGAGTATAGGAGGGTTTTTAAGGAATATTCTGGCTATGGATATTCTCTGTTTCTGGCCTCCCGAGAGGAGAGTTCCCCTCTCTCCCACGTAGGTGTCGAAGCCGTCCTTCATGTCCATTATATCCTCATATATCTCCGCTTTTCTGGCGGCCTCCGCCACTTCTTCAAAAGTGGCTTCCGGTCTTCCGTATCTTATATTTTCAAAGATGGTGGCGGCAAAGAGAAATACATCCTGCTGAACGATTCCTATGTTGCTTCTCAGAGAACTCTTAGAAATATCCCTTATATCGACTCCGTCTATAGTTATACTGCCGCCGTCTACATCATAAAATCTCGGTATCAGCTGGCACATGGTCGTCTTTCCTCCGCCGGAGGGGCCTACGATTGCTACACACTCGCCTGCTCTTATGCTCAGGGAGACGTCTTTTAAGACATCTTGTCCTCCTGAATAACCGAATTCCACGTGTTTTAGCTCTATATCGCCTTTAACATCCGTAAGACGAACAGGATCGTCGGATTCTTTTATGCTGGGCTTTATCCTCATTATCTCGGCAAATCGCTTCAGTCCTGCCACTCCGTTGGTAAAGATCTCTGCCAGGGTAGCCAGTTTTCTTATAGGAGTGATAAAGGTAGTTATATATAATGTAAAGGTTATGAGGTCTATATAATTCAGGCTTCCTTCCATAATAAGCCATCCTCCGAAGGCGATAACCGCCACCTGAAGCATACATATGCAGAATTCGAGAGAAGCGTTGAATCTTCCCATAGCCTTGTAATAATCGTTTTTTGAGTTTTTATAAGTCTCGTTGGACTTTTCGAATCTTTCGTAGTCCACATCCATATTGTCGAACGCTTTGGACGTCTTCATTCCGGATATGGTGGACTCTATATCGGCATTGATATCAGCCATTCTCTGTTTCACCTTGCCTGATGAGTTTACCATGCTCTTTCTGCACAGTATAACCACCAAGAGGAAAAGAGGTATCATGATGAGGACTAAAAGAGCCAGTCTCAACTCCACTGCGAACATCACTATGAGCTATCGGGAGGAGAAGAATGTGGCGCCTGACTCCACTACGGAGACGTATGTCGCTATGAAAATGTTTATCGATAACTGGCGTTGGAGCGATGTCCCGTTCTATATCTTTACTGGGAAGAAATTACCGGAAAAGAGTTCGGAGATTGTGGTGAACTTCAAATCCACTCCTCACCAGCTTTTTGCCGGACAATGTTCGGGCGGTTCCTGTAACAAACTGATTATCCG
>OLRU01002177.1_pt1 | contig 14322 bp, 12 predicted proteins | sample 1672961 | NCBI WGS metagenome assembly OLRU01 (sample SAMEA3136741, study PRJEB25190) | human gut metagenome | biome: human gut; feature: human-associated habitat; material: faeces | place: Austria | collected 2013 | reverse complement strand
CCTTTTCCTATTATTCCGCCAAGCCCCAGATCCAGAAGGCGTGGTGCATATTTGTCCATCCTGCTTGCTGTTGTCGGTCCTGCTGAGCCGATCGGTCTTCCTTCTCTCGCCGGAGATGGTCCGAGATAATAAATTATATTATTCTTAAGTTCAAATGGTATGTTCTCACCATTTTTTATTGCTTCATACATTCTCTTATGTGCCGCATCTCTCGCAGTATAGATTGTTCCCGTTATATATACACAATCTCCTGCTTTTAATGAATTTACAATTTCATTATCTATTGGTGCATTTATATATCTGTCCATTTTATCCCTCATTTCCTTATATTTCGTTTAATTATTTTTTCTAAAACTCAATTTTCCTGACTTTTAACATTAAAATATTTCTTGCTTTTGGCACGGTCAATCTCAAATTTCCATCTGCCATAAAAGCATTTTTTTGCTCAGAAACAAATTTCAAGCCCTTATATACAATACTTATGAATCACATTTTTGCAATATTTTTTGTGCATAGCATATGTAAGCCATAAATTTCAGGTGTGAAAATTTATAATTTTTACAATATTCTCTTTTTATGACGGTTTACATGACAGCACATATTTATGGCAACAGGAAGTCCCGCTATATGTGTCGGGTAAGTCTCGATATTTACACCGAGTGCCGTTATCTTACCCCCAAGTCCACCTGGTCCTATATTAAGATTGTTTATCTCGTCTAAAAGTTCCTTTTCAAGTTCTGCGACATATTCTATGCTGCTTTCACTGTTTATATCTCTTGTGAGTGCTTTTTTGGCAAGCATTGCACATTTCTCAAATGTTCCGCCTATTCCCACTCCGACCACCACAGGAGGGCACGCATTTGGTCCTGCAAGTTTTACTGTCTCTATAACGGCATTTTTAACCCCCTCTATGCCATCGGCTGGCTTTAACATACATACCCTGCTCATATTTTCGCTTCCAAATCCTTTTGGTGCCACAGTTATCTCTACTTTGTCGCCCGGAGTTATCTCATAATGTATTATTGCAGGTGTGTTGTCTTTTGTGTTTTCTCTTATAAGCGGGTCTTTTACTACTGACTTTCTTAAATACCCCTCTGTATATCCCTCTCTGACACCCTGATTTATGGCATCCTCAAGATTTCCGCCTGTTATATGTACTTCCTGACCTACTTTTATAAATACGACTGCCATACCTGTGTCCTGACATATTGGAATCTGCTCCCTTTCAGCAATTTCCATGTTTTCTTCAAGCTGGCTCAATATTTTTTTTCCAATTTCTGAATTTTCAACTGCTGCCGAATTTATTATTTTATTTTTTACATCATCCGAAAGTATATAGTTCGCTTCTATACACATTTCCTTAATGTTCTTTGTGATTTCATCTGTTGAAACTTCTCTCATTTTATCCCTCTTTCTTAGATTAAATCTTTTTAATATATTTCAATATAGCCCGGTCATATTAAACCGGGCTAATAAGATTTATTATTTTATTTCATCTTCCTCGATAAGACCATTCTCAACTTCTTCAGGAATTGTTTCTCTTACACGAGTCATACTTGCTACAACGACTTCTTTATTTTCCGAATCCATCTCGATCATCTTTACGCCCGATGTGATACGCCCAAGAACTGACACTTCACTTACCATAAGCTGTATGATTATACCCTCTGTATTGATAATCATAACTTCTGTATCTTCATTTACGGCTTTGGCTGCAACTACATTACCTGTCTTTTCGGTAATCTTATAGCACTTAATTCCTTTTCCGCCACGGTGCTGTACGGTAAATTCATCTATATCCGTTCTCTTGCCCATTCCGTACTCTGATACGATAAGCATATGCGTTCCCTGGGTATTTAACTGCATTGCGACTACTTCATCATCATATGAAAGATTCATACCTATAACACCCATAGATACTCGTCCTGTCGTTCTTACATCATTTTCATCAAATCTGATACACTGACCATGCTTTGTGACAAGGAAGATGTCCTTTGTGTTGTCAGTGACTTTAACTTCTATCAGATCATCGTCATCCCTGAGATTTATCGCCTGAAGTCCTGATTTTCTAATATTGGCATATTCCATTATGGATGTTTTCTTTACAATACCTTTCTTTGTTGCCATAAAGAGATATTTATTTTCGTCATAATCACGGAGCGTTATAACCGCTGTTATCTTCTCTTCTGGCATTAGCTGAATAAGGTTGATTATTGCTGTTCCTCTCGCCGTACGGCCACATTCAGGTATCTGATACACCTTAAGCCTATACATTCTTCCTTTGTTTGTAAAGAACATTATATAGTGGTGTGTCGTTGTCATAAGCATATTTTCGATGTAATCATCATCTATCGTCTGCATTCCCTTTATGCCCTTACCGCCACGGTGCTGACTCTTAAAGTTGTCTACTGACATACGCTTGATATATCCGAGTTTTGTCATTGTGATGACAGTATTTTCGTTTGGTATGAGGTCTTCCATTGATATGTCAAATTCATCATATCCGATAGATGTTCTTCTGTCATCACCGTATTTGTCACGGATTTCAATAATCTCTTTTTTGACAACACCAAGTAATACCTTGCGGTCTGCAAGGATTGCTCTGTATTCTTCAATTACTTTCTTTAATTCTGCATACTCATTTTCAAGTTTTTCTCTTTCCAGACCTGTAAGTGCACGAAGACGCATCTCGACAATGGAGTTTGCCTGCGGTTCAGACAGAGAAAATCTCTCCATAAGCTTTTCTTTTGCCTCTGCTGCCGTTTTTGATGCTCTTATAAGCTGTATTACCTCGTCTATGTTGTCGAGGGCAATAAGCAGTCCCTCTACGATATGTGCTCTTTCCTCAGCCTTGTTTAAGTCATACTGCGTCCTTCTGGTAACGACTTCCTCCTGATGTTTCAGATAATACTGAAGCATCTGCAAAAGGTTCATTACGACAGGCTCATTATTTACAAGTGCAAGCATGATAACACCAAATGTGTCCTGTAACTGGGTATGCTTATAAAGCTGGTTAAGAACTATGTTTGGATTTACATCTCGCCTAAGCTCGATACAAATACGCATACCCTCTCGGCTTGTCTCATCTCTAAGGTCTGTTATTCCGTCAACTCTCTTATCCCTGTGAAGCTCGGATATTTTTTCTATGAGTTTTGCCTTATTTACCATGTACGGAAGTTCAGTCACAACAATTCTGTTTTTGCCGTTTTCCATAGGCTCTATGTTTGAAACAGCACGAACTCTTATCTTGCCCCTTCCTGTTCTGTAAGCCTGCTCAATGCCGCTTGTACCAAGTATCTCTGCTCCCGTTGGGAAATCAGGTCCTTTTATTATTTTTAATAATTCTTCTATCTCAGTTTTTTTGTCTATCTCATAATTGTCTATTATCTTTACGACACCGTCAATAACCTCACGGAGATTGTGAGGCGGGATATTTGTTGCCATACCTACTGCGATACCACTTGTTCCGTTTACAAGAAGATTCGGAAATCTTGACGGAAGTACAACGGGCTCTTTTTCAGTTTCATCGAAGTTCGGTATAAAATCAACAGTATCTTTCTTGATGTCTCTAAGCATCTCTATTGAAATCTTGCTGAGTCTTGCCTCAGTGTAACGCATGGCTGCTGCCCCGTCACCGTCAACTGAGCCGAAGTTTCCATGTCCGTCAACAAGAGGGTATCTTGTAGACCAGTCCTGAGCAAGATTTACAAGTGCTCCATAAATAGAACTGTCACCGTGTGGATGATATTTACCCATAGTATCACCGACAATACGGGCACATTTACGGTGTGGCTTGTCAGGTCCGTTATTTAATTCTATCATGGCATACATAATACGCCTTTGAACAGGCTTTAGACCGTCCCTTACATCCGGTAAAGCTCTCGCAGCTATTACCGACATTGCGTAATCTATGTATGAGGTCTCCATGGTCTTTTTAAGGTCAACTTCATTAATCTTATCAAAGATATTTTCGTCCATTTTCATCCTCATTTCTGCATTTTGCTGATTTTCATACTAATCCTGTGCTGTTTTGCACACAACAAGTTTGTGCAAAGCACAAATCCTGAATATATTGATTTTTACGCTATATATCTAAATTTCTTACATACTTAGCATTTTCCTCAATGAACTGACGGCGCGGCTCTACTTTGTCGCCCATCAATGTATTAAATACTACATTCATTTCCGCCTCAGAATCATTGTCCATGTTTACACGGAGAAGTATTCTCTTTTCAGGATCCATTGTTGTATCCCAGAGCTGCTCTGCATCCATCTCTCCAAGACCTTTGTAACGCTGTATCTTGTTATTGCTGTCTCGTCCTATCTCTGCAAGTATCTGTGCAAGCTCATTGTCATCATAAGCATAGCGCACGACCTTGTTTCTCTCTACTTTGTAAAGAGGCGGCTGTGCAAGATATACATGTCCCTGCTTGATAAGTTCAGGCATAAATCTGTAAAGGAATGTAAGCATAAGTGTTGCAATATGAGCACCGTCTACATCGGCATCAGTCATTATGACTATTTTATCATATCTTAGCTTTGATATGTCAAAATCCTCCCCGATACCTGTACCAAATGCTGTTATCATTGCCTTTATTTCATTGTTTACAAGAATCTTGTCAAGTCTTGATTTCTCAACATTCAATATCTTACCACGAAGCGGAAGTATCGCTTGTGTTGCCCTGTTTCTTGCAGTCTTTGCACTTCCACCGGCTGAATCTCCCTCGACTATGTAAATCTCGCAATTCTTTGGGTCTTTATCACTGCAATCTGCAAGTTTTCCCGGAAGACTTGTGCTTTCAAGTGCAGTCTTTCTTCTTGTAAGATCTCTTGCCTTTCTCGCTGCATCCCTTGCTCTCTGTGCAAGTATAGCTTTGTCACAGATAATCTTTGCAATCTGAGGATTTTGCTCAAGGAAGTAGGTAAGCTGTTCACTCACTACACTCTCAACAGCACCTCTCGCCTCACTGTTTCCAAGTTTCTGTTTAGTCTGACCTTCAAACTGAGGTTCAGAAATCTTTATGCTGACGATTGCTGCAAGTCCCTCTCTAATATCCTCACCGGCAAGATTAGGCTCGCTGTCTTTGAGAAGTTTGTTTGTTCTCGCATAATCGTTAAAGCACTTTGTAAGGGCATTTCTAAAGCCTGTAAGATGTGTTCCTCCCTCAGGTGTCGTGATATTATTTACAAAGCTGTATGTACTTTCTGTATATGAATCATTGTGCTGCATTGCAACTTCAACATATATGTTGTTTTTAATTCCCTCACAGTAGATAACATCATCATAGATTGGTGTCTGACTTTTATTTAAATAGTCAACATACTCCTTAATACCGCCCTCATAGTGAAAAGCTCTTATCTTAGGCTCTTCAAGTCTTTTATCTATAAGTATTATCTTTATTCCCTTTGTAAGAAATGCCATCTCACGAAGTCTCTGCCTGAGCGTATCAAAATCAAAAACAGTTTCTTCAAAAATTTCTTTGTCAGGTAAAAATACAACCTCTGTTCCTCTCTTTGTCGTATCTCCGACCACTTTGAGCGGATACATTACTTTTCCACGCTCATATCTCTGCCTATACATTTTTCCGTCCTTGTGAATCGTAACCTCAAGCCATTCCGACAAAGCATTTACAACAGATGCTCCTACACCGTGGAGACCACCTGATACTTTGTATCCACCGCCTCCGAACTTACCTCCGGCATGAAGGATTGTAAATACAACTTCTACCGCAGGCAGTCCTGCTTTTTTGTTTATACCTACAGGAATTCCACGACCATTGTCCTTTACACAGATGGAATTATCCTCATTTATTGATACCTCTATCTCCGTACAATATCCAGCCAGCGCCTCATCAACCGAATTATCTACTATCTCATAGACCAGATGATGAAGTCCTCTTACAGATGTACTTCCAATATACATACCAGGTCTTTTACGCACAGCCTCAAGTCCCTCTAATATCTGAATCTGGTCTGCACCGTATTCACCATTAACTTCTGTTCCCATCTTTTCCTCCATTTCCTGCTAACTGCATTACTTCTAAATACTCTCCACTTTATTTTTCTATCTTTACTGTACCATCTGTCACTTTAAAAATTCTGTCTAAAGCAAGACTTTTGTCTATAAATTCTTCAAGTCCGGTACAGGTAACTATCGTCTGTATGTCACTTATGCTTTCCATCAAAAAATTTTGTCTGTTCCTGTCAAGCTCTGACAACACATCATCAAGTAATAATACAGGTGTATCACCTATTATCTTTTTTACAAGTTCTATCTCCGCAAGTTTTAAAGACAAGGCACAAGTTCTTTGCTGTCCCTGTGAACCAAATCTGCGAATATCTATATCTCCATTCATGAAACATATATCATCTCTGTGAGGTCCAACACCTGTATTACAAAAATGCAAATCCTTTTTTCTTGTCTGCTTAAGCTTGTCTGCAAAATTTTCCCATGATACATCCGGCTCATAAAAAACTTCAACCCGCTCTTTTCCGCCGGTCAGCCTTGAATTGTATTTAGTCACAATCTCAGAAAGCATCTGTAAAAATTTTGTACGGGTTTTTATTATCCTGATACCATAATTTACAAGCTGTTCGTCCCATATATCAAGCGTATCAATAAGTGACGGCTCATAAATCATCTGTTTTAAAAGCCTGTTTCGCTGGTGAAGCACTTTATTGTATTCTCCAAGATCATAAAGATATACATTGTCAAGCTGTGACAATTCGAGATTTACAAATCTTCTCCTCTCTGACGGTCCATTCTTGACTATTTTTAAATCCTCCGGTGAAAAAAAGATGATATTTACCATGCCTAACAGCTCACTTGACCGTCTGATAGGTATTCCGTCAATCGCAATTCCCTTCGCCTTATTTTTTCTAAGATGCATATCTATACGGTGTGACACTCCACGCTTGGTTATAAACATACGGATATGAGCTTCGTCACAGCCTATTTTTATGAGTTCCTTATCATTACTTCCCTTATGAGATTTGGTAGTTCCGGCTACAAAGACAGATTCCAGTATGTTGGTTTTTCCCTGAGCATTGTCACCATACAAAATATTAGTATGCTCATGAAAATCAAGTCTGGCAGAATCATAATTTCTGAAATTTCCCACCTCTATTGAATCAATCTTCATAACATTCCACCTTACTCCCCGATAACAGTAACTTGCTTTCCGTCATACTCAAATACATCCTGAGGATAAAGTTTTCTTCCCCTTCTTGTATCAACTTCGCCATTAACTTTAACCTCACCATTTTGAACGACTATCTTTGCTTCAACACCTGATGATACAAGATTTGCAAGTTTAAGAGCCTGACCAAGTTTTATAAATTCATCACTAATCTGTATTGCTTCCATTTCAGCCTCCAATCATTTTAATTAAAATTAACAGGTAATATAAGATAAATATAGCTTTCATCCTTATCTCTGATAAAGCACGGAGCTTTTGGATTTATCATATAAAGCGTAATCTCCTCATCATCTATAACCCTTAATGCATCAATTAAGAATCGTGGATTAAAGCCGATAAGAATATCTTTACCTTCCTTAACTGCATCTATTTCTTCATCCATAGAACCAATAGACGAATTCATTGCAAGTCCCATACTATTGTCCTTTATATCAATAATAACAGGTTTCTTTTCAGATTCCTTCATGAGAAGAGTTGTTCTGTCAATACTGTCGAGCATTTCTTTTTTATTTACAGTAATCTTAGTTTCATAATCACTTGAAAGCATCTTATCTATTTTATAATACTCCCCCTCTATAAGTCTTGAGAGAACTACTGTATTTTCAAATTCAAAAAGTATATGCTTGTCCGTAAAATAAATCTTAACAATATCATCAACACCTCCATTAAGAATCTTGTTAATCTCAATGAGCGTTTTACCTGGAATAATAACGCTGATATTGTCATAGGAGTTGTTTAACTCAACATTTCTTATAGATATTCTATGTCCATCAAGAGAAACAACCTTTAATTTATTATCAGTAATCTCAAATAATTCGCCTGTCATAACTTTAGTATTTTCATTATCAGAAATACTAAAGACAGTCTGTCTGATAATATCTTTAAGCGTAAATTGAGATATTTCTACATGTTTTTCTTTAACAATCTGTGGGAGGTATGGAAATTCATCTGTAGGTTTAGCTGCAATATTGAACTTTGCCTTTCCACATTTAATAAATAATTGATAGTTTTCATTAACATTAATCTCTACCTGCTCAGATGGTAATTTACGAATAATGTCTGAAAATACTTTTGCTCCTATAGCAACATTACCTTCTTCAACAATTTGACCTTCAATTACAGTTTCAATACCAATCTCAAGGTCATTGGCAATAAGCTTAATAATATTATTCTCAGCTTCAATAACAAGACATTCTAAGATTGCCATAGTTGATTTCCCCGGAATAGCTTTAAGAACAATATTTATACCGTCGAGTAATTTACTTTTATCACAAATGATGTTCATTGTGTATAACTCCCTTCAAAACTTTTTTAGAAAAAAAATAAAAAATAATAATAGTAAATTCAGCAGTAGCAGCAGTAGGGGGTGTTGATAAGTTGAAAAGTACCTCAAACCACTGTGGATACTGAATTAGTCAGTATGGATAACTATCTTAACAAAATCTGAATTGATGTTGATAACTGCTAAATTATCCACAATTACAAAAGTGAAAATTGGGGAAATGTTAATCTGTATCAACAAAAATTGTCGATATGTCAATTTTATATCAACAAAAATACACAGATTACATCCATAGTCGGATATAAACTGTAAATGTTATTACTTATATAAAGTAAAACTTAATTAAAAGATCATTGAGGGTCAATTTTCTTATTCAGGACATCAAGAGTTTTTATAAGGTCCTCATTGTTGTCCGGATCATTTAATTTCTTCTCTATTATTTCAATACCATGAAGTATAGTAGAATGATGTCTGTTGCCAAGTTTATTACCAATTTCTGCAAGCGGACTGCTTGTAAGCTGGCGGCATAAATACATACAGATATGACGAGGAAATGCAATATTTGAATTACGCTTAGTAGACATAAGGTCTTTAACTGTAATTCCAAAATGATCTGCAACAGTCTCGGTAATATAATCAATGGTTATTTGTCGTTTCATATTCGGATTTATCATATCTGACAAAGCTTCTTTGGCAAGTTCCATTGTGACTTCTTTGCCGCATAGGTTTGAAAAAGAGATTACTTTATTTATGGCACCCTGTAGCTCTCGTATGTTTGATATTATATTAGAAGCAATGTAATCTAATATAGAATCGTCTATAGCAATATTTTCCTCGATGACTTTTTTGCGGAGAATCGCCATTCTTGTCTCATAGGTAGGCGTTTTTATATCAACAGTAAGTCCCATCTCAAAACGGGAACGAAGACGTTCTTCTAGCGTAGTCATTGTAGAAGGATGTTTATCGCTGGATATGATAATTTGTTTTCCTAAACCATGAAGATGATTAAATGTATGGAAAAATTCAAGCTGCGTAGCTTCTTTTCCTTCAATAAACTGAATATCATCTATAAGGAGTACATCAACCGTTCTATATTTATTTCTAAAATCCTGTCGTGCCGTGGAATGTTCATTTTTGCTGTCTCGAACGGCATCAACTATTTCGTTTGTAAAAGTTTCGCTTGTAACATAAACGACCTTTTTGGTCTTGTCGTGCTCCAAAATATAGTTGGCGATGGCGTGCATCAGATGGGTTTTACCGAGTCCGGCACCTCCATATATAAAAAGAGGGTTGTAAGTATCACCGGGTTCTTCGGCTACTTTCAAAGATGCAGCATGGGCATAGTCATTGTTGTCGCCGACAATAAAAGTGTCAAAGGTGTAGTTTGGGTTAATGGATGGGTTCAACCTCACTTTTTTTTCTTCTTTTTCAGGCATATTAGTGGAATTTTTGGCATCAAGCTCAGTTAAAGAAATGTAGGTAAGTTCATAATGAACATTAGTAACTTCTTCAATCGCAACAGAAAGAAAAGTGTTGTATTTCTGTTCAATAAACTGTTTGCTGTTGCTTCCAATGCTTGTATCATCTATTAATATGGTAATAGTATTGTCTTTTACGCCATACAAACTTAATTTTTTAATGAAAGTACGATAGGATACATCAGAAATATCAAAATCCACTTTCATCCGCTCAAGGATTTCGTCCCATCTTTCATAAAGTTCATTTTCCAAGACTTTGTACCTCATTTCTTAAAAATTTCCAAAATGTTAATAACCTATCTAAATAAAGATAAAATAGGCACTAATAACACATCATATATAATCATTTTATCTCAAAAAGGCATAAAATACAAGTTATTATCAACAAAAGTGCATAGATGTTAATAAAAACTGTTGATATGTTGTTAATAATGTTGAAAATGAAGTTAAAACTGAAATTTATAACTAATTAACAGTTATCAACACTAAATTAACAAAAATTGTGCATAACTTGTTATTTATTAGAAAAGACAAAAAAACACGAAATTTCGGCAAAAAAGTGGATAATGTTAATAACTTTGTGGATAACTGTTGAAAGTATGTTGCAAAGAGGGAGAGTTATCAACATATTGTGCACATTTTGTTCATAACTCTTGACGAACATACATTTTATCAACATTCTTAAATACAGTATTTATAGGACTTTACACTATATAAACAGCTATGTTAATGATGTTGATTATTAATGTGGAATATTAATTGTGGAAATAGAAATAAAAAAGTTTCTTCCTATTATAATATGTTATTGATACAATCAACATATAAACAATTTTTTTGATTAACAGTATTAACTTGTGAATAAAACTGTTGAAAATGTGTTAAATGATGTGATTTTAATGTTAATATTAACAGTGTTCATATTAATCGGATATATGGGTAAATATTGTTGTTTTGGAATGTTTAAAGTTATCATGATATATAAACATCTGTGTACCAGCGGAGTTTATAAAACTAATAGCACCGGTTTTATTAAATTCATCTAAAATCAAGAATTTTACTTGACGAATTGCTCTTTTGCTAATATAATATGTGATATGCGTGATTATATGCGTAGAAGTAGAAATAAAGGAGGTGTTTTGTAATGAAGATGACATTTCAGCCAAAGAAAAGATCAAGATCAAAGGTTCATGGTTTTAGAAAGAGAATGCAGACAGCTAATGGAAGAAAAGTATTAGCAAGCAGAAGAGCAAAAGGAAGACATAAGTTATCTGCATAGGTCGCATTTATGTGACCTTTTCTTCTATCATAAAGATTTGCCTTTGTAGAGGGAAAAGTTGTGTTTATATCGATTTCAAAAAATTTTGAATTTTTAAATGTATATCATCATGGTAAATCCTATGCCAACAGATATTTGGTTATGTATATACTAAAAAATGGCAGCAGTAATAACAGATATGGGATTACAGTCAGTAAAAAAGTTGGAAACAGTGTTGTCAGGCATAGGGTTACCAGATTGATAAGAGAAAGTATCAGATTAAATGAAGAAAAGTTTGCCAGGGGTTATGACATTGTTATAATTGCTAGAAATACAGCTAAAGGTAAAAAGTATAGTGATATTGCAAGTGCATTTTTACATTTGGGTAAGATGCATAAAATTTTAAGAGATGATTAACTATGAAATCAATACTTGTATTTATAATAAAAATATATCGTAAATATATATCTCCCTTGAAAGGAAGACCGACGTGTATAATGCTACTATTTTACTACGTCACGCAATATGCGATAGAAGCACTGGAAAAGTATGGTTTTTTTAAAGGGAGTTTTTTGGCTGTAAAAAGAATTTTGAGGTGTCATCCTTTTGCGAAGGGCGGGTACGATCCGGTTCCTTGAGATTCCCCTTTGATTTGGCACAGGAGGACTTATAATTTATGAATGTAATTTTAACAACTTACCAAGGTGCTATTTTAGGACCGATAGCGAGAGTTCTGGGTTATATTTTACAGGCATTATATGCTTTATTGGCGAATTTCGGTATTGAGAATACAGGAATTTGTATGATTTTGTTTACATTTTTGGTAAATGGTCTGATGATGCCAATGCAGATCAAACAGCAGAAATTCTCAAAAATGTCGATGATAATGAATCCTGAAATTCAGGCGATTCAGAAAAAATATAAAAATAAGAAAGATCAGGCATCACAGCAGAAGATGTCTTTAGAAACTCAGGCAGTGTATCAGAAATATGGAGTAAGTCCGGCAAGCGGATGTCTGCCTATGCTGATAACATTTCCTATATTATTTGCGTTATATCGTGTTATTTATAATATTCCGGCATATGTACCTCAAGTATATGATGTTTACAGCGGAATCGCACAGCAGATTAAAAGTGCGGGAGTAAGCGTTGAGCAGCTCTCAAAGATGGTTTCATCAAGCACATATGTTGTTACAAATGCTGTATCAGCAGCAAAAAATAGTGATAATATAAGTTATTTTGTAGATGTACTTGGACAGTTCAATACGAATGCATGGACACAGCTTGCAGCAAAGTGCCCTGATTTAAAGACAGCTATTATGGAAGTAGCAGAAAAATCAAAGCATATCAACACATTCTTAGGGTTGAATATTGCAGATACTCCGGCAATAAAGAGTGTAAGTGTTATTATTCCGATTTTATCGGTGGTGACACAGATACTCAGCACGAAGATAAGTATGGCAGGAACACAGCAGCCGGATGCATCAGACAATCCTACGGCACAGTCTATGAAGACTATGAACAATGTAATGCCATTTATTACCGGTCTGATGTGTTTTATGTTCCCAATAGGTGTTGGTATATACTGGGTTGCAGGTAATGTATTTCGTATATTCCAGGGAATTGGAATAAATGTCTATTTCTCAAAGATAGATATGGATGCCGAGATGGCAAAAAATGTTGAGAAGAATAAAAAGCGCATGGAAAAGATGGGGCTTGATCCTAATACCACAATGCAGGATATAGCTAAACAGAGGACGAGTTCCATTAACAATAAGACCACGCAGGCTAAGAGTTCAAATAAAAACAGCGGGATAAATAAAAATGCAAATACAGTCAGTAAAAAAGACTCACCTAATAATGGCGGAAACAAGAATTATAAAAAAGGCAGTATAGCGGCTTATGCAAATATGCTTGCTCGTGATACCGGTGACAAAGATAAGAAAGAATATCGTATAAATTCGCAGAGCAGCGGTAAAAGCCAGACAGAGAAGAAAAAGTAAGGTTGCTGTTTATAACACTTAGTGTGAATATCAATAATCGCATTGACTGTTATGGAAATGGAGGAGAATATGTCAGATTGGAGAGAATTTACAGGAAAAACAGTTGATGATGCATTGACAAATGCATTGGTTGAACTGGAAACTACAAGTGACAAAGTGGAATATGAAGTTTTAGAAGAAGGAAGTTCAGGAATACTTGGATTATTCAGTAAAGCTGCTGTTATCCGTGTCAAAAAGCTTGATGATATAAGAGAAACAGCGGTAGAATTCTTAAATGATGTATTCAAGGCAATGGAGATGGATGTCGATATTGAGATTGAATATAATGAAGTTGAAAATCAGATGAATATTGAACTTTCAGGAGATGAGATGGGGATGCTCATCGGTAAGAGAGGCGTTACACTTGATTCGCTTCAGTATCTTGTAAGTCTTGTGATAAACAAAAAGACAGAAGAGTATGTTAAAGTAAAGATAGATACAGAAAATTATCGTCAGAGAAGAAAGGAAACACTTGAAAATCTTGCAAGAAATCTTGCACATAAGGTTAAGAGAATTCATAAGAGTGTTATTTTAGAGCCGATGAATCCTTATGAGAGAAGAGTGATTCATTCTACACTTCAGAATGATAAATATGTTGAAACTCACAGTGAAGGTGAGGAACCATATAGAAAAGTTGTTATTTCTTTAAAACCGGGATTTGAAAAGGAATACGATAAGAAGAAAAAGTATGGTTATGGTAATAAATCAAGATACAGAAATAATGGTGGTTATAAAAAGTATAATAATTCATATAGGAAAAATTATAACAGATACGATGAAAATAAAGATGTAGTTCTTGATGAAACAAAAAATGCAACAGACGGAGAATAGTTGCTGGCAGGATGGTAACTATGAATAAGGAAAGGGGCTGGTTTTCAGTCCCTTTTGCTTTATATTGAATTTGGAGGTTTTGATGCATATATGTTATGAAATGGTAATTAAATTACACAAAAAGGGCGGGCAGACAAGCGGAAAAACAGCCGGTAACATAGCAGGAAAGCCGATTTATGAGCATTTTTAAGGTGACTGAGGGGTGAATGTAAACGTATACTTTCGTGAAATATCGG